>Ga0315281_10008608_pt1 | contig 14260 bp, 18 predicted proteins | sample YL17G07_0_MG_FD_204540 | JGI IMG/M metagenome (GOLD analysis project Ga0315281, IMG submission 204540) | Sediment microbial communities from Yellowstone Lake, YNP, Wyoming, USA - YL17G07_0 | ecosystem: Environmental > Aquatic > Freshwater > Lake > Sediment | place: USA: Wyoming | collected...
TGGATATCGGCCTGATCAGTTCTGGCGGGGACTGGAACTCCGAAACGAACGCGACCATCAGCTCGCCCTTGCTGGTGCGCTCCCCGGCGTAGATCCTCACAGGGCTCAGCGGGATAGATTCTCTGACGAGGGTAACATGAGGGAAGCCGTCGGAGTCCATGACCCCGATCTCCTTCAGGTTCAGAAGCTTGATGATGTAGTTCGTAGCGATGGAGCTGACCAGGCCGACGCTCGGGAAGCCGTCGACGATCGTCGCCCCTTCGAGGTCCATCCGACGCATCTCATTGATTTCGACGTCGTACACGCCGGATGTATCGGAAGCATCAATAATAAAGAATTGTAAGCAGAAAGGTTGATAATCGGGCAACCGGGTAAGCGTCCCTGACTTCCATGAAGATCCTGCTCAACTGCGCGATGTCAGTCGACGGCAAAATAGCGCTTCCCACCAGAAAGGAGACTAAGATATCCAATCGAGAGGACCTCGAGAGGGTCCATCGGATGAGGAATGGGGTCGATGCGATCCTGGTCGGGATCGGGACGATCCTTGCGGACGATCCGAAGCTCACCGTCGGGGAGAAATACGCGAAGGTTGTGAAACAGCCCCTCAGGATCGTCTTGGATTCGCATGGAAGGACCCCTCCGACGGCGAGGGTGCTCAACGGCCAGGCGAAGACGCTCATAGTCACGAACGAATCGTGCAAGAAGACCTTCTCAGGTGCGGATGTCGCCAGGTTCGGCAAGGACCATGTCGACCTTAAGGCGCTCGTTAGACATCTGGAGAAATCTGGAATCAGGACCCTCCTGGTTGAGGGAGGGGAGAGCGTGATGTGGTCGTTCTTCAGAGAAGGGCTGGTGAATGAGATGTCCGTGTTCGTTGGAAGCATGATCATCGGAGGGGGGGCGTCACCGACCCTTGCTGGCGGGGAAGGATTCGGATCGCTCGAAGAGGCAACGCGCCTGAAGTTCGTCAGCTGCGAGCAACTCGGAGATGGCGTTCTCCTCCGATATGAAGTGATCAAATGAACGATGATGAGCCTGCGCCGGCGTTCATCGTCGATCACATGCTCGGGAGCCTGGCCAGGTGGCTCAGGATGCTCGGATACGATTCGCATTATGATAAGATCCTCTCCGACAACGAAATAATCGGATTCGCGAGAAAAGAAAAAAGGAAAATATTGACTAGAGACCGGGAGCTCGCGGAGAGAGGTGGCGGATTCTACATTTCATCGACCGAGCTTGAAGAACAGCTTGTGGCGGTCGCCAAGGAATTCTCGCTGTCATACAGACTGGACCGCATGCGATGCTCCGTCTGCAATGGTACGCTTCAAAAAATCGATGCTGATTCTATCAAGGACAAGGTCCCTCAGAGATCGTTCGAAAACGCCAAAGAGTTCTGGAGGTGCGACTCCTGCCGGAAGGTATACTGGGACGGGACGCACTGGAAAGGCATAATGGACCGATTCGAGAGGCTCGGTTTGATGAGGGGTCGTGCGGAATGAGGAAATGGTTGCTCGCCTCCCTACTTCTCTTCGTCTCGGGTGTTGCCCTGATAATCGCATCGGTCTCGAATGGAGAGGGGCAGGTGGGCCTGTTCCTGATCTTCCCCTTCATCGTTACCCAGGGATGGATGGGCGCGGCCGGGAGCCTGCTCCTTTTCCTCGCCATTTTCAGCATCTTCATTGGGTTGTGGACATCTGCGACACAAGACCCAGGACAGGCGCCCGTTGAAACAAACTCACCAATGCCGGCAGACCGGACAAAGAAGAGTTTCGGGGGCGTCGTGCTCATCGGCCCGATTCCGATTGTGTTCGGATCCGACGAGAAGATTGCGAAGTCCATGCTGATAATCGCCGTAGCGATCCTCGTCGCGTTCGTGTTGATCGTTCTGATCCTCAGCTTATCCAAGATGTCGCCTTAGTGTTTGCACAGGTTGAGGAAGTTGGTGAAGATCTCGTAGCCATTCTCAGTATGCTCGACCTCTGGATGGAACTGGAGTCCGAATATCGGCCGTTTGACCATCCGCATGGCTTGCACGGCGGAGTTGTCGGAATGCGCGAGCGTCTTGAATCCTCTAGGGATCTCGAGAACCTCGTCGTTGTGGGATTCCCAGGCTATGAATTTCTTCGGTATTCCCTTGAAGAGTTCATCAGGATCGTCGACATGGATGGTCATCTTGCCGAACTCGGGAAGCGGCCCAGGGCCCGCCTTTCCGCCGAAATGGACCGCCATGAACTGGATGCCTGCGCAGATCCCGAGGATGGGGACCTGCAACTTGTCCAGGTACAGTCCGTTGTTGCCCATCGCGTTGATGTTCACGCCGACCCTCGGCGAGCCTCCGGACAGCACGACGCCGTCCGCGTCGATCTCCTCCAGGGGGGTCGTGTTCGGCATCATGACCGACTCTGCCCCGAGATCCCGGACGACCCGCCATTCCCGGTGCGTCCATTGTCCGCCGTTGTCGACGATGATTATCTTCATGTGATGCACCTGATGGATGGTCTTCTCTTAAAAAGATTTCAGAAGAACGGGTCACGGTACGATCTGAGTGCCGGCAGGTTCGGGAGACATCGCATCGAGGAGCGGATGTTCGCCCAATCCGTAAACTATCCGCGTGGATTTCACTCCATTCTCGATGGCGCTGACGCACGCTTCCAATTTCGGCAACATCCCTTCACGGATCGCGCCGGCGTCGATGAGCTTGTTGATCTGGTGCAGAGTTAGCCTGTCCGCGATGCGAGGTCCGTCGGTGCCAGGGATTATTACGCCCTCGACGTCTGTGAGGAGGAGGAATTCCTCGGCGCATGCACCGGCAATGCTGCCGGCAGCTGTGTCGGCGTTTACGTTCATAACCTGCCCTTCAACGGTCCTGCCGATCGGCGATACGATTGGAATCACCCCTAAGTCCAGGAGCGCCTCCAGATTCTCCGGATGTACCTTCTCAACGAAACCCACCATACCGAGGTCGACGAGTCTCTTGACGCCGCCTTCATGGACCGTCATCGGAGGAAGTTTCTTGCACAGTAGCAGCCCGTCTGAACCTATGACTTTCTGCGCTTTCACTCCGTGTTCTTGGAATATCTGGCAAATGCGTTCGTTGATGCGCCCCATCACGCGCTCGACAATGTCCATGGTCGCGCCATCGGTCACCCTTAGTCCGCCAACTTTGACCGGAGCAATGCCGGTGATCTCCATCTCGCGCGAGATCTCCTTTCCGCCTCCGTGGACGATGACGAACATGAGCTTCTGCTTGAGAAGTGATGAGATGTCCTCCGCTATCACGTGGATGACGGACTCATCGTCCATCGCGCTTCCCCCGAGTTTGACCACCACCGCTTTCTCATAAGTGCGATCCATCGAACAGATCCCCCCCATCAGGTCGTGTACTCGGCATTGATCCTCACATAATCGAAGGTTAGATCGCATCCCCAGGCGGTCGCCTCGCTTTTTCCGAGGGAAAGGTCCACTATCATTTTGATGCGGGGGCTCTTCAGAAGCTGCCTTGCCAGCTTGTAGGTTTTGTCGTCAACGAGGGCGAGCAGCTTGCCCTTGGACATCAGTTCCACCGAACCGTATTCCGATTCCAGAGTGAGCGAGACCTTGTCGGCGTCTATGTCCGCTCCGGAAGCTCCGATCGCCGACACGATCCTTCCGAAGTTCGGGTCTTCCCCGAATATCGCGGATTTGACCAGGTTCGACATTACGACCGAGCGGGCCGCGAGCTTGGCTTGATTCGGATCGGGCGCGCCGATGATGCGCACCTCGATCTGCTTCTTTGCGCCTTCCCCGTCCCTGGCCAGCTGGCCCGTGAGATCCTGCAGGAGGGCGGTCAACGCTTCTTGGAAGTTCTTATCCACTTCCTTGATCACCTCGTTTCCGGCCTGCCCGTTCGCGAACAACACGCACATGTCGTTCGTGCTGCGGTCGCCGTCGATGTTGAGCATGTTCAGAGAGCATTCCACGGCTGGGGTCAGCATCTTCTCCAGCGCATCGTGGTGTATCGCCGCGTCGGTCGTAATGAAGGTCAGGTTCGTCGCGTGCCATTTCTTGAGTTCGGGGCAGATCATACCGGAGCCTTTGGCCATCCCGCCGATCGTGACGCGCGTCCCGTCGGCTAGGGTCGTCGAGACCGCGGACTCTTTCGGGACAGTGTCGGTCGTCATTATCGCCATCGCGGCATCATGACCGTGCTTGCGGCTGGATCCGAGGGCTTTTCCCGCAGTCTCGATGCCTTTGCATATCTTGTTCATCGGAAGGTACTTGCCGATCATGCCAGTGGATGAGACGACCACCTTGTCCGATGGGCAGTCCAACACGAAGCCTGTGAGCTCTGCCATGACGTGGGCGTCGTTCAATCCCCGTTTGCCCGTGAGGGCGTTGGCGAGTCCGCTGTTGATGATTGCTCCGCGCGCCTTGCCGCCGATCAGGTTCTTCTGCGTGATGATCAACGGAGCAGCCTTCACCTTGTTTGTAGTATAGAGAGCCGCGGCGTCGCATTCGGATGTTGAACCGATGAGCGCCAGGTCCTTCCGGCGGTTTTTGATCCCGCAATGAACCCCGGCGGCGACGAACCCTTTGGGCGCCGTTATGCCTCCGTCGATGAAGCTCACTTTCGCCATGATCACACGCCCAGCCCTGGAGTATCCAGGCCCGTCTCCTCATCGAGGCCGAACATGACGTTCATATTCTGAACGGCCTGGCCGGAGCCCCCCTTGCATAGGTTGTCGATCACCGAGAAGGCCGCCAGAAGGCTTTTGCTCGCCATGGCTATCGAGATGTGGCAGTAGTTGGAGCCTAGCACCGATGTGATTCTGGGCGTTCCTTCGACTATCTTGATGAAATGATTCTTCTTGGAGAATTCCTGGTACTTCTGAAGGACTCCCTCGAGCTTGGCGCCCTTCGAGAGACGAACATAGCAGCTTGTCTGGATCCCTCTCACCAGCGGCACGAGATGCGGGGTGAACGAAATTTCCCCGAAGTTCGAGCCGATGGATTTCAGGGTGCCCTCGATCTCAGGGGTGTGCCTGTGCTTCCCGACTTTGTACGGGAGCACATTGGATGCGCATGATGGGTGATGCGTGAAGTCACCAGGGGCTGCCCCTGCTCCGCTCGTCCCGCTCTTGGAATCGACAACGACGTCTCCGCCGATGACCTTCGCTTTGGCTGCTGGGATTAGGGCGAGCAGCGCCCCGGTAGGATAGCAGCCGGGGTTCGCGACCAGCTGCGCCTTCGCGATCTTAGTGCGGTTCAGCTCCGTCAACCCGTACACCGCCTTAGCGAGGTTCGCGCGGTCGGTGTGCTTCTTGCCGTACCACTTCTCGTAATCGTCAATGTTCCCCAGGCGATAGTCCCCGCTGAGATCGATCACGCGGCATCCGGCATCGATCAACGAGGGGACGATATCCATCGAGGCGCCGTGAGGGGCCGCAACGAACACTATGTCGTTGTCCGCTGGCTTCGTGAGGTCGGCGACGAAATCCTCTTCGATGAATCCGTTCAGTGCGGGGTGGGCATCTGATATTTTCGTGCCCGCGTTGGACCTCGATGTGATTTCGCGGAGCTGGACCTGAGGATGGCGCACGAGCAGCCGAAGAAGCTCGAAGCCCATGTATCCGGTCCCGCCGATTATTGATGCCTTGATCATCGATCCCTACCTCACTGGATATCGCTGTCTATGTGCGAGTGAGATGCTTACAGAAGGGGCACTGGATTTAGAGGTGTTGGTTTCATGAGGACAATGCGCGGAAGCCTGTGTCCGAAATCGGACAGGATCACTCCCATTCGATGGTTGCGGGCGGCTTGTTCGTGACGTCGTAGACCACGCGGTTCACGCGGTCCTTCAGGGTGTTGGTGATCCTAATCGACATGCGTTCGAGCACATCGTGCGGAATCCTGACGTAGTTCGCAGTCATCCCGTCGACCGATTCGACTGCGCGAATGGCGATCGTGCGCCCGTATGCACGGATGTCTCCCTGGACGCCGACGCTCCTCACGGACAGCAGCACCGCGAAATACTGCCAGGGGATCGCGATCTCGCCTTTCTCCGCGGCTGCCTGGAGCTCCTCCTCGACGATGACGTTCGCTTCGCGGCACAGCTCCGCCGCCTCCCTGGTGACCTCCCCCATGATCCTGATCGCAAGCGCCGGTCCGGGGAACGGTTGCCTCTCTGAGAATCTGATCTTGAGCTCCCTGCCGACCTTGCGCACCTCGTCCTTGTAGAGATCCCTGAGCGGCTCGACTAGCTGCAGTTTCATTACCTCTGGGAGCCCGCCTACATTGTGATGAGATTTTATCGTGTCCCTGATGCCGCCCCCGCTCTCGATCCAGTCAGGGGCTATCGTCCCCTGTATTAGGTACTTCGAGCCCCATGCCTTCGCCTCGCGCTCGAAAACCCTGATGAACTTCTCGCCGATGATCTTCCTCTTCGTCTCTGGTTCGATGACCCCTTTCAGTGCGTCGAAGAACTCGTCCGAGGCATCAATAATCTTGTGGTTGACCTTCAACTCCTTGAGCATACTGTCGACTACCTCGTTCTCCCCCTTCCGCATCAGACCTGTGTCGACATAGATCGCTAGAAGCCTATCACCAATCGCCCTGGAGACTATGACGGCCGCCACAGTGCTGTCCACACCTCCGGAGCAACCGATGATCGCGTTCCCGTCGATTGTCTTGCGGAGATGCTCGACGCTGTCCTCGATGAATTTCTCTGGCTTAAACATCGGATCCCTCGAGCTCCTGGTTATCCTGCAGGATCTTCGTCCTCATGTCGTGCCTGTACTCCCTGAGCGCGTCGGCAATCCTAGGATTATTCAATGCGAGGATCTCGCCTGCCAGCAGCGCCGCGTTCTCGCCGGAATCTAATCCGACCGTTGCGACCGGCATGCCTCTCGGCATCTGAATCATCGAAAGCATGGAATCGAGTTGCACCTTCCCAGATACCGGGACGCCGATGACGGGGCGGGTCGTGTGAGAGGCGATTGCGCCCGGAAGTGCCGCTGCAAGACCGGCGATTGCGATGAAAATCTCCGTGTCCTTTGATTCCGCCAGCGACTCGACAAGATCGGGAGTCCTGTGCGCAGAGGCGATGGATATCCTGTACTCGATCCCGAGCTTCTTCAGAACATCGGCCGCCTTCTTCGCAATGTCGATATCGCTCTTGCTGCCGACAATAATCTGGACTACCATCAATAAGAGACAAAGGGAAAGGGTTTTAAAAAGGCTTCTCTGCCCTCTCAGGCCTTCATGATGGCCAAGAGGAAGATGCCGACTGCGGCGAGGACTCCGATGAGCCCTGCGAGTATGTACAGGAACGCGTTCCAGATTACAGCCCCTAGCTCGATATCGACCATGCTTGTCATTCCGGCCAGGTAGGTCCAAAGGATCCCGACGACGAGACCCATGACGAGTAGGATGACGCCGATCGTCCTGCTCTTCCCGCTCCCAAAGTACGCTGTGAATATTCCTGCCAAGATCATCACAAGCGCGAACACCATCAGGAGGACTGTCAGAAACTCCATTATTTCCATGTTATTCAACCTCAGTTCGATCTAGAATTTTATCCCTGTCAGTGTCTTGGTGTCTATGACACCTGGTATCGATCGGACCTTGTCCACAACGACCTGCCCTAGCTGGTTGAAGTCCTCGGCCTCGATCTTCGCTATGAGGTCGTACTCTCCGAAGAGAGGGTGAAGCTCGACGACTTCCTTCACTTTGAGCAATTCGTTGTACACCTCATGCTCCTTTGCTGGAGCGGTACTGATGAGGATGAATCCGACGGCCATCTGACACTCACCTAAGCCGATAAGAGTGTCTTCCATAAATAAGGCTTTCGTATAATATTTCCGGCACTGGATACACTGAACGGACGATTCGCCGAATGATGATTCTTCAATTCTTGCGGAAGGCGCGCCGCTGGACGGCTTTCCAAGTGGCGAGGTTTGTCTGGCCACCATAGCTTTCGACAGCGAACGACGCCGCTGCGGATGCGAGTGCACCGCATCCGGCGAGGTCGTAGTCCCTGCTCAGGCCTGCGTAGAACCCCGCCCGGTAAGCGTCGCCAGCCCCGGTAGTGTCAACGACCTTTGCGGCCTTGCATAAGGGCACGTCGATCCTCTCGCCGTCTTTCACGAGTATCCTGCTGCCGTGCTTGCCGAGCGTGTTGATGACGATGTCCACGGTATCGAGCAGATCCTCGGCGTGCCTCAGTCCGAGATAATCCAGAGCGACCTTCAGCTCGGATTCGTTGCAGAAGAACATGTCGGATTCTTTGATGACCTTCGCGAACGAGTCGGCTTCATAGACGTAATGGATTTCCTGCGCTGGATCGAATGCGACCCGTTTCCCTTCCTTCTTCGCACGCTTGCAGACCTGCAATGCATATTTCGGCCTGCCTGTCCCGACGTGAACGATTTCCGAGCTTGATATCGTGTGATCCTGAATAGGAAATTTTCCCTGGTCGAGCATCACTCCTTGGTCGACGAAACCCATCTGGTTGTGCGAATCGTCGGAGACCATGATTACCGTGGACGTCCGGCCGTCTTTTATCGTGATCAGATCGGTCAGGTCGATCCCTTTGCTCTTCAGGAACTTGCGGTATTCGCCGGGGAAATCGCCTCCGACGTATGATGCCAGCGCGGTCTTCACACCGAGGGAGGAGGCGTGTACCGCAAGATTGCCGGCTGTCCCGCCGAACTCCATCTTCTTGTCGATGACTGCCTCGCATGTGTTCGGTTTGGGAAAATCGGAGACGGAGCAGATGATGTCTAGAGCGACGTGCCCGAATGCTCCCAGGAAATTATTCACGGCCATGGTTCCAGTCCACCGCGGAATATCTCGAACTCACGTCCCCTCGCGCCACTCGTTGAGGTACTTCTCCTGACCCTTCGTGAGGCGATCGATGTCAACCTTCATCGACTTAAGGGCGACCCTGGCGACCCATTCATCGAGCTCCTTTGGAATCTCGTGGACCTTAGGGGACATCTTGCTGTGATGCTTGGCGAGGTACTCCACCCCGAGGGCCTGCAGGGCAAAGCTCATGTCCATGATCTCGACCGGGTGTCCCTGGCCTGCGGCAAGGTTCACAAGCCTCCCTTCTGCCAGCAGGTAGACCTTCTTCCCGTTCTTCAGCACGTATTCGGTCGTGTTCTCCCTCGCGTTCCTGGTCGATGTGGACATCTCGCAGAGGTCGGGTTTCGAGATCTCGTTGTCGAAATGACCCGAGTTGGCAAGCACGCATTTGTCATTGATGATCTTGAGATGTTCCTTGCGGACGACGTCCTTGCACCCTGTTACGGTGACGATGAAGTCGGCGTCCTTGGCCGCCTCGATCATCGGAGCGACCTCGAACCCGTCCAGTCTGGCCTCGACGGCCTTCACCGGATCGATCTCGGTGACGCAGACCCTTGCGCCCATCCCCCGCGCCCTCATCGCGATCCCGCGGCCGCACCAGCCGTACCCCGCGACGACGAACTTCCGTCCAGCGATCAGAAGGTTCGTGGAGGACATGATCCCGTCGAAGGTCGACTGCCCCGTCCCGTATCTGTTGTCGAAAAGATGCTTCATGTCCGCGCCGTTGATGGATATCACCGGGAACTTCAGAGCCTTCTCGGCCGCCATTGCTTTCAATCTGACGATGCCGGTGGTCGTCTCCTCATTGGCTCCTTTGACCTTGGCCAGCTTCTCCTTGCGCTTCGTGTGCAATAGGAAGATGAGGTCCGCACCGTCGTCGATGACGTAGTCCGGCCCGAAATCGATCACCTTGTTCAGGCTCTTGTAATACTCCTCGTTGGTCTGCCCTTTCTTCGCGTAGCAGTCGAGAGGATAATTGGCGCTCAGAGCGGCGGCGACGCACGGATCCGTTGAGAGCGGGTTGCAGCTCGTCAGGGAAATCTTCGCGCCGGCTTCCAGAAGGGTGAGCGCCAGGACCCCGGTCTTGGCCTCGGTATGCAAAGCCATGCCGATCCGAGCGCCTTTGAGTGCGCCGGATTTCTTCAGGCGGTCCCGGACGGCCGCCAGGACTGGCATGCGTTCCCTGGCCCACCTCAGGCGCGCTTCTCCCCTCGCAACGAGCTCCTTGTCGTAGGCTGTCATCGGAAAGGAGAATGCTTCCTGTATGAAAAAATCTTGCTCGGCTGCTCGATCGTTTATCAGGCTTTTGCCAGCTTATCGAACCTATCGGCTATCTGCCCATAGATCGCCCTCAGCGTCTTCACGTTATCGTATGATCCGATAATCTGCCCTGAGCGCTTCTCATCGTCCGCAAGGTCGTTTGAGAAACGCAGGATGTTCGGCAGTGCGCGCGTCACTTCGTCGACGATCGAGATGGTGGCGCAGAGGGTCGTCCTGGACAGAGGATTCAGGTCGATGGAGATCACTTTCTTGCCCATATCGACAAGAGCACGAGCGCGATCCCCGTCCTCGAGAGGGACGAGCACCGTATCGGCCGAGAAGATGCCTTTCGAATGACATTTCGCGCGGTCATGGTGGATCCCGTCCAGAAGTGCGTCTGGATCCTCAGCAAGGACATTCCGAGCGCCTTCCGCCTCGAGCAGTCCTCGGATGAGCTTCGCCCTGCCATCGGTCCAATGGAAGAGATTGACTTCGATGACCGCGCCAGTCGCTTTCGAAAGGGAGACTATCCCCTTGGGGCAGAGCGCTGCAAGATTTCCATTCACGGAGATCACTGGTCTTTTGGAGAGCAACAGCAACGCTGCGGCGGCTTGTTCGGCGATCAGGGCGGGAGCGAGCGTTTCCTCGCCGAGCAGGTAATCGAACATCTCCCCTCTGCCTTGGGCTATCAGGCCCTCGGGCACGACAATCCCGTCCTTGAAGGCCGAGACAAGGTGTCGGCGTCGCTTCAGCGATTGATACCTCGGGTGAGAAGGATCTATACTGGATTCATTGTCTGGGCACATGCGACTTCCAGAGGAAATCAGGCACACAGTAGATAATCATATTCGCCAGTGGGTGTGCCGCTAATAAAAATCTTTGCGAATTGTTTATATATGAGAGGACTTATGAACTGAGAGCCCAAAGATTTAAATATAATTTGGTGAGAGTGTGAGGCTCCTCGGCCGCGTGAAACTGGTATCCCATGACGGATTCCTCGTCGTGAAGGCGAGTTTTACGCCAGAGGTGAACGCGTCGGTCGTCGACGGACGGAAAACCAGGATAGGCCGGATCGTGAAGATATTCGGCCCCACACGAGCGCCATACGTAACAATCAAACCCGAATCTGGGCTCAGAGCCCTGACAGTGGTGGGACAGGAGCTCTACATCCCTCCGGAGGGAGCAGACAATGCCAAAGACAAAGGAAGAGATGGAGCAAATCGAAAGATGTCCCGAGTGCAACAGCGCCCATCTGGTCAGAGACTACGATCGCGGTGAACTGGTCTGCGAGGACTGCGGCGTCGTGATCGAGGATCAGCTGATAGATCAGGGACCTGAATGGAGAGCTTTTGACGTCGAACAAGGTGAGAAGAGGGCCCGCACGGGCGCTCCGATGACCTACACCATACACGACAAGGGTCTTTCTACGGAGATATCCTGGAAGAACAAAGACTCCTACGGTAAGAGCATCCCGACGCGCAACAGGGCACAACTCTACAGACTTCGGAAGTGGCAGAGGAGGATCAGGGTTTCCAACGCGACCGAGAGGAACCTCGCGTTCGCGCTAAGCGAGCTGGACAGGATGGCCTCGGCAATGGGCCTGCCCAGGAACGTCCGCGAGACCGCGGCGATGATCTACAGGAAGGCTGTCAACAAGAACCTGATCAGGGGAAGGAGCATCGAGGGAGTCGTGGCAGCGTCGCTGTATGCGGCCTGCAGGCAGTGCGACGTCCCGAGGACCCTTGACGAGGTCGCGAACGCAAGCCGGGTCGGCAGGAAGGAGATCGGCAGGACCTACAGGTTCATGACGCGCGAGCTCAAGCTCAAGCTGATGCCGACAAGACCGCAGGATTACGTTTCGAGGTTCTGCAGCGAACTCAAGCTCAGCGGTGAGGCTCAGGCTAAGGCTACGGACATCCTGAGGGACGCGGCGAAGAAGGAGCTCACGAGCGGGAGAGGCCCCACAGGGGTCGCCGCCGCTGCGATCTACATCTCCTCGATCCTCTGCAATGAAAGAAGGACCCAGAGGGAAGTAGCGGATGTGGCCGGGGTGACAGAGGTCACCATCAGAAACCGCTACAAGGAGCTCACCGAGAAGCTCGGGATCGAAGTGCAGCTATAGATTCAGACAGGGGGCGATGCCCCCTGACTCTTATTTTTCTTAATCATTCGACCTGAAGCGAAGGTTTTCTATGCATCCGTCCGGTCGATGGAAAAATTCTGCACTAAAATGGACAATTATTTAAATATAATTTCATACTGGCTCTCGATAATTGTGGTATTTGAACTTACCTCAGGAAAAAACGGGATGCCGAACCCCTGAAAAGAAAACGATTTTAAACTCAGCGTGCGAGTGTAATGCACGGAATCGCGAACGACTCCCCCTCTGATCTCACGGAAGAAAATCATTTCTCCCTCTTCCTGTACGAGACTCGCGAATTCCGGTGCGGGGGCTTTCCCTCGCACACTCTTCCTCCTTCATGCTGAGAAGCACTAAGGCCGACACCTGGAGAGGCGGATGTATTCCACGTCCTTGCCTCCGATCCTGCCGAAGAGGATCTCCTTCCGGACCCCGTGGGCGAGGCGGATCGCCCTTGAGATCTCCGGCCAGATGGCCGAATAATCCTGCGGCACTGCGTGCACGAGGAACCTCGCATGCATCCTGTTGGGGTCCCCTTCGTAAGCGCGGAAGTGCGAACCATATTTGAAGCCGGTCTTCACCACCAGCCCTTTCTCTTTCAGATCCTTGTATGCCTGCAGGCGCAGATCGAAATCCCGCTGGATGCGCCTTGCGAGCCTCTTGAGCTGATCGCATTCGACAGCCCTGCCGCTGTTAGCGTTCTTCAGCGAGAGGCTGCCGCCCTCCATCAGAAAGGCCGCTTCGAGGAGCGAGAGCTGGAGCCTGTCGCCGAGCAGCTTGCCGAAGAAGTAGTCCTTCTGGAGCATCTGGGCGGCCTTCGGGTCGTCGATTATCACCCTGTCACCGGTGAACAGGCCTTCGACCTTCTCGCTCGGGAGCTTCCTCTTCTGCTTCCCGGCGGGGGTGACCTTCCTCACCTCGTAATATGTGACATCCCCCTCCTCGTCCACTATCGCCAGGAGCAGGTCCTTCCTCAGCCCCTTGCTTGTCGTCAGGTCGGACAGGATCTTCTCCAAAGTGAAAAGCGAACGTTCCGACAGGGCGCAAACCCACCACTTGCTGGTCGACTTTGACGGAGTGCCGCCTCTCGGGAAGACCCTGAAGTCTGTTCCGCCGCCGTTCGCCTTGACGACGTATCCCCGCCCCCTGAGGTCGCGGTAGACGAGGTACTTGATCTCGAAGCTGGAGAGATCCTTGTTGCCGAGCTTGAGGAGTTGGATGAAGTCCAGCGGGGAGCCTTCCTTCAAGACGCTCAGCCTGCTGGTCTCAAGCAGGTAGAGCGCCTCGAGGAAATCGAGCTTCAGCGCGCCGCCGCTCTGGGGGTTCCCGTACCAGCCCTTGTTGTAGATCTGGCTGGCCTCGGCTGGATCGTCGATCACCACATTGGAATCCGTGAGTCTCCCAGGCATCGCCCTCTAAGTCATCACTCGAATCATATACTTTCGCGAGTCAGTGAGAAGACGGAGGACCGAATAGTATCCTGCAGCGGTGCGGATCTCTCCGCCGGCTCCAGTATTGTCCAGCGTCGGGATATTGCTCTGGTCAAATCGAGTAAAGTTAATATAGAAGGGCAAATTTATATTTGACTTCGGAGGGGCCCAAATGATCAGAAGGCAAAGAGATGACGAATTGGCACCAGAGGATTACTGGTGGACTCCCTACAGCTCTAACATGCTCGGCATTTTGAACGGGATGGAGAGACCGTTGGAGGGATTCCGCTCGGGGTTCGAGAACTCGCCGGCCGTGCATCGACCTTTTGGGGCACATGCTCTTCGGATGCCCGCGGTGGATCTCGTGGACACAGGGGGAGATTACATGCTCATGGTGGAGATGCCTGGCATTAAGAGGGAGAGACGATCAGGCGACAAGATGAAAAATTGTATCTAGACACATCAGAATATCGAGGTAGAGATGAGCCTGAACAGGGATAAGCTGCTGGAACACATCCGCAAGATGCTGACGGACTGCGGATTCGCCGTATCGGAACCCATCTCGCTGAAGAGCATCGCCTTCGAC
>Ga0315281_10008609_pt1 | contig 14259 bp, 15 predicted proteins | sample YL17G07_0_MG_FD_204540 | JGI IMG/M metagenome (GOLD analysis project Ga0315281, IMG submission 204540) | Sediment microbial communities from Yellowstone Lake, YNP, Wyoming, USA - YL17G07_0 | ecosystem: Environmental > Aquatic > Freshwater > Lake > Sediment | place: USA: Wyoming | collected...
ACGTGCTCGAAAAACGCTTGTGCGCGTTTTTCCGCGTCGAGGGCGATCGCCAGCGCGACGCGCGGCGTCATGAAGCGGTAAATGAGCTCGCGCGCTGCGGTCTCCGGCGCGCCCGCGTCCAGCCAGCGGTATTGGTCGAGTCGCAACTCGGGTACCGCGACCCCGCCGGTTCTGGCCTCGAGCGTGCGCAGATGCTCGGCTTCCAGCGCGCCGAGCATGGCGAACAAAGCGGCTATGCTCTCGCTACCGAGGTCCGACATGTGTTTCGCGAGCTCGGCATAGCGCTCCCCCGCCTCGCGCTCGATGGCGATGGCGTGGGCATACAACTCTGGCGCCGATCGAATCGGATCACTTGACATGAGTGCGTCCCGCGAGAACATCTGCGCCGATGTCCCGCATCACCTGCAATCAGACAACAAGTCCTCGCGAGGTATATTGACCTGCGCCAACTGAAACTGCTTATTGCGATGCAACAAGCCGGCCTCGGGCGGCAGATTCCAATAGCAACTTGGCATTCTTGGCGCAGATCGGCGAAAATTCCATGACGCTCACCCGCACCCGGGTGATCTGCGCATTCTTTCAATACGCTACCCAAGGACGCAAACGCACATGCTGAAATTCTATTTCAACGGCTCACCCAATCCGACCAAAGTGGCCTTGTTTCTGGAAGAGGCCGGCATTCCCTTTGAGCCGATCCCGGTCGACACCCGCAAGGGCGAGCAATTCGGGCCGGCGTATCTAAAGGTCAACCCCAACGGCAAGGTGCCGGCGATCGTGGATGGCGACGTGACTGTGTTCGACAGCAATGCGATCCTGCTGTACCTGGCCGAAAAGACCGGAAAGTATCTGCCTGCCGGTTCGCCGGCGGTGCGCGGCGAGCTGTTGTCCTGGCTGATGTACGTGGCGACGGGGGTCGGCCCGTTCTCGGGCCAGGCGGTCCATTTCAGGCATCACACGCCCGAGAAGGTGCCCTACGCCCACGACCGCTATCAGTACGAGGCGCAGCGCCATTACGCCATCCTGGACGCGCACCTCGCCAAGCACCGCTACATGGTCGGCGACATGTACTCGATCGTCGACATGGACGTCTGGGGCTGGGCGCGCATGCTCACGTTCATCCTCGGCGACGGCGCCTGGGAGAAATTCCCGCACCTGAAGCGGCTGCACGACGAAATCAGCGCGCGTCCCGCCGCCGCGCGCGCGATCGCATTGAAGGACAAGCACAAGTTCAAGGCCGAAATGGACGATGAGGCGCGCGCGCACATGTTCAAACACCTTGCCCTCCAGGCATAAGGGCAAGGCGGCGGGGCAGACTTACTCTGGCTGGATTTTCGCCACCCGCACCACCTGCGCCCATTTCGCGGTTTCGCTGCGGATGAAATCGCGGAATGCCTCAGGGGTGCCGCCGGCGACCTCACCGCCGTTGCCGGTGATGGAATCGCGCTGTTCCGGGAAGGCGAGAATGGTGTTCAGCTCGCGATTGAGGCGTTCGACGATCGCGCGCGGCGTCCCGGCCGGCAGGATGATGCCCTGCCAGTTGTAGGACTCGAAGCCGGGCACGCCAGCCTCCACCATCGTCGGCACATCCGGCAGCAGCGCGAGGCGGCTCGTTGAGGTCACTGCGAACGCGCGTATTTTTCCCGCCTTGATCGAGGGCAGCGCCGCATAACCCAATTCGAACATAATCGGCACATGCCCGGCCATCAGGTCTGCCGCGGCGGGCGCGCCGCCTTTGTAGGGAATGTGGACGATCTCGATGCCGGCGCGCTGGCGCAGCATCTCGCCTGAGAGGTGATGCGCGCCGCCGATGCCCGAGGATGCGAAGCCGACCTTGCCGGGATTGGCCTTGGCATAGGTGATCAATTCCTGAAGACTGTTTGCCTTGAGGCCGGGCCCAGCGGTCAGGATGAGCGGGCTTTTCTCCAGCAGCACCACCGCCAAGACGTCTTTGGACGGATCGTAAGGCAGCTTTTTCATCAGGCTCACATTGACGGCGAGCGGCGCGAGGTTCCCCATGCCGAAGGTGTGCCCATCGGGCGCCGCCTTGGCTACGACATCGGTGCCGACCACGCCTCCGGCGCCCGGCTTGTTCTCGATCACCACGGGCTGGCCGAGGGACTTGGCGAGATCGATACCGATCTTGCGGGCGCGGATGTCGCTGAAGCCGCCCGCGGCATAGGGGACTATCCAGCGCACCGGCTTTGTCGGCCACCGGTCCAGGGAAAGAACAGGACTGGAAAAAACAATCAGCAATAAAAAAACAAAATAAATTCGTTTAAACATGTGGCACCCTCACCCAGCCTTCCATCAACCGGCGGGCAGAGCGGCTCATGAGCGCCTTGCCCACGACCCATTGTCCACCTTCCGCGCGCGCCTCCGCGCCGACGCTCAAAGTGCCGGACGGATGGCCAAACCGGATCCGCCCCTGGGCTTGCGGCCGTGCCGTGCGGTGCACCAGGGTGCCGGGTATCGCGGCCGCCACCGCGATGGCGACGCCGCCGGTGCCAGTCATGGCGTGGTGCAAAACACCCATCGAGAAGATCCGCGCCAGCAGATCGATCGAACCGGCGCTGACCTCCTTGCCGCTCGATGCCACGTAGCCGGCGGGCCCCGCGACGAAGGCGAGCTTGGGCGTGTGAGGACGCTTGGCGGTGGCTTCGGCAGCACTGGCCGCAAGGCCCATCGCCACGGCGCCATGCGCGCGGATCGCTTCGGCGCGCGCGAGCAGCTCGGAATTGCCGTTGACGTCGCCCTGCAATTCGGTGCCCCGCAAGCCGAGACTGGACGCGGCGATGAAAATCGTCGGGTTGCCAGCGTTGATCAGTGTCGCCTCTATTTTTTCAAAGCCGGGTACCGCAAGAAAATCAATGACAGCACCGGAAGGAAACATTCCACCTTTTGATTCGCCTTCGTCCGCGCCCGGGTCCATGAATTCGAGCTTCACCTCGGCCGCCGGAAAGCTCACGCCGTCCAGCTCGAAGTCGCCCTCCTCGACCACCTGCCCGCCGCGCACCGGCACGTGCGCGAGGATTCGCTTGCCGATGTTCACCTGCCAGATTCTGACCAGCGCGACGCCGTCGCGCGGCGCGCCTACAAGGCCCTCCGAGATCGCAAAAGGCCCCACAGCCGTCGTGAGATTCCCGCAGTTGCCGGACCAATCGATGACCGGCGCGTCGATCCGGACTTGTCCGAAGAGATAGTCCACATCGCAATCGGGCCGGTTTGATTTCGACACCAGCACCACCTTGCTCGTGCTGGAGGTGGCGGCGCCCATGCCGTCGATCTGCTTGCCGTAGGGATCGGGACTACCAATGATCCGCAACAGGATGCGGTCGCGGGCCGTTGCGTCTGAGGGCAGGTCTTCAGGGCGCAGAAACACGCCCTTGCTGGTGCCGCCCCGCATGTAGACCGCGGGTATGCGAAGTTGCGTCAATTCAATCCGGCCAGGACGCGCACATGTTGCGCGACGCTGCGGCCGAGCGCGGAGAGCGCGTAGCCGCCTTCGAGCATGGAGACGATGCGGCCGTGGGCATGGCGGTCCGCGATCGCCTTCACCTGCGCGGTGACCCAGCCGTAATCGGCGTCCTTGAGTTGCAGCATCGCCATCTCGTCTTCGATATGGGCGTCGAAGCCCGCCGAGAAAATCACCAGCTCGGGCTGGAACTCCTCCAGCGCCGGCAGCCAGTATTTGGTCACCGCTTCGTGAAACTGCCTGGAACCCGCGCCCGCCGGCAGCGGCACGTTGACCATGTTCGAGGCCGGGCTTTCGGTGCCGCTATAGGGATAGAACGGGTGCTGGAAGGTCGAGGCCATCAGCACGTGCGGGTCGTCTGCGAAGATTTCCTCGGTGCCGTTGCCGTGGTGCACGTCGAAATCGATGATGGCGATGCGCTCCAGGCCATGCGCGTGCACCGCATGGCGCGCCGCCACCGCGACGTTGTTGAAAATGCAAAAACCCATCGACCGCGCGCGCAACGCATGATGGCCTGGCGGCCGCACGCTGCAAAATGCATTTTGAATTTTATTTTGAAATATCAAATCAACGGCCAAAACAGCAGCACCTGCGGCGCGCAGCGCGGCGTTCAGGCTGTGCGGATTCATCGCGGTGTCCGGGTCGAGATGCACGATGCCGGTTTCGGGTGCGGTTTCGCGGATAGCTCGCAGGTATTGCATCGGATGCACGCGCGCGAGCTGCTCGTCCGTGGCCAGCGGCGCTTCGTAGCGTTGCAGATAACTCTCGACGCCAGAAGCGATCAATTGATCTTCGATCGCCGTAAGCCGCGCGGGTTGCTCCGGATGGCCGGCGCCCATGTTGTGCTTCAGGCAGTCCGGGTGCGTGATGAACGCGGTGCGCATAAGGTTCTGAATCATAACGTATCGTTCGGCAAGTCCGGTACAATCCAGCGATGCTCCTGAAGAGACAGCTGCACCCGGCAGGCCCCTCGCCGGTGGCGCGCATCGTCGAGGCCGCCAGCCAGATCATCCTCGGCAAGGAGGCGCAGATCCGCATGGCGCTCGCCTGCATCCTGGCGCGCGGCCACCTGCTCATCGAGGACATTCCCGGAGTGGGCAAGACCACGCTGGCGCACGTGCTGGCGCGCTCGCTCGGCCTGAATTTCCAGCGCATCCAGTTCACCAGCGACATGCTGCCGGCGGACATCCTCGGCGTCTCGATCTACGAGCGTGACGCCGGCGCCTTCAAGTTCCACCCCGGCCCCATCTTCGCCCAGGTGATCCTCGCTGACGAGGTGAATCGCGCAACGCCGAAGACCCAGTCGGCGCTGCTCGAGGCGATGGAAGAGCACCAGGTAACCGCCGAGGGCGAGACGCGCAAGCTGCCCGAGCCGTTCTTCGTCATCGCAACGCAGAACCCGACCGAGCAGGTCGGCACCTTTCCGCTGCCCGAATCGCAACTCGACCGCTTCCTGATGCGCATCGAGCTGGGATATCCGGACCACCATGCCGAGCGCGCGCTACTTTCCGGATCCGACCGCAGGGACATGCTCGCCGGGCTGGATGCCTGCATGGCGCCGGGTGAGCTGGTCGAACTGCAGGGCAACGCGCGGCGCGTGCACGTCGCGCCGGCGCTGCTGGATTACGTCCAGGCAATTGTGGAGTACACGCGCCGCTCGCCCGAGTTCGCCGCCGGCCTGTCGCCGCGCGCCGCGCTGGCGCTGCTGCATTCCGCGCGCGCCTGGGCATTGATCGAAGGCCGCGACAAGGTGATTCCGGAAGACGTGCAGGCGGTGCTGCCAGGGATCGCCGGCCATCGACTGCGTCCCGCGCACGACGACGCCCGCCGCATCAACGTCGGCGCGCTGCTGCTCGCCGCCGTCCCGATCCCCTGAGCGTCGGCGACTCCGACTCGCTCTACCCCGCCGGTCCGCGCGACCGGCAACGGCGCGCCCCGGGTCTCTCCTCGTCTCCCGGCGGCATCGCGCTGATCCTTGCCGCGGCGGCGCTGCTGCTCGGTTTGGGCTTCTGGACCTACCGCGCAGTCGAGAGCTCGCTGCAGGAATTGCGCGCCACCACCATGAAAAGTCTGCTGGATGCGCAGGTGAACGCGCTGCGCGTCTGGGTGCGGGAGGAAATCGGCGACGCCGAACGCATCGCGCGCGAGCCGCGCGCACGCGAGGCCATCGCGGGCCTCGCCAAGGTCGCGGATCGCGAGGGCGCCACCCGGGCTGAGCTGTGCGCCGGGCCGGCCCGTGCACAGGTCGAGGAAGTGCTTCGCCCGATGCTGCGCGAGGTCGGCGACTCCACGTTTAATGTCACTTCTCCCACCGGCAGATTGCTCGCCACGCGCTATCCGGAGTATTGCGGGCTGCAGGTGACTGCCTCGCAATTCCTTCCGCTGCTGGCGCCGGTGTTTCGCGGCGAGTCGCGCTTCATCCGCCCTTACCGGGACGCCGACCGCGTCGAGTCACCGCCGCGGCTGCGTGCTGGCGAGGCCTTCGGCTGGATCGCCACTCCGGTGCGCGACCCGGGCGACCGTGTCATCGCGGCACTCGGCATCGCCGAACCGGCAAACGGCGTACTGTCCGCAATCCTGATGGCAGCGCGGCCCGGCGAGACCGGCGACCTGTTTGCCTTCGACGAACGCGGCGCGCTGCTTACACCCAGCCGCTTCGAGGCGAACAGCCAATTCCCGCTGCCCGGCGTGCGGCCCGAAGCGCGCGAGGGCATTGCGCTGGAGCCCTACCTCAGCGGGCGCGGCGCAGAGGTGGTGGGCGCCTGGCGCTGGCTGGAGGATCTCGGGCTTGGGGTCGCAATCGAAATTGAGGCAACCGAGGCCTACGCACCGCTGCGCTACCTGCGGACCGCTTTCGGCGTCGTATTCGGCACGCTAGTGATCGCGGTTGCCGCCGCCCTCTATTCGGGCCTCTCGGTGCTACGCCTGCGAGGCGAGCTCGGCGGCCAGCGCAAGCTCGGCGCCTACCGGCTGGAACGCAGCATCGGCGAGGGCGGCATGGCCAACGTCTATCTTGCGCGCCACGACTTGCTCAAGCGGCCCTGCGCGGTGAAGCTGCTCAAGCCGGCCCGGGCGAGCGACGAAATGATCGCGCGCTTCGAGCGCGAGGTACAGCTGGCGAGTCAGTTGTCCCACCCGAACGTGGTCGAGATCTACGACTACGGCCGCAGCACCGATGGCCTCTTCTATTACGCCATGGAGTACCTGGACGGCATCAACCTCGGCGAGCTGGTCGCCCGCGAGGGGCCCGTGCCGGTGGCGCGCGCCGTGCGCATCCTGCGCCAGGTGTGCGCCGGCCTTGCCGCGGCGCACGCCGCCGGCCTGGTGCACCGCGACGTCAAGCCCGAGAACATCATGCTCTGCCAGCGCGGCACCGAGCCCGACGTGGTCAAGATCCTCGACTTCGGCATGGTGAAGAGGGTCGACAGCGAACACAGCCGCAACCTGACGCGCGGCCTGCGCATCCTCGGCACGCCGATGTACATGGCGCCCGAGCGACTGCGCAATCCCTCCGACGTGGATACGCGCGCCGACATCTACTCCCTGGGCGCGGTCGCGTTCTACATGCTTTCGGGCAGGAAAATCTTCGAGAACAGCGACGACCTCGAGCTGACCAGCCGGATCCTGAACGACGAGCCGCCGCGCGTATCGCAGGTCGTCGCGCAATCAATTCCGATCGAATTCGACATCCTGGTGCAGGCCTGCCTGGAGAAGCGGCGCGAGGACCGCCCGCAGCGCGTTTCTGATCTGATCGAAGCGCTGGATTCGATCGCGCTGGAGGCTACTGCCCCGGCGCGATGACCTGGATGTGGTCGCGGCCGACGTTGAGGAATGGCGCGGCAATGATCTGGCGGCCGCCCAGTTGCAGTTCCCAGACTTCGGCATCCGTGACCGCGATGAATTCCCTCGCCTCGGCCATATAGTCCGTGATCCTCGCGCCAGGAATCAAGTCGATATATCCCTTGATGCGGTAGGAGCCGGTGAATATCGTGACTTTGGTGCGGTTCGGGTCTGGTTGCATCGTTCGCTCCGTGTTCAATATGGATGTTACTCAGGCCGGGAAGTCTATCGCGAAGCGGCCTTGGGATGCGGCGGGCCCTTCAGCTCGACCGTGTTGCCCTCCGGGTCCGAAATGTAGATCGAAGGGCCTGCGCCCTCGGCGCCGATCCTCGTCGCGACCTCGCCGGCCGCGATGCCGAGCGATTCCAGATGCCCGCGGATCGCCTGCTCGTCGAACGGCTCGACGCGAAAGCAGAAATGGTCCAGGTTGCGCCCTTCCCGCCCCGGCGCCGCGCCGCCCGCATCGCCGAGCTTGCCGCCCAACGGAACGAGATCGACCATCGAGCGCCCCGCGCGCAACTGGTACAGGCCGATATCGTCGCGGCGCACTTCGAGCGTGCAGCCAAAAACGCGCGTGTAGAACGCGATCATCGCCTCCAGGTCGACGACACGCAGCACGAGATGGTCAATTTCCCGGATTGTGATCACGGCGATTGTTCGATCGATAGCCTGCGCATTGCCGACTCAATCCCGAACCGGAAGCATTCGCCGGAGCGTATTGTCCCGCACGAGGTAATGATGAAACAGCGCAGCAGCGGCATGTAGCCCGATCAGTAAGTATCCAACCGTGCTGCCGATCTCATGGAACTCCATGAAAAGCTTCTCCAGAGGCCGGTTCTCGCCGATGAGCGCCGGCAGTTCAAGGCCGAAGAACGGGATCGGCTTCCCCTTGGTGCTGAGAATCAGCCACCCCAGGAGCGGCATCCCTATCATAAGCGCATATAGCGCAACGTGAACGGCCCTGGCGGATAGCCGCTGCCAGACTGGCGGTTCCGGCTCGACGCGGGGAACGAGACTGGCCATGCGCACTGCCAGGCGCAGCCAGGTCATGGCGAAAACGCTCAGGCCAAGCATGTAGTGCCAGGTCTTCAGTGCGGCGCGCTGATCGCTTCCCTTGGGGAAAGCCTCGCTCAGGTTCATGCAAGCGTACACCGCAATAAGCAGCATCAGCATCAGCCAATGAATCCCCATGGACAGTGTTCCGTAACGCTGCGTGCTATTGCGCCAGTTCATGGTCTTTTCCGGAAGCTAGACGATCAAACCGACGGTCGCTGCGGTGAGGCAGGTCGCGAGCGTCCCCGCGACGATGGACTTCAGGCCGAGCGAAACGATCTCCGGGCGGCGCTCGGGGCACATGGTGCTCATGCCGCCGATCATGATGCCGAGGCTGCCGAAGTTGGCGAAGCCGCACAGTGCATAGGTCATCAGCAGGCGACTGCGCTCCGACAGCGATGTCATGTTCGCCATGTCGATGTAGGCCACCAGCTCGTTCAGCACGGTCTTGGTGCCAAGAAGATTGCCGGCCGCCTGCGCCTCGGACCAGGGAATGCCTGCGAGCCAGGCAAGCGGCGCGAGCGCCCAGCCGAGAATTCCCTGCAAGGTATAAGGAGCAATTATTAAATTCAGGAGAGTAACCAAGGCCACGAACACGACGAGCATCGCGATGATGTTGAGGAGCAGTTGCGCACCGCCCAGCGCGCCCTGGGTCAGCGCATCCATGCTGCTCGAGGCGTCGGACTTGAGTTCGAGATCGCCACCGGACGCCGCGCCCGCGGGCGGCACCATGAGGAAGGCGATCACCAGCGCTGCCGGCGCCGAGACGATGGAGGCGATCAACAGGTGCGCCACGGCGTCCGGAATGACCTTGCCGAGGATGCTCGCGTAAAGGAACAGGACGGTGCCCGCGATCGAGGCCATGCCGCCCACCATGATCGCGAACAGTTCGCCGCGCGAGACGCGCGGCAGCCAGGGACGGACGAAGAGCGGCGCCTCGACCATGCCGACGAAAACGTTCGCCGCGGTCGAGAGGCCAACCACGCCGCCGACACGCATCGCGCGCTCGAGCAGCCACGAAACGCCGCGCACGATCCGCGGCAGCACGCCCCAGTGGAACAGCAGCGCCGAGAGCGCGCTCATCACCAGCACGATCGGCAGGGCCCGGAAGGCGAGGATGAACGTCGAGTTCGTGTCCGTCACGGCAAAAGGCGCCGATCCGCCACCCAGATAGCCGAACACAAGCGCGGTTCCTGCCTGAGTTGATTTTTCCAATAAGTTCAAGGCATTATTCAACGCAAGAAAGGCGTCCTTGGCAAACGGCAGCTTGAGGAGCAGCAGCGCGAGCAGGAACTGCAGCGCGAGGCCCGACCAGATGGCGCGCCAGGCAATGGCTTTTCGATTCTCGCTGAAAACCCAGGCCAGCAGCAGCAGTCCGGCGATGCCTGCCAGACTTTGAATCACGAAGAAAACACCCCCGCAATCGTCGCCTGAATCGCCTCAGCCGCCGCGGCTGGATCCTGCGCGTCGCGGATCGGCCGGCCGACGACGATGTAGTCGGCGCCGTTCCTGAAGGCTTGCGCCACGTCGACGACGCGCTTCTGGTCGGCAAGGTCGCCGCCCGCGGGCCGGATTCCAGGCGTCACCACGAGCAGCTTCGCGCCGAAATTTTCCTTTATTCCAGAAGCCTCCAGACCAGAAGCAATGACACCGTCGCAGCCCGTCTCCGCAGCGGCGCGCGCACGCGCGAGCACCAGGTCTTCCAGCTTTCCGGGATATCCCATTTCAGCGAGATCGGCGGGCCCGGCACTGGTAAGTACGGTGACGGCGAGAACTTTTATCTCCCCCTTCTCCTTCACCGCCGCGCCCATCACCCCGCGATCGGCGTGCACGGTAAGGAAGGTCACGCCGCGGCCGCGCAGGTTGGCGACTGCGCGCCGGACGGTTTCCGGAATGTCATGGAGTTTCAGGTCGCAGAACACGCGGTTGCCGCGCTTCGCCAGCCAGTCGAGCAGTTCGTAGTAGCCGCCCGAGGTAGAGAGCTCGAGGCCGATCTTGTAAAAGGAAACCGAGCCGCCGAGTTTCTCAACAAGCTTTCGCGCTTCGGCGGCGGTTGGCACGTCGAGCGCGGCAATCAGGCGGTCGCGTCGTGGAATCGCGGTCATGACGGGGCGCTATGATACAGGGATGGCCGACGCATCCGACCCTTATGTACTCGTTCTCTACTACAGCGCAGGCGGCTCGGTGCGGCGCATGGCTGAGCTGATCGCCGAGGGTGTCGAGCGCGTGCCAGGCGCGCGGGCCCGCATCCGGACGGTGGCGAAAATCATCGATGGAACGGTTGCAACGTCGCCCGCCGCAGACGGCCCGCCCCTGGCCACCGAAGGGCCTCCTTACTGTGAATTGAAGGACCTGGAGGATTGTTCGGGGCTTGCGCTCGGCAGCCCGACCCGTTTCGGCAACATGGCCGCGCCGCTGAAGGCATTCCTGGATGACACCGGGCGGCTCTGGATGAAAGGCGCTCTCATCGGCAAGCCCGCCTGCGTGTTCACCTCCACCGCCAGCATGCACGGCGGCCAGGAATCCACGCTGCTGTCGATGATGCTGCCGTTGCTCCACCACGGCATGCTGATCGTCGGCCTGCCCTACTCCCAGGCCGAACTCAACGCCACACGCACCGGCGGCTCGCCCTACGGCGCCAGCCACTTCGCCGGCATCGCCGACGACCAGCCGGTCACCGACGCCGAGCGCGCGTTGTGCGTGGCGCAAGGCAGGCGATTGGCGGAGATCGCCCTGAGGCTGAAGCAATGACGATGATCAAACACACGGGCGGCTGTCATTGCGGGCGCGTGCGCTTCGAGGTGATGGCGCCGGCGAATATCGAAGTGGGCGACTGCAATTGCTCGATGTGCGGGAAGACGGGCTACCTGCACCTCGTCGTGCAGAAAGGCCAGTTCAAGCTGTTGTCGGGCGAGGATGCGCTGACCACCTACCAGTTCAACACCAAGACGGCGAAGCACCTGTTCTGCTCACATTGCGGCATCAAGTCCTTCTATGTGCCCCGCTCGCACCCGGACGGCTTCAGCGTCAACGCGCGCTGCCTTGACGAGGGAACAGTCGAAGCGATGACCTTGCGCAAGATCGACGGCAAGAACTGGGAAAAACACTATCCCGCAGGCCGTGGCGAGTACTAGGGGACCAGGCTGAGCGTCGAGCCGCGGTTGCTACGCCTTGTCGCCTCGGGTGCGCTGCTCGCGCTCATCCTGCTGTGCCTGACGTGGGAGCTGTGGCTCGCGCCGCTGCGGCCGGGCGGCTCGTACCTCGCGCTCAAGGCGGCGCCGCTCGCGCTGCCGCTGTATGGAATCCTCTTCGGCCGCCGCTACACCTACCAGTGGTCCTCGATGTTCGTGCTCGGCTACTTTGCCGAAGGCGTGATGCGCGCCTGGGGCGACCGCGGCCTGTCGCAGGCGCTGGCCTTCGCCGAGGCGGGGCTCAGCGTTATTTTCTTCGCTGCGGTGGTCTGGTATTCGCGGTCGACTCGATCAGTCGTTTAGCCGCGGCGTAAATCGGCATCTCGACCAACTTGCCGTCCACGGTGGCACGGCCCTTGCCTTGACGCCTTGCCAGCTCGAAGGCCCCGACTATTTTTCCCGCGCGTTTTAATTCAACTGCGCTGACGGAAAAAACCTCATTCAGCGCAGTAACATGCGCTGGGGTGACGAGGCTCTTGGCCCTGTAGCCCATTTTCTTGCGGTTGGCCGCAGCTCTGGCGGCGTGAAATCCTCCAGTTCCTGGATCAGCACGTCGGCGCCGGGAACGAAGAGCCAGGTACGGCGCATCAATGCTGATGCTGAGGATTGAGGCGCTCGATCTTGCTCTCGATCTTGTTCAGCGCACTGATGTAGGCCTTGGCCGAGGCGACGATGATGTCGGTGTCGGCGCCGACGCCGTTGACGATGCGCCCGCCCTTCGAGAGGCGCACCGTGACTTCGCCCTGGCTCTCGGTGCCCTGCGTCACGGCGTTGACCGAATAAAGCAGCAGTTCGGCGCCGCTTTTCGCCACGCTTTCGATCGCCTTGAAGGTGGCATCCACCGGGCCATCTCCTTTTGCTTCTGCATTTATTTTTTTATTCTTATTCATCAAAACAACAGAAGCGTGCGGCTTGTCATTGGTGCCGCTGCCCTGGCTCATGCTGACCAGGCCCCAGACCTCGTTGCTCGAAATGCCCGCCTCCTGCGACACCAGCGCCTGCAGGTCTTCGTCGAAGATTTCGGCCTTCTTGTCGGCGAGGTCCTTGAAGCGCTGGAAGGCCTTGTTGTAGCCGTCCTCGTTGTCCAGTTCGATGCCGATTTCCTTCAGGCGCTGCCGGAACGCGGTGCGGCCGGAGAGTTTGCCCAGGACGATCTTGTTGGCGCTCCAGCCCACGTCCTCGGCGGTCATGATCTCGTAAGTTTCACGTGCCTTGATCACGCCGTCCTGGTGGATGCCCGAGGCATGCGCGAAAGCGTTCGCTCCCACCACCGCCTTGTTCGGCTGCACCACGAAGCCGGTGATCTGCGATACCAGGCGGGATGCGGGCACGATTTGCGTCGTATCTATCCTGGTTTCCAAATTGAAGAAATCTTTCCGGGTGCGAAGAGCCATGACCACCTCTTCGAGCGAGGTGTTGCCGGCACGCTCGCCCAGGCCATTGACCGTGCACTCGATCTGGCGCGCGCCGCCGATGCGCACCGCGGCGAGGGAATTCGCCACCGCCATGCCCAGATCGTTGTGGCAGTGCACGCTCCATACTGCTTTGTCCGAATTGGGTACTCTTTCCCTTATTTTCCTGATCATTTCCCCAAACTGCTCCGGGACTGCGTAGCCGACCGTGTCGGGGATGTTGATGGTGGTGGCGCCCTCCGTAATCACCGCTTCCAGCACCCGGCAGAGAAAATCCGGATCGGAGCGGCTGCCGTCCTCGGGCGAGAATTCCACGTCCGGGCAGGCGTTTTTCGCATAGCGCACCGAGAGTTTCGCCTGCTCGAACACCTGGTCGGGCGTCATGCGCAGCTTTTTCTCCATGTGCAGTGCGCTGGTGGCGATGAAAACGTGGATGCGCCAGGCCTTCGCGCCGGTGAGCGCGTCGATGCCGCGCTGGATGTCCTTGTCGTTGGCGCGGCACAGGCCGCAGACCACCGAGTCCTTGATCAGCTTGCCGACCGCCTTCACCGCCTCGAAATCGCCGTTCGAGGAGGCGGGAAAGCCGGCCTCGATCACGTCCACCTTCATGCGCTCCAGCTGCCGCGCGATGCGCAGCTTTTCGTCCCGCGTCATGGAAGCGCCGGGCGACTGCTCGCCATCGCGCATGGTGGTGTCGAAAATGATCAATTTGTCGCCGTTCATATGCCGCTCCTTGATGGGGATGCGAAAAGTCCTCCCCGCCGGGTGGGGCGGGTCAGGGGTACTGCCGAATTGGGTATTTAGTGTGTGCGCGCTGGGCGCAGCAGCAGGCCAGCCAGGAGAAGCAGGCTGGTAACGGTCGCAATAAGCAGTGCGATCGCGGAGGTCATGGCCGGACTATATCGGCAAAAGAAGCGATAAGCAAATCATGCCGTCTGCACCGCATCGTCCACCGGCTCGCGGCGGCGATGGTCGCCGATCAACCGCTCGCGCAGGACTTTCGACAGCCAGTCGATCGCATACACCGCGACCACCAGCACGATGATGATGAGGCAGGCTTCCTGCAGCTCATAGGCCCGCAGGCGGTCGGCCAGCAGGAAGCCGATGCCGCCCGCCCCGACGATGCCGAGGATCGAAGCCGAGCGCACGTTGTGCTCGAACATATAGAGCGTGTTCGAGAGCATCATCGGCAGGACCTGCGGCAGCACGCCGAAGCGGATGCTCTGCAACCCGTTGCCGCCCACGGCGGTCACGCCGTCGATCTGCTTGCGGTCGAGGTTCTCGATCGCTT
>Ga0315281_10008610_pt1 | contig 14258 bp, 11 predicted proteins | sample YL17G07_0_MG_FD_204540 | JGI IMG/M metagenome (GOLD analysis project Ga0315281, IMG submission 204540) | Sediment microbial communities from Yellowstone Lake, YNP, Wyoming, USA - YL17G07_0 | ecosystem: Environmental > Aquatic > Freshwater > Lake > Sediment | place: USA: Wyoming | collected...
GGGCTGATGTTTCCTTTCCTCGTAGCGCGGCGGCAGGGGTGGGCGCTCTCTTTCCGGCCCGGTTTGTGCGCCGAATTCCGGGCGTCGCAAATCGGTGGCGGAGTGCTTGGGTGCCGGCACATAGCGGGGTTCGGCGGCCTTGGCGACGGGCCGTGGCGCCTCGGTGCGCCATGGCAGCTTGGGCTCTTGGGGTCGGCGCGTGGCGACCACCGGCCGCGACAGAATTTGTTCCGGTGGACGCACGCCTTTGGGCGCGCCACCGACCAGGCTGGCCGGATTCGGCTTTACCGGCAACGCGCCGCGTATATGTTCCAACTCTTGATCCGGCGCCCGCAGGCGCACTGGCGCGTCGCGCTCGTGTCCCCTGCCGAAATGGTCCGAGGTGGTGGCGAAAAAGGCATTGGGCACGCGGGCGTTGGCGTAGGTAATGTGGGTAATGTTGACCGTTGTCGCGTGCCTCACGACAACGTTGTTGACCACGCGCGGCCCGCCCCAGCCGCCCCACCAGGGCCGACCGATAAAGCCGGGGCGGCCCCACCAGGGAAGCAGCGGCTCGCCCCAACTGAGCGCGACCCAGCCCACCCCTGAACCACCGATGCCGATGCCGACGGAAACTTGCGGCGTCACGCCGAAAAAGGCCACCAGGGCGGGTGCATACACCGGCCGCCCAACTACGACAGAACCCGGCGCCCACGCCCAGTAGCCGCCGAGGTAGACCCAGCGGCCGTAGTGGTAAGGCGCCCAGCCCCAGGGCGCGTCGTCGATCCAGGTCCACTGGTAGTAGGGGTCCCATATCCATCGGCCGGTGCTGTAGGGCACCCAACCGGACGGCGCCGCGTCCGGTACCCACACCGGCCCGTATTCGGGCACTACGCGCCAACTGCCGTAGTGATCCAGATCGCGGGCACCAGCGATCCCCGAAGGAAGGTAGCGCTCGCTCACCGCATCGGACAGATCGTTCGTTCGATCGTAATTCCAGCGATCCCAACTATCGAGTTCGGGTGCTACGTAGGTCTCCGCCTGCGCCACATCGCCACCCTGCACCACGATCTCTTCGGAGGGGTGAATGCTCATGGCGTCGCCGCCCGCCGGCGTCATGGCGGCCCGGCCACCGCGACGGGTGATGAAGTGCACGTCGCCATCCACGTCCACGCGGTAATAGCCGGTGTGATCGATGGTGTATACCGCATTGGGTGTATCCACCTCGACGACGTAACCCGGCGTGGGGAGCGTGCGCAGGTCGAAAGACACGCGACCGGAGGTGACCTTCATCTGGAGAAAATCGGGCGACTGGTTGACCAGCGTGAGTTGGGTATCGTCATCCGCCCGGACGAAGGCACGGCTTCCCGCTTGCAGTTCCAGTTCGGCATCCTTGCCGACAAAGAGCGCATCGCCCGTGGCCAGTGGCGTATTGATGCGCGCCTCCACCCAGTCCTCGGCACCGTTACGCCAGAAGGAGACCTTGCCGTTGACGTAGCTCAGGCGCAACGGGTTGACTGCCGCCTTCTGCTCATCGTCCTGCGCGTGGGCGACCGAACTGCCTATCGCAACGAGCATGAACACAAAGAGCGCTGTGATGATTCGAGACCAGGAGAGCATAGAGGATCACCTATAGATGTTGCGAAGGGCGGCGCTGAACCTGCCGCAAAAGCATAGGGTCAGTTCTCGCAAAAGCATAGGGTCCAAAAGCATAGGGTCAGTTCTAACATTCCAACATAATGATGGAATGTTAGAACTGACCCCGCTTCGAGTCGAGAACTGACCCCGCTTCGTAATCTGCACCGAGCATGGCTTGATGTGCGGTTCTTATTCGTTTTAACGAGTGGAGTTCAGCCTCGGCCCGAGTCAGCTCAATTTTGCATATTGAGTTGTCGACCAAGCACCCCAAAGCTTTGAGAGGCATTTATTCCACAAGGATATCAAGGGGATATCAAGTTCCCAACAAAACATAGGGGCACCCAACAGCACTTCGGGCCTGAATGGCCGGCGCATTGGAGTCGGGAATCCGTACTCAATCTGTAATGCGCCTTGAGATATGGTTACCAACCAAAGCGGATTGAGTCCGTCATGGGGATGGTATGAACTGTTATACACACTAGGATATGGTTGCGGTTGCCGCTTGTTCGGCAGGATGTGGCCGCGCGCTTTGCGGGGTTTGTGCTACGCGCTATGACCCGCCGACGTGTGCGGCATGCGCGGCAAAGCTTGGTAGGTCGCTACAAGAAAAAGTTTTGGATCAGACCGAATAGACCGTGGGACAGCGTGCAAGAAGTACACAGTCTTTAAAAAACACTTAAAAAAAGTCGGGGGGCAAGGTGCAGAAGAAGAATGTAGCAACGCATTTCGAAAATGATAAACATTTGTTGCTAGTGATACTGGTTTCCGCTGCTGTCTTCATAGGCGTTTTCATCGCTTCTACCGCAAGGGCGAGCGAATCTCGGCCCATCATTGTGGCGGATCTTTTTGGCGACCTTCAGCAAAAGCTGGAGAAAAGCGCCCGCGATGCTATCAACTCCGGTGGCACGCGTCGGGAAGAGAATCCCGCACATCAGCCTGCACCGTCAAGCAAACAATCTGAGCAGACGACGCCAACCTCCACCCAAGCAAGGAAAGACATAAATCAGGCTACGCGGTCTAGCTCAGCAAAAGGGGGCCAAGAAACCCGAACTGCGTCGGGAGCGTTACTGCATATTGTTGCCTGCGGCGGTATGTATCAGGGTGTTGCTGTTGCGCCTCCAAAGTCCCTTGACTTAAAAACGTCCACGCCAAGTAATACATATCGTGATGCTGATGCCACTGGCGGCATATTTCCTTTCGTTCGAGAAGCGATAGAATTCTTTCAGAGTACCTGCCCTCAAAATCCAGGACGCGAAGTCAGGCCCCCTGCTCGTGTCTGGTTATCCCACAGCCAGACCCCTGCGGGTGATATTGATATTGGCAACACGGATCGTTTTGTTATTGTCAATACGATGTCGACTCCGTGGAGTGTTAGAAACGGGCCCGCAGATTTTGCAAATAAGGAAGAAGCGCAACGCCGCCAACAAATTGCTGCACAAGAAAAGCAGGCACAAATCTCAGCCCAACGAGCACAAGAGAAAGCACAACTTGCAGCCTTTCTCCGGCAGCACAATGCCGTTGAAATCCCCAAGATGGGCATCCTCCGATCTAACCCGTTTTCCCTCGAAGGTAAGACCATTGCCATTAAGGTCGATTTTCACCAGATGACTAGTCCTACTGTGGGCAGTTTCGAGGTGTTGACACATTCGCTTAGTGACCAAGGAGGTCAAATCGTTGTTTCGGACATTCCCAGAGGCGCTTTTCTTCAGCCAATCCGTGCATTCCTAGCGGCAAGGGTAGTGGGATTGAACCGAGAAGGGATCCCGCATCTCAAGTACGTCGGGGTCGCAATCTGCTCGAACGCGAATACGTGGTGCAACTGAAAAGGGAGCAATTGCATTCACTGTTTCAAGAAAATAAATCGAGCCGAATCTACGAAAAGCATAGAACATAGAACAAAAGCATAGGGGCAGTTCTAACATTCCAACAAAATGATGGAATGTTAGAACTGAACCCCGCCTCTACGCCTTGGTTGAGATGCTGTGTGACACCCGAAAAGCTCAACCCGGCAGTCGAGTCGGACGCCGCGATGATGGCGCGTCGCGGCTCACTTTTACGTTGGACATCCCACACCAAAAGGTGACAATAGGCACACACCGGCATAAACTGACGGCATGAAACCATTTCGCTGGAACCACGGCAAAAACGAGTCGCTGAAAATTGAGCGTGGCATCTCGTTCGAGGTCATAGCGCTTGCTATTGAGGCAGATGGTTTGCTGGATGAATTGCGCCACCCGAATGGAAAGCATAGGGTCAGAATGGAAAGCATAGGGTCAGTTCTAACATTCCAACAAAATGATGGAACGCTTCTCTGACCCCGCTTCTCGCTTCTATGAGGCTTCTTCCTATCCCGATTGAACTAAACCGCTTCAGTTCGACAGACTCTTTCCGCCATGTTGCCGCACGATGGAAAAAATCCTATTCGGAAAACCTCTCCTCCCTGAGATTTGCAGCATCTACGAAACGTATATACAATTCGGTTATGCGATTTTCCTGGACAGAGACGAAGCGAGCCCGAAATCTGAGAGGCCACGGGCTTGATTTCATCGACGCACCGCGCGTGTTCGAAGGTATCATTTTCACTTTCGAGGACGACCGGTTCAGTTATGGAGAGCAGCGTTTCGTTACGCTGGGATTGCTCGCTGGTGTTACTGTATCAATTGTCCACACGGAGAACGAACATGAAATCCGCATCATCTCATTCCGAAAAGCCACAAAACGTGAAACGCAAATCTTCTTCGACGAAGTCAAAAACTGACTGGGCTCGTTTGGAGTCAAAGCACTCCGACGCAGAGCCAACTGCCGAACATCCTGAGGCAAGTTTGAAGCATATCGTTCGTGGGATTGTTCGGCGTGGATTGGAACCGCTCCCGACAAAGTCTTCCATTTCGCTCCGGCTGGATCGAGATGTCCTTGAGTGGTTCAAGGCACAGGGTCCGGGTTACCAAACCAAGATCAATACCGTACTGCGAGCATTCAGGGATGCCTCGGTCTGACTTTCTAAAAGAAAAGCGGGGCAACATCCGCCTTTCCAAGCCCGACTTGATGGATATCCAAGCCCGCGCACTTGAAGAAGGTATGCCGTACCAGACGTTAATCGCCAGTGTGCTTCACAAGTTTGTGTCAGGGCGCCTTGTAGAGTCATCACCCCGTCTGGCCTCGCGTTCAAGCGGGGCGCGCCAAAAGCGGCTAACCAAGACCTCCCATGATGCGCCGGAAACACCATAAACCATGACCCAAACGCTGTTCGATGCCGTCGGCGGGCTGCCCACCCTGCAAAGAGTGCACAAGATTTTCTATGATAAGGTTTACGCCCATCCCTGGCTGGGGCAGTTTTTTATCGGTCACAGCCAGGAAGCCATCGAGAACCGGCAAACCTCCTTCATGGCCGAAAAAATGGGCGGTTCGGTCGAGTATATGGGGAAGGATTTGACGCTGGCGCACGAGGCGATGTACATCACTGAGGAGCTGTTCCTTGTCCGCCGCGCCTTGCTGGAAGAGTCGTTGAAAGAATTCGGGCTCAACGAAGAATTATGTGAACGCTGGTTGAGGATAGACAGCGCTTTCATGAAGAAGATCGTCAAGGAGTCCTTCGAATCTTTCATGAATACGGAATGGCCATACAAGAAACATATCGTCATCCCCAAGCCGTGATTTACCCGATTCCCTGCTCGTTGACGCGTCACTGGCCGGCGGGTTGCGAGCGCCGTCGCTCCGACCTGTCTTGGTCGCGACCCCTGTAGATGCGGTTGGCCGCTTTGCCGGGCAGTTCGGCGCGCTCGTGTTCCGCGCGCTCTTTTGGCCGCGCTTCCGGCGGTGTCGCTTCGTCTTTGCGCGATGCTTGCGGTTGCCGTTCTTGCGCTGTGCGCGGTGGTGAGGGCTCGCGCACGATGCGTGGCTGGGGCGCTGCTGGCGGTGGCGCGATGCGTTCGGGCTTGGGTTCCGGCCTGCCGACTTCGCGCTGCTCGCGGACGACGGCGGGCGATGTGGCTGGCGCGGTCTGGCGCTTCCTTTCCTCGTAGCGCGGCGGCAGGGGTGGGCGCTCTCTTTCCGGCCCGGTTTGTGCGCCGAATTCCGGGCGTCGCAAATCGGTGGCGGAGCGCTTGGGTGCCGGCACATAGCGGGGTTCGGCGGCCTTGGCGACGGGCCGTGGCGCCTCAGTGCGCCATGGCAGCTTGGGCTCTTGGGGTCGGCGCGTGGCGACTACCGGACGCGACAGCATCTGTTCCGGCGGACGCATGCCCTTGGGCGCGCCACCGACCAGGCTCGCCGGATTCGGCTTTACCGGCAGCGCACCGCGTATATGTTCCAACTCTTGATCCGGCGCCCGCAGGCGCACTGGCGCGTCGCGCTCGTGTCCCCTGCCGAAATGGTCCGAGGTCGTGGCAAGAAAGGCATGGGGCACGCGGGCGTTGGCGTAGGTGATGTGGGTAATGTTGACCGTTGTCGCGTGCCTCACGACAACGTTGTTGACCACGCGCGGCCCGCCCCAGCCGCCCCACCAGGGCCGGCCGATAAAGCCGGGGCGGCCCCACCAGGGAAGCAGCGGCTCGCCCCAACTGAGCGCGACCCAGCCCACCCCTGAACCACCAATGCCGATGCCGACGGAAACTTGCGGCGTCACGCCGAAAAAGGCCACCAGGGCGGGTGCATACACCGGCCGCCCCACGACGACGGAACCCGGTGCCCACGCCCAGTAGCCGCCGAGATAAATCCAGCGGCCATAGTGGTAAGGCGCCCAGCCCCAGGGTGCATCGTCGATCCAGGTCCACTGGTAGTAGGGATCCCATATCCATCGGCCGGTGCTGTAGGGCACCCAACCGGACGGCGCCGCGTCCGGTACCCACACCGGCCCGTATTCGGGCACTACGCGCCAACTGCCGTAGTGATCCAGATCGCGGGCACCGGCGATCCCGGAAGGCAGGTAGCGCTCGCTAACCGCATCGGACAGATCGTTCGTCCGGTCGTAATTCCAGCGATCCCAACTGTCGAGTTCGGGTGCTACGTAGGTCTCGGCCCGCGCCACGTCGCCACCCTGCACCACGATCTCTTCGGAGGGGTGAATGCTCATGGCGTCGCCGCCCGCCGGGGTCATGATGGCTTGGCCGCCGCGACGGGTGATGAAGTGCACGTCGCCATCCACGTCCACGCGGTAATAGCCGGTGTGATCGATGGTGTATACCGCATTGGGTGTATCCACCTCGACGACGTAACCCGGCGCGGGGAGCGCACGCAGGTCGAAAGACACGCGACCGGAGGTGATTTTCACCTGGAGATAATCGGGGGACTGGTTGACCAGCGTGAGCTGTGTATCGTCGTCCGCGCGGATGAAGGCACGGCTTCCTGCTTGCAGTTCCAGTTCGGCATCCTTGCCGACAAAGAGCGCATCGCCCGTGGCCAAGGGCGTATTGATGCGCGCTTCGACCCAATCCTCGGCACCGTAGCGCCAAAAGGAAACCCTGCCGCTGACGTAACTCAGGCGCAACGGGTTGACGGCCGCTTTCTGCTCATCCTCCTGCGCGTGGGCGACCGCACTGCCTATCGCAACGAGCATGAACACAAAGAGCCCTGTGATGATTCGAGACCAGGAAAACATGGAGGATCACCTATTATGAGGTTGCGATGAGCGCCAAACCTGCCGCATTGATTAACTTTAGTCGACTTTAAGCCTGTCGAACTGGAAACATGGGCATTGGAGTCGCGTGCTTTTTTCTGGCCGCATACGCGCGGCTTTTTGTAAACTGGTTTCCCTATTTGACTTCACGGGTGGCTCACCATGCGCTTAGTCTGGCTGGTTTTAATTGCTCTCACCACGCATGCTCACGCGCTCGATTTGGGCGACTTGGGCGCCGATCTGCTCAAGAACCTGAAAAAAGGCACCGATCAAAGCGCCGCCGCGCCGACCGGCAACGGTTCCAGCCTGGACCGCCTGAGCGACGGCGACGTGGTGAAGGGTTTGAAGGAAGCGCTCAATCAGGGCGCGGTGTCCGCTGTTGCCAAGCTGGGCAGCCAGGACGGCTTTCTCGGCAACGAAAAAGTGAAAATCCCGCTACCTTCCCCGCTGCAAAAGGCGGAGGGCGTCATGCGCAGCCTGGGCCAAGGCAAGGTCGTCGATGAATTGGTCGTGACCATGAACCGCGCCGCCGAAGCCGCCGTGCCCCATGCCAAGACCCTGCTGATGGACGCGATCAAGAAAATGTCGGTGCAGGACGCCAAGGCCATCCTGACCGGCGGCGACGACGCGGCAACCCGGTATTTCCGCAAATCCACCGAGCCGCAGCTGCACGACCGATTCTTGCCCATCGTCAGCAAGTCGGTCGGCAAGCTGGGAGTCGCCGGGAAATACAACAATGTGGCCGGCCGGGCCGCGCAGTTCGGGCTGATCGATGAAAAGCAGGCGAACATGCAGGAGTACGTCACGCAGAAGTCGCTGGACGGGCTGTTTCTGATGGTTGCCGAAGAAGAACGGGCGATCCGGGCGAACCCCGTGCAACGCACCGGTTACTGGGTCAAGAAGGTGTTCGGCACGCTGGGTCAGTAGCGGGGCAAATTCAACCCGGATTGCCCATTGGAATTGGATCGCGGGCTTCCAGCCCGCATGCGGCCAGGATGGCCGCGATCCCCCATGCGCCGATGTGGGGTATTGCGCAAAATCAATGAGGGCAACCCGATATTGACAGCCGAAGCGCCGTGGTGATACTTTGGTAATACCAAGAGATAGGATGCGTATTATGGCAACTCCCACCACGCTTAAATTGCCGGATGACCTCAAGGCCCGCATTGCTCCGCTGGCCGAACTGGATGGCAAAACGCCGCATGCCTGGATGGTCGGCGCTCTGGAAACCCAGGCAGAATTGGCGGAGATGCGCCGTGCCTTCGTCGATGATGCGCAGCAATCGGCTGCCGAAGTGGACGCGGGCGGTCTGTTGTATGCCATGGAGGACGTGCATGCCTATATTCTCACCCGGGCAGCGGGTAAAGCCGCGAAGCGGCCCAAACCTGCCGGGACCGCTCCGCTTCGCAACAAGGCCAAATAGGCGTGCCTGCCGTTCGGTTTTCCGGCCGGGCACTTGACGATCTTGAGCGTATTTTCGATTTTCTCACCGAACACGATCCCGCCCTGGCAAGCCAAGCGGGCGCTGTCATTGTCGATGCGACGTCCGTATTGCAGCATCATCCCATGATAGGCCGGGCGGTTCAGGGTAACTTGCGCGAACTGGTCATTTCGCACGGCGCCACCGGTTATGTGGCCTTGTACCGGTTTGTTCAGACGGCCAACCGTATCGATGTGCTGGCAATCCGCCACCAGCGCGAAGCTGGCTTCTTATAACAGCCATGAAAAATTCCGATTTGCTTGCCCGCTCCCTCGCCGCCGTCTGGCACCCCTGCACGCAGATGAAGCAGCATGAAACCCTGCCGCTGGTGCCGATTGCGCGCGGGCAGGGGGTGTGGCTGTACGACTTCGACGGCAAGCGCTATCTGGATGCGGTCAGTTCCTGGTGGGTGAACCTGTTCGGACACTGCAATCCGCGCATCAACGCCGCCATCCGCGACCAGTTGGAAAAGCTTGAACATGTGATGCTGGCGGGCTTCACCCATGAACCCGTGGTCGCGTTGTCGGAACGCTTGGGCAAGCTGGCACCGGCGGGCCTGGGGCATTGCTTTTACGGCTCGGACGGCGCTTCGGCGGTGGAAATCGCGCTCAAAATGAGCTTCCACTACTGGCGCAATTCGGGCAAGCCGGAGAAAACCGGTTTCGTGAGCCTGCAAAACAGCTACCACGGCGAGACCATAGGCGCTCTTTCGGTCACCGACGTGGCGCTGTTCAAGGACACCTACGCGCCGCTACTGCGCCAAACGGCGCAAGTGCCCACCCCGGATTGGCGCTACGCGGAGCCGGGCGAAACGCATGAAGCCTACGCCCTGCGTTGTGCCGAGGCGCTGGAGAGACGCCTCGCCGAGCACGGCGATCAAACCGCCGCGCTGATTCTGGAACCGCTGGTGCAGGGCGCGGCGGGCATGGGCATGTATCACCCGGTTTACCTCAAGCGCGCGCGGGAGATTTGCGACCGCCACCAGGTACATTTGATCGCCGACGAGATCGCGGTTGGCTTCGGGCGCACGGGAACGATGTTCGCTTGCGAGCAGGCTGGCGTCAGCCCCGATTTTCTGTGCCTGTCCAAGGGTATCACGGGCGGCTACCTGCCGCTGTCGGTGGTGATGACGAGCGACGCCGTGTACCGCGCCTTCTACGATGAAGACGTGACGCGCGGCTTTTTGCATTCCCATTCCTATACCGGCAACGCGCTGGCCTGCCGGGCGGCGCTGGCGACTCTCGACATCTTTGAACAGGATGGCGTGATCGCGGCGAACAGGGTCAAGGCAGCGAGCATGAATCGGGCGATGCAGCCGCTGGCGGAGCACCCCCACGTCAAGCAACTGCGCAACACCGGCATGATCTGGGCGTTCGAGGTGGGCGGCGTCGAAGGAGACTTCTCCAGGCGCTTTTATCGGGAAGCGCTGGCACGCGGACTGCTACTGCGCCCCATCGGCGCCACCGTGTACTTCATGCCGCCCTATGTCATCGGCGCAGACGAATGGGCACTGCTGGTGGAGACGACGCTGGCCACGCTCGATGCCACAATAACGGGAGCAAGCACTGCATGAAACTGACTTTTCTCGGGGCGGCACGCGAAGTGACCGGCTCCAGCTATCTGGTGGAAACCGGCGATGTGCGCTTTCTGGTGGACTGCGGCATGTTTCAGGGCGGGCGCGAGGCGGACAAAAAGAACCGCGAGGCCTTCGATTTCGATCCGGAGCAGATCGACTTCGTGCTGCTGACGCACGCCCACATCGACCACTCCGGGCTGTTGCCGCGGCTGGTGTCGCTGGGATTCAAGGGCCCGATATACACCACGTCCGCCACCGCCGACCTGCTCGGCGTGATGCTGCCGGACAGCGCGCACATCCAGGAGAAGGAGGCGGAGCGGGAAAACTACAAGCGCCACAAGACCCGGCAAAAGCGGCGCCGCGAAGCCGCGCCGCTGTACACCGTGGTCCAGGCCGAGGCCAGCCTGAAGAAGCTGCGCCGGGTGGAATACGACCAGGAGGTCGCGCCCCACGCCAGCGTGCGCTGTGTCTTCCGCGACGCCGGCCACATTCTCGGTTCGGCCATCGTCGAAGTGTGGGTGAGCGAGCACCAGCACACGCGCAAACTGGTGTTTTCCGGCGACCTCGGGCAGCCGGGGCACCCGCTGGTGCGCGACCCCACGCCGATCGAAGAGGCCGACGTGCTGCTGGTGGAGTCGACCTACGGCAACCGCCTGCACAAGAGCCTGCAAGCCACCCTGGACGAGCTGGTGTTCGCCGTCAACGACACCATCGCGCGCAAGCGGGGCAATCTCATCATCCCGGCCTTCACGGTGGGGCGCACGCAGGACATTCTGTACCTGCTGGCCGACCTGTCGCGGCAGGGCAAGCTTGCCGGCAACCCGCAAATCTACGTGGATTCACCCATGGCGCTCGCCGCCACGGAAATCACCCTGAGGCATCTGGAACTGCTGGACGCCGACGCCAGAACACTGATGCAGTGGGGCAACCAGGGCACCGGCTTCCCCAGGATCAGCTTCGTGCAGGACGTGGCCGAGTCCATCGCCCTCAACGACATCAAGGGCGGCGCCATCATCATCTCCGCCAGCGGCATGTGCGACGCGGGGCGCATCAAATACCATTTGCGCAACAACCTGGCGCGCTGGGAATGCAGCGTCCTCATCACCGGATTCCAGGCCGGCGGCACGCTGGGGCGGCGCCTGGTGGACGGGGCCAGGGCAGTGCGCATTTTCGACCAGGATATCCCGGTGCACGCCAAGATATTCACCCTCGGCGGACTCTCCGCCCATGCCGACCAGGCCGACCTGCTCGGCTGGCTCGGGCACTTCCGCAAGCCGCCGCAGCAGACCTTCGTGGTGCACGGGGAAGAAACCGTCGCCAGCGGCTTCGCGGAAATCGTCCGCGAACGCCTGGGCTGGAACGTGGCGGTGCCTGAATTGAACTCCCAATTCGACCTTGGCTAAACTGCTTCAGCACTCAGCAAGCCAGCAGGATGCGGTGAGCACCGCGAACCGCATCGATCGCGAACGATGCGGTTCATTTCATTTACCGCATCCTACGGGCTCAGCACTCACAACCCCGCCCGCTTCAGCAACTCCCCGATATGGTTTCCGGGAATGGCGTAGGAAATGCCGCTGGGCTCGCTGAGCACGTTTTCCTTGGTGCCTTTCACGAACACCATGTTGATGATGCCCAGCACCGCCCCGGTTTCCGGATCGAACAAGGGGCTGCCGCTGTTGCCGGGATAGGCCGTGCCGTCCAGTTGGAATACGTTGAGCGGCGCGCGTATGCGCTTGATCATCTTGATGTCCAGCTGGCTTGATGCCCGCGCCGGGATGACGATGGGGGTGATGGCCGAGACGGTGGCGCGGTGCGTCACGGGGTACAAGCCCAGCACCGTGCCGATGGGAAATCCGGTGAAGGACACCTGCTGGCCTTCGCGCACCGCGGACGAGTCGCCGATGCTGACGGCAGGCAGCGCTTCGCCGCCGATTTCCAGCAGCGCCAGATCGCGTTCGTCGTCCCGCGCCACCGTCCTGGCCGGGCGGAATTGCGCGGTCTCCCCCTGCCCGACGAACACCCCCAGCACCTCCTTCTTTTCAGTGTCCAGCAGTGCCGGCAGCACGTGGGCATTGGTGACCACATGGCGGCCGTCCGCCACCACGAAGCCGGTGCCGCGGAAGGCTGCGGGCGGCCGGCGGGTCTGCTGGTAAGTGCCGACGCCGACGATGGACGGTTTGATCTTCCCTATGGTCTGCGGCAGATTGTCGGCCCATGCGCCGCCAACCCATAGGCAGGCCGCGAGCAGGGCGGGGAGAACGGTTCTGGCACAGTGGAACATGAAGGCCTCGCAAATGCGGTTGGGGAGTTGGCTTTATAGCGCGAAATGCAGCCGGCTGCCACAGGCACGCTATCTCGTTAAACTATAGTTCAGTACAATGCAACGCACAGTTTGTCTTTTTGTCAGGGGAAAACATGAGCGTTGTAGCCGTAGTGGGTTTGGGTTATGTCGGATTGCCGCTGGCCGTCGAGTTCGGAAAAAAGCGTAAAACCATAGGGTTCGACCTGTCGGCCGGGAAGATCGAAAGCTACAGGCGTTTCTGCGATCCAACCGGCGAAGTATCGGACGCGGACCTGCGCGCCGCCAGCCAGCTCAGCGTCACGACCGACCCCGCCATGCTGGCCGAGGCTGACTACATCATCGTCGCCGTACCGACACCAGTGGACGATGCGCACCAGCCCGACTTCAGCCCGCTGGTCAGCTCCAGCACCAGCGTCGGCCGCCACATGAAAAAGGGCGCCATCGTGGTGTACGAATCCACGGTCTATCCCGGCGCCACCGAAGAAATCTGCGTGCCGGTGCTGGAGAAGCATTCCGGCATGAAATGGAAGCGCGATTTCCACGTCGGCTATTCCCCGGAACGCATCAATCCCGGCGACAAGGAACACACCCTGACCAGGATCCTGAAAGTGGTTTCCGGCGACGATGCGGACACTTCGGAAAAGGTGGCCCGGCTCTACGAATCGGTGATCACCGCCGGCGTGCACCGCGCCTCCAGCATCAAGGTGGCGGAAGCGGCCAAGGTGATCGAGAACACCCAGCGCGACCTCAACATCGCGCTGATGAACGAACTGGCCCTCATTTTCGACAAGATCGGCATCGACACCCTGGAAGTGCTGCAAGCCGCCGGCACCAAGTGGAATTTTCTGCCCTTCCGCCCCGGCCTGGTGGGCGGCCACTGCATCGGCGTGGACCCGTACTATTTGACCCACAAAGCTGACATGCTGGGCTACCACCCGCAGGTGATCCTGGCGGGGCGCCGCATCAACGACGGCATGGGAAAATTCATTGCGGAGCAGACGGTGAAGCACATGATCCGGAGCGGCAGCCACGTCAAAGGCGCCAAGGTGATCGTGCTCGGCCTCACCTTCAAGGAAAACTGCCCGGACCTGCGCAATTCGCGCGTGATCGACGTGATCGACGAATTGAAAAGCTATGGCATCGAAGTGATCGTGCACGACCCGGTCCCCGACCAGAATGAGGCGCAGCACGAATACGGCATCGACCTTACGGCCTGGGATGACCTGCCCAAAGCTGACGCCATCGTGGCCGCGGTCGCGCACAAGGAATTCCTGGAGCGGCCGCTGCAGGACTATCTGGGCAAGCTGTCCAAGCCCGGCTGCTTTATCGACGTGAAATGCCAGTTCGACCGCGAAGCCCTCGGCGCCGCGGGCGTCACCTTCTGGCGGCTATAGACCATGACCCAATATCAAGCGCTTGCGCAGCGCCTGCGGCAAAACCAGCACACTTGGCTGATCACCGGCGTGGCCGGCTTCATCGGCTCCAACCTGCTGGAAGCGCTGCTCAAGCTTGACCAGAAGGTGGTGGGGCTGGACAACTTCGCCACCGGCCACCGCGCCAACCTGGAAGAGGTCGGAACCCTGGTGACACCGGCGCAATGGGCCAATTTCAACTTCATCGAGGGCGATATCAGCAACCTCGACCACTGCCGGCAAGCCTGCGCCGGGGT
>Ga0315281_10008611_pt1 | contig 14256 bp, 13 predicted proteins | sample YL17G07_0_MG_FD_204540 | JGI IMG/M metagenome (GOLD analysis project Ga0315281, IMG submission 204540) | Sediment microbial communities from Yellowstone Lake, YNP, Wyoming, USA - YL17G07_0 | ecosystem: Environmental > Aquatic > Freshwater > Lake > Sediment | place: USA: Wyoming | collected...
TTTGGAGATAGGCCATAGCTTCGGGCAGCAATTTATGAGTGACCAGAACTTTAAATTTCATTAAGTCTCCCAAAAATCATCTCGGGGTCAAACCTACCCATTTCATCCGAGAGAAAAATTCGGAGGCACGCGCCGAATTCCAGAGAATTCGGAACATGTCACCGAATTTCCGCAAAATGTGCCCGGAGGGACGGGAAATCCCGATCCTTCCGGCCGTTGGGCGCGGAGCTTTTCCGTCACGTGGCCGGGCTCATTCAGAACAACGGCGGAGAGCGGATTCCGCTCTACCTATGTCTGGAAAACGCTCGGATCTGGCGGGATGTTATGGGCTGGGAGCCGAGGGGAAAGGGCGCTGTCGGAAGAGCGCTTTCCCCTCGGTCGAGATGACTCGTTAACTAACCTCCGACTTTTTCTGTCGTCTTTTTCTCGGCGATAATAGCGATGTTCTCGATGCCGGCCTCTCGGATCTTGTCGTAGATGCCGTTCGGTTCGACGAGCTTTCCGTATTCCAGGTCTCCGTCGATCCTCAAATAGAGTTTCTTTTCCTGGATGTTCAGGAACGCCTCTTCGAGCCGGGACGGGAGGTTTTCCAGCGTGATTTTATCCTGGTTGAGATACATTGTCCCGTCTTTTTTGATATGGAGGACGACATCCAGGTTATCGGGCATCTGGACCGTATTGAAAGCCGTGGGCAACCTGAGGTCGACGCCTTTTTGGACGAGAGGCGTCACGACCATAAAAATGATCAGCAGAACGAGCAGAACGTCGCAGAGGGGAACGACATTGGGTTCGGATCTGTATTTTCCCTCGTCCCCGATTGAAATTGCCATGCTAAGCCTCTATTTCGCCTGCTGTCTGCGGATGAAGAAGTCGACGACCTGAGAGGACGTATTGGCCATTTCGGCGTCATAGATCTCGACTCTGGAGTTGAGAATGTTGTAGAACCACAGGGCGATGATGGCCACGGCGATTCCGAAAGCGGTCGTGATCAGGGCTTCGGCAATTCCCGAAGCGACGGCGCCAATACCACCCGAGCCGGTCAGGGCCATACCGCGGAAGGCGTTGATGATGCCCGAGATCGTGCCGAACAGGCCGATGAAGGGCGAGGAGGTGGCGATGGTTGCCAGAATGGCCAGCCCTTTCCGCAGCTCCTGGTTGAAGATCGAAGCGGCGCGGTCACAGCCTCTCTGGGCGGTCTCAATCTGATCCGCAAAATTCAGGTTGGCTTCCTTGCCTTCCAGGAGCGCGGTAATCCCGGCCGCCGTTACGCGGGCCAGATGGCTTCCCTTATATTCTTTCTTGCTGCAAAGGGCAAGAGCCTCTTTCATCTGACCATTCTTCAACAAATCGGCCAGCTTCGGAGCGATCGCTTTCGATTGTTTTTTGGCGCGCGAGTAGCTCAACATTCTTTCAATGAACATATAGAGAGAAATGATGGAAAGAAAGATCAGGATGAAGCCAACTCCTTTAGCCAGGGGACTCATCGACTTCCACATGGAAACTAGGTCAAATTGCATTTAAGCACCTCCTTTTAATATTAGAAAGCCATTCGAAATAGCTTCTTATTTCAAAGTAAACCGGACCGTTACGGTGAAGATGACGCCGCGAGGGCGGCCGTTGATGATCATCGGCTCATAGACCCACTGGCGAACGGCGTCGAGCGCTGCCTGGTCCAACAACGGAATCGAGCGCAACACTTTCATGGTCTGCACCCGGCCGTAAATGTCGGTTACGGCCTCGATGATCACGATGCCTTCCACCCGCGCTTGCCGCGCGATCTCAGGATAGATGGGGTCCACCTGCTTTATGAGCTTTGGGGCTTTGACCTCGCCGTAGAGGCGGATCGGGGCTTCGACTTCGCCGACGACACCACCCAGGACGCCTCCGACGACGCCTCCGAGCACGCCGCCGATGACGCCGCCTTCGACGCCGCCTTCGACGCCGCCTTCGATGCCGACATCGGAGATCTGCTCTTCGGCGATCTGATCGGGAATCTCGACGGGGGCGACGAACTTGCCGGCTTCAAAGGATGTCTGGGTCTGGACGGGCTTGATGCGCTTGACCTGAGAGCTGGAGGCCTTTTTGGCCGGCGGCGGGGGCGGGGGCGGAGGGGGAGGAGGAGGAGCCAAGAACGCGCTCGTGATCTCGATCGTCGGGATGTTGCTGATGGAAAGGAGGGGGATGACGACGAGGACTCCGACGAGCACGGCGTGAACAAGAAAAGCGATGGGAAAGGCAAACGCTTTTCTCGCCCCGGCTTTTTCACTGACGAAGAACGAATCTTTGAAAATGTCGGGGATGGGGCTGGTTTTTTTGGCTTGCGGCTTGGGTTGTTCAGCCATCTTTTACCTCATATAAACAGAACTATAATTCACCAAATGAGGAGTATAAATTAAAAATCAATTTTTGACAAGTCTTTATCAAAAATTATTTTCTAAAACCCTTTCGCGAGGGGAAAAGTTTTTGCCAGAAGAGCACCACGGGACAGGAGAGATAGACCGTCGAATAGACGCCTTCGATGGACCCGATGAGCATAGCGAAGGCGAAATCATTGATCACTTCGCCGCCGAAGATGAAGAGCGCGAGCAAGGTCAGGAACACGGTGCCGGAGGTGATGATCGTCCGGCCGAGGCACTGATTGAGGCTCGTGTTCATGATGTTTTCGAGCGTCTCTTTCCGCAGGATCTTCTTGTTCTCTCTCACCCGGTCGAAAATAACGATGGTGTCGTTGATGGAGTACCCGACGATGGTCAGCAGGGCGGCGATGATCGGCAGGTTGATTTCCCGGTTCGAGAAGGAGTAGATGCTCATCGTGATGAGGACATCCTGGGTCAGGGTGAAGATGGCCGCGATGCCGTACTCCAGCTTGAAACGGAAGGCGATATAGACGAGCATCCCGATCAAGGCCCAGATGCAGGCCAGGGTGGCCTTTTTTCTCAGGTCGGCGCCGGCCTGCGGGCCGACGGTTTCCCGGCTGAGGATGGTCAATTTGCCCAGGAACGTCTTGTCTTTGAGGAACGTGATGACCTCGGGTTTGAGGCCGGCCTCTTGAAGCACGGCATGATCAGCAAAGATGCCCTTGGCGTTTCTCAAGTTGAGGATGCTTTCGACGAGTTGGGGCGCATCAGCGGCGAAAGAGGGCGAGAGGAGGGCCGTCAATTCCCGGGCGTCGATCGTGTTCAGGTCCTTCAAGCCGCGCCCGAGCTCGGCTTTCCCGTCATCGCCCTTGAGGGCTTCGATGACCTGGTTTCCCAGCTTTTCGTGGGCTTCGATTTCCGCCTGCTCGTCCGCGGTCTTGATGACCTGCATGGTTCGGATCTGGAATTCGCGCCCTTTTTTTTCTCCCTCTTGGATGACGCTGTTGCCGAGGTTGACGTTCTTTAATTGCAGCCGGACGTCGCCGACGGCGACCGGCGTTTTGAACATGACCCGGACGAGCGTCCCTCCGCCGAAGTCGACTCCCAGCTTCAGGCCTTTGCCGACCGTGACGTTCAGGATTCCCGCAAGCACGATCGCCCCGGTGACGGCCAGGGCGACGTACTTGTACTTCATGAAATTGATGTGGGGCGTTTTGAAGAGGACGAGGGGCATGGCTATATACTCAACTTCTTGGCTTTTTTGGTGACCGTGAGGTCAAAGATCAAGTGGGAGACGAACACGGCCGTGAACATGTTGGCGACGAGGCTGATGATCAGCGTGACGGCAAACCCTTTGATCGGGCCCGTGCCGAACTGGAAGAGGAAGATGGCCGAGATGACCGTCGTCAGGTTCGAGTCGAAGATGGCGCTGAAGGCCCGGGAGAATCCGAGCGAGATCGAGTTGGTGATGCTTTTCCCCAGGGCGTGCTCCTCCCGGATCCGTTCGAAGACGAGCACATTGGCGTCCACCGCCATACCGATGCCCAGGATGATGCCGGCGATGCCGGGGAGGGTCAGGGTGGCGCGGAAATAAGCCAGCGCGCCGAAGAGGATGATGATGTTGAAAATCAAAGCCACGACGGCGTTGACCCCTGAGAATTTGTAATAGACGATCATGAAGATCATGACGGAGAGAACGGCGATCAGACCGGCCAGCAGACCCGCCCGGACCGAATCCGCTCCGAGCGAAGGCCCGATCGTCCTGTTTTCGAGAGTTTTCATCCCGGCCGGAAGGGCGCCGGCTTTGAGGATGATCACAAGGTCTTCGGCTTCCTCGATCGTGAAGTTGCCCTGAATGATGCCGCTGTCCGAGATGCGGGTGTTGATGGTCGGGGCCGATTGGATCCTAGCGTCGAGGACGATGGCCAATTGTTTTCCGACGTTTTCTCCGGTCACCTGCTCGAACCGCCGGGCTCCGTCCGGCTTCAGCTGAAAGGCAACGGCGGGATTGTTCCATTCGTCCACGGAGCGGCGGACCATCCGGAGGTCATTCCCCGTGACGGTCGCGACTTTGCTGACAAGGAAATAGCCTTCGGCTCTTCTCTTGGGGTCTCCTTTCAGAAGTTCCATATCGTCGGGGACCTTGCCGCCGAAGCTTTGAAGCAACGTGGCCTCGTCTGGCGCGGGTCCGGCCTTGACGAGCTTCCATTCGAGTTTGGCCGTCGTTTTAATGATGTTCTGAACGCGCTCGGGATTGTCGACTCCCGGGAGCTCGACGATGATCCATTCTTTGCCCTGCCGCTGGATGATCGGTTCGGCGACGCCGAAGGAGTCCACGCGGTTGCGGATGGTTTCCACGGATTGTTCGACGGCCTGCTCCTTGAGATACTGGAGGACCGCCGGCTTCAAGGAAACCGATGTTGAAGTTCCGCCAAAGGCGTAATCCCAATCCCGGAGATACTGGTCGAGCTGGTCTTTGATTTTGGCTTCCTGCTCCGGGTTCGTACCTTGGATGGTGAACTTGCCCGGACTGTTTCGTGTTAGGGAGGCGTAGGTAATATTGTTCTTCTTGAAGAGCTCCTGGAGACGAAGGATCTCCTGGTCCGTCTCCATGACGACGGCGTCTTCGGTGATCACTTGCAGTCTTAAGTGGATCCCGCCTTTCAGATCCAGACCCCGGTTGATCTTTTTGAAGGAGAAAATGAGGATGGCTCCGACGATGATAGCCAGGGTCAGCAGGATTTTCCAGCCCAGCCCTTTTTTCATATTTTACCCCTATCCTTCAAGATCCGATATGACTATTCGGCTTTTTCGGGGGCTTGGCCGGGGGCCAGGATGACCCCGACGGCGCTTTTGGTGATCTCGATCTTAACGTTGGCCGCGATCTTGAGCTCGATCCGGTCCTTCTGGACGCCCATGATCGTCCCGTGGATGCCGCCTGTCGTGATGATGCGGTCGCCGGATTTCAGGTTGTTCACCATCTCCATGTGTCTCTTTTGCTTTTTGCGCTGGGGCATGATGATAAGGAGGTAGAAGATCACGAAGACGAGGATAAAGGGGATGAGCGCTGTGAGCATATTACTTTGGGGCGCCGGCCTAGAAGCCTGACCGCCTGGTTGTTGGGCGAGGGATAAAAAGGCACCTAAAATCATTTTGTTCCGTCCTTTATTTTATTCTTAATCCTAAGCTTTAAATGTCCGAACGAATTTAATTGAATAGATTGCCGTATTTTACGGAAGATGTCAAGATAAAAGTACAGGTTGTGGATGGTGTTGAGGATGGCCGAGCCGATCTCCTGCCGCTCATAAAGGTGGCGCAGATAGGCCCGGGAGAAATTCCGACAGGTATAGCAGGCGCAGTCTTCATCCACGGGCCTCTCGTCCCGGGCGTATTTCTGATTTTTAATGACGATCGGGCCGCGGCTCGTGAAGAGCATACCGGTCCGGGCGTTGCGGGTCGGGAGGACACAGTCGAAGAGGTCCACGCCGCGCTCGACGGCCTCGAGAATGTCCTGAATATAGCCCATGCCCATGAGATAGCGCGGTTTGTCTTTGGGGAGGATGGCGTCACTTTTTTCCAGGATGTCTTGGAGCTGGGATTTCGCTTCGCCGATGCCCAGCCCGCCGACAGCATACCCGGCGAAATCGAGAGCGACTAGCTCTTCCGTGCTCTGTTTTCTCCGTTCCCAACTCACGCCGCCCTGGGTGATTCCCCAGAGGCTGGAAGGGGATTCGAACCTGCGAAAATGTTCCTGCGCCCGCTTAGCCCAGCGGCTGGTGGTGGCCACAGATTCCTTGATCTTCTCGTCGGGGGAAGGAAAGGGAACGAAGTAATCCAGGGCCATCATGATGTCTGAACCCAGCTTCAACTGGATGTCCACGACGTCCTCGGGTGTCAGAAGATATTTCGTCCCGTCCAGGTGCGAGGCAAAAGCGACGCCGTCCCGCTTCACCTTGGCCAGAGGGGACATGCTGTAAATTTGGAATCCTCCGCTGTCCGTAAGGATGGGCTTCGGCCAAGACATGAATTTGTGGAGGCCGCCCAATTCCTGGATGGCCTCGACACCAGGCCGCAGAAAAAGATGGTAGGAATTTGCGAGGATGAGCTGGACTCCGAGGTCTTCGAGCTCTTTATGGGGAAGGGCCTTGACCGCCCCCTGGCTTGCGACGGGCGCGAAGGCGGGAGTCTCGATAAGCCCGTGCCCGGTGTGGATGATCCCCGCCCGGGCCGAGGACTGCGGGTCCGAGGCGACGAGGGTGAAGGTCGTTCTCATGCGGCAAACCGGAAGTAAATGACGTCGCCGTTCTGGACGATATACTCTTTTCCTTCGAGGCGAATGGCGCCCTTTTCTTTGGCCGCTTGAAGGGAGCCGCAGCCGAGAAGCATCTCATACGGGATGACCTCGGCGCGAATGAATCCCTTTTCGATGTCCGAATGGATGGCGCCCGCGGCTTTGAGCGCCGTGGAATCCCTGGGGACCGGCCAGGCCCGGACCTCGTCCTTGCCGATAGTGTAAAAGAAGATCGTCTCCATGAGGGCTAGCGCGGCCGGGAAAAAGCGGCCGGACGTCGGCTCGGAAAGCCCGTATTCCGATTGAAAAATGCGCTTTTCCTCTTCGTCCTCGATCTCCATGATCTCGCTCTCGATCTTGCCGCAGAAGGCAAGGGCCGCGGCGCTCTTTTTGTCCGGGGCGAAACCGTTTTCCAATTCATGGAGCCGGCCGATGTCTGATTCATCGGCGTTGACCATGTGGAGGACCGGTTTCTGGCTGAGGAAGGCGAAATTCTTGATCTGCTTTTCTTCGGCTTCGGACAGCGCGCATTCCCGGAGGGGATTTCCTTCTTCGAGGTGGCAGCGGAGGCGAACGAGGAGCTCTTTTTCTTTTTCCCCTTCGGGAATCTTGGCCTTTTTCAGGTCTTTCTCCAATTTCTCGAGCCGGCCTTCGACCGAGACGAGGTCGGCGAGGAGTAGCTCCTCCTCCATGGTCCGGATATCGTCCGCCGGGCTGATGACCGGCTTGGCGTGGGGGATCTCGTCATTGTGGAATCCGCGGACGACGTGGACGAGTCCGTCCGCCTTCCGCAGGGCGTTGAGGAAAAGGCTGGTCTTGACCTCTCCATAAGATATGCCGGCCAGGTCGATGAAATCGACGGCCGCCGCGATCCTCTTTTTTTCAGGATACAGCCGCCAGAGCTTGTCCAGGCGGTCGTCCGGAAAATGACACATTCTCTCGTTCGGCTCGCGCTTCCCGTCCTCGTAGGCCGTCACTTCGATGCGCGCCCCGGTCAATATGTTAAATAAGGTTGTTTTGCCCGCTTTCGGATAGCCGAACAATGTGAAATTCATATCCTCAGTATACTAGAAATCGCGAAGTTCTTTAAGATGCCGGAGGAACGCGTTGGCAAGGATTTGCTCCTCCGCGATCTTATTTTAAGAAACGATATTGATGATTTTCGCATTTTGGGCTATAGTAAGCCTCTTTTAGGTGCAGTATGACTGAAAATCAAGAAAAAAAGAAACGCGAGAAGAGCGTCTTCCGCGAATATTTTGAGCTCATTGCCGAGACAGCTGTCTTTGTCTTTTTCGTCATGACGTTCGTCGTCCAGGCCTTCCAGATCCCGACGGGTTCCATGGAGCCGACGCTCCTCATCGGCGATTTTCTCCTCGTCAACAAGCTGGTCTATGCCAGCACGGCTTCTTCCATCGAGGAAAAGATCCTTCCCCGGAAGGCGATCCGGCGGCAGGACATCGTTGTCTTCAAATGGCCCAACGATCTCACTAAGGATTTCGTCAAGCGGGTGATCGGCCTGCCCGGCGAAAAAATTGAGATTAAGAACAAACAGGTCTTTGTCAACGACAAACCCCTTGACGAAAAATATAAGGTCCACAACGACAGTCAGATCATCTCCAAGAACGACTACTATCATTACGACGACACCATCCGTGACAATTTCGGCCCGGTCACCGTCCCCGCCGGACACATCTTCGTCATGGGCGACAACCGCGACAACAGCGCGGATTCGCGCTACTGGGGATTCCTGCCGCTGACGTATATCAAAGGGCGGCCCTGGATGATCTATTTTTCTTATCGGGCCGAGCGCGACGCTTACCTAAAAACGAGCCTCCAAGACCGGCTGAAAAAATTAGTCAACTTCCTGCCGAAAGCCCGGTGGGGCCGGGTCCTCAAGGTCATTCATTAGGCGACGCCCTTCATTTCTTGATGGCCACGTCCTCATACGAAGAGATGGTGAAGACCGGGTTCTCGTCCGCGAATTCCCGGTCGAAGAGCGAGCCGCGGACAACACCATCCATGTCCTTGCCGACGGGCAGGCCGATGTAGTACAGGATCGTCGGGGCGATATCCACCAGCCTCACGGCGTCGATGTTCTTTCCCCGGACGATCCCCCTTCCGTAAAAGAACACAGCGCCGTCGGGGGCCTGCTCGTGGTAGGATGAAACGGCCGCATTTCCCAACACCCACTCGACAATCCTTTTCCAGAACGGCAGGGGCTCGACGCCATAGGCCGAGTAGACGATCAACAATTCATCCTCTTTGAGCGAGGCGAGGTACTTGCCGATAATCTGGTCATAGAATTGGCAGTATTTTTCGATGGCCGATCCATACTTCTGGATCTCTTCCTGCCGGATGTCACCGAAAGCTTCGGGAAAACTGTATTTGTAATAGAACATCTCGGCGACATTCGCCCCGTCCAATGACAGAGAAAAAAGCTTCGGCTGCGCCTCGGATCTTCCTTGGAACGCGTTCTCTTCCGATTCCGCGTCGCGGAAAAAGGCCTGTTTGACCTGAGCGAACGTCCCGGACGTTTCATACTGGAAGTCCTTATAAAATGTGCTGAAAAGCTTGTCCATTTTCGGATTTGGCTTGCCCGGAGGCCGCGGGCTCGGAGGCCGGCCTTGTTTCAGGGTCGCAACGCCGCAATCCTCAAGGATTTTCCAGATGTCCTTCGTGACCGGCGGGGAATCGTTCAGGAGGATGTTCAGAAAACCGAATCTTTTCAACTGCCGGAAGAGGATGAACCGGGGCACGACCTCGATCTTATCGCCCAGGCCGGGGATCATGTATCGGACGTTGGAGATCTGGCGGTGTTTGCCCGGAAGTTTGCCTGTATTGAGGGAGTGGTCCAGGACGAAGGGATCACTCGGCGTGAAGCTTTCGAGGCGTCCCCAGCAGCCCTCTTCCATCAGCCAGGAAAAATTGGGAAGCTTGCGCTCGTTCGCGAGCTGGAGGATATAATCCAGGCTCAAGCCTTCAAAGCCCAGGAGGGTGACCCTTTTTTCGATCTTACCGGCTTCAAAGTTGGCCAGCTTGAAAGCCTTTTGAGGAGGCGGATAATTCAGCCTCTGCCAGAGAACAAAGGCCAGAACAATCCCTAGAAGCGCGAAGAAGACGGCGAAGTACACGGAACGCGGTTTCTGATGGTGGTGCTGGTAATGAAGGACCAGCCCGGCGACGGCCAGGATGAAAAGGGCCATCATCTGGGTCTTGAGAATGGATTGGAGGCCGGGCACGAAGAACGAAAGAAAATAGGCGAAGTTTTCGCGGAAAATGACGAGATAAACTAGGGTCAGGAGCGAAAAGCTCAGAGTCAGGAAGGAGGGCGAGATATAATCCGCCGGCGATTTTTTGCCTGTAAAAAAGCGATAGACGGAGGTCACGAACACGCAGAGGAGGGTGGCGAGAAGGCCATAGCTGAGCATGAGGAAGATCGCGAGCCTGAACAAGACAGGCAGCTTAAAAGCGAGGTTGATGTTGAGGTCCGCCAGGAGGAGGGCGAGAAGAAGGGAAAAGAAGAAGCCGCTGATGAGCGAATTCGTCAGAACCCTCAGGAATCTCACGGGGAAAAAGTAACACGAAGCGGCCTGGCGGTCAACTGAAGCTCGGGGAAAATCGGCCTGCCTTTGGGCTTCCTCTCCGAGCCGTTGTTGACCGGGGTTTGCGAATAAAATAATATAGAAGGCAATGAAAAGGCCGATTATTGCCCTCCTCACCGATTATGGAAATGATGATTTTTTTGTCGCCTCGCTCCGAGCCGTAATTTTGAGCATTCAGCCGGAGGCCGGGGTTGTCGATATCTCGCATTCGGTCCGTTCCTTCGACATCCGGCAGGCAAGCTATCTGCTTGGAGCCTGCTATAAATTTTTCCCGGCTGGGACCATTTTTGTTGTCGTGGTTGACCCGGGTGTCGGTACAGGACGGCGCCTTCTCTTGGCCAAGACGAAAAAATATTTTTTTATCGCTCCGGACAACGGCGTCCTGAGCGATGTCCTGGGTGAGAGGAGGCCGAAGATCCTCCTTGATATCAGAAACAGCCGGTTTTTTCTGAAAAGCGCCGGACGGACCTTTGATGGACGGGACAAGATGGCTCCTGTCGCCGCCTGGCTTTCCCTGGGGTGCGCGGCGGAGGAATTCGGACGCAAAATTTCAACCTGGAAGACATGTCCTTCCTTGAAACCGAAGTGTTTTAAAGACGGGATTAGCGGGCATATCGTCTATATTGATAAATTCGGCAATTGCCTGACAGACATCCCCTCTGGCCGGGCGCGCAAGCTGCAGAGAAAACTCGGAACGGGCAAGATGACGCTGACCGTGGGAGAGAAACGAGCGGCCTGGGGTCATACGTACAGTGCCGGCCGCAAGGGGAAGCTCATTTTTTTGCCGGGAAGCCAGGGGACCATCGAAATCGCCGTGAAGCAAAATTCAGCCGCCGCGCTTATCGGCGCCGTCGTTGGAGATCCTGTCTTGATCTGTTCCCGCGATAAAAATCTTGACGGCCTGAGAGACAAGAGAACTCCATGACCGAAAATTTGGAAGGAACGATCGAGCAGATCCTCTTCTTTAATCCCGAGAACGGCTATTCGGTCTTCAAATTTGCCATCGAGGACGGCGCAACAAAGATCATCGTCGGTCAGTTTCCGCCGCTTTCTCCCGGAGAGAGGCTGAAGGTCACCGGCCAGTGGGAGGTCAACCCGAAGTTCGGCCCTCAGTTCAAGGTCGAAAGCTTCATCCCGGTCTTGCCCTCGAGCACCAAAGGCATCGAAAAATTCCTTTCCTGCGGCCTGATCAAAGGCATCGGGCCGGTCCTGGCCAAACGCATCATCAAAAAGTTCGGCGAGCAGACCCTCGACATCCTTTCCCACAAACCGGACCGGATGAAGGAAGTGGACGGGGTCGGAGAGGTCAAGCTCCGTGAGATCAAAAAATCGTGGGAGGAGCACCAGGACATCCGGGACCTCATCATTTTTCTTCAGGCGCACAACGTCTCGACGAGCCTGGCAACGAAGATTTACCACCACTACGGGCAGAAGTCCTACCAGATTCTAAAGACGAACCCTTATCAGCTCTGCCTCGACATCTGGGGCATCGGCTTCAAGACCGCCGACCAGATCGCCCTGAAACTCGGGATGGACCCGGCCTCTTTTGAGCGCATCAAGGCCTTCATCCTCTATCTCCTCGAAAAGGACAACGAGCAGGGGCACGTTTTTTCTTATGAGAGCGAGGTCGAAACGCGCTGCCGGGAAGAGCTCAACGTCGATGAGGAAAAGATTCGCCGGGCGCTTGAGGAACTGAAGGCCAAAAAACTGGCCATCGCCGAGAAACTCACGGCGGACACAGCCGTTTACCTGCCTTATTTTTTTCAAGCCCAGGAAGAGGTCGTGAGATCGATCCACGCCCTCGCCCGGGCCCCGTTTATCCAGCCGCCGTTCGATATCGATCAGGTGATCGCCGATGTCGAAAAGGACCTCAAGCTCGAATTCTCGGAAATGCAGAAACGGGCCATCCGGGAGAGCTTCCAGAAAAAGATCCTGGTCATCACCGGCGGGCCGGGCACGGGAAAGACTACGATCATCAAGGCCGTGACGGCGGTCTTCGATAGGTGGGAGAGAAAGGTCCTCCTTGCCGCGCCGACGGGCCGGGCGGCCAAGCGCCTTGCGGAAACGACGGGCAAAGAAGCCAAAACCATCCACCGGACGCTTGAATTCAACCCGAAACTGAGCTCGTTCCGCCGCAACGAACGGCATCCGCTGGCCGGGGACGCCATCATCATCGATGAATTTTCCATGGTCGACCTGGCCCTCATGGATTCTTTGATCAAGGCCGTCCCGGCCTCAATGCGCCTCATCATCGTCGGAGACAAGGACCAGCTTCCGGCCCTCGGCCCCGGCACTCTTCTCCGCGACTTCATCGAGTCGGGGCAGATCAGCGTGGTCTGGCTCGACGAAATCTTCCGCCAGGAGCGCGACAGCCTCATCGTGACGAATGCGCACCGCATCAACCAGGGACAGACGATCCTCTATCCGCCGCGGGACGACAAGGATTCGGATTTTTATTTTATCCACCAGGAGGACGAGCAGAAGGTCTTCAAGACCATCCTTAACCTCTGCGGCTACAGCATTCCCCGGAAACTCAACATCGCCCCGATTTCGCCCCAGATCCAGGTCATCAGCCCGATGTATAAAGGCTTCGTCGGCGTGGACCGGCTGAACGCCGAGCTCCAACGAAGGCTCAACGGCTCCGGGGAAGGCATCAGGATCGGAAGCCGGGAGATCAGGGTTCATGACAAGGTCATGCAGATCCGGAACGATTATGAAAAGGACGTCTTCAACGGCGACATCGGGATCGTCGTCCACATCGACAGGGCGCGCTATCGGATCATCATCAACTTCGACGGCCGGCCCGTGTCGTACGAGAAGGACGAGCTGGACGACATCACCCTGGCCTATGCCGTCTCTGTCCATAAAGCGCAGGGGAGTGAATACCAGGCCGTGGTCATGCCGCTCCTGACCCAGCATTTCATCATGCTCCAGCGGAACCTTTTTTACACGGCGCTCACCCGGGCCAAAAAATTGAGCATTATCATCGGCTCTTATAAAGCGCTCCATATCGCTATCAAGAACGACAAGCCGGTTAAGCGCAACAGCCTCATCAAGGAGAAGCTCCTTGAAGCCGGGGTCGCATTTGACTTACGATGAATAAAAAGGAAACACGATAATGAAAAAGCCTAGGTCGACTGTTTTTGTCCTCGCGGTCATGACCTTGACCCTGGTCTTTGCCGCGGCGGATATCCTCGTCGTCAAGGTCCAGACGACGAAGCTCCGAAATGGGCCGAGATACTTTGCTCAGGCGTTCCTGACTCTCAGCGCGGGCGCTAAGCTCGAAAAGGTGAGCGAGTCGGAGGGCTGGATCCAGGTGAAGACCGCTTCCGGTGTCGTCGGCTGGATCCATTCGAGCGCCATAGAGATCCCGAAATTCAATCTCCTGGCGATGAACAAGGATATGAAGACGCAGGCTTCGGCGAACGAAGTTGTCCTCGCCGGCAAAGGCTTTAACAAGCAGGTCGAAGACAGCTACCGGGCCAAACACGGCGAAGCGAATTTCACCGGCGTGGAGGCCATGCTCCAGATCAAGATCAACCTGACCCAGGTCGAGGACTTTCTCAGAAAGGGCAAGCTGGGTGAATTCCGAGGTGTCAAATGACGACCTCGAAATCCTGGTTATTGGCTCTCTCGGTTTGGGGTCTGGCGGTTTTGCTTGTCTCTTGCTCGGCCATCCAGCAAGCAACCAGCATATTGAATACCGCGACAAAAACGGCCGGAGAGGCGAAGACGGTCGTCCAAGCGGGCCAGATGCTGCGCAGCACATTCGCCGATATCACCGAAGAGGAAGAATATTATATCGGCCGCTCGGTGGCCGCCCTGATCCTTTCCAAATATTCCGTTTATCAGAACGACGGCCTGACCCAGTACATCAATATCGTCGGGAATGCCGTGGCCATTTATTCGGACCGGCCGGAGGTCTACGCCGGCTACCATTTCCTGATCCTGGATACCGAGGACGTCAATGCCCTGGCGGCGCCGGGCGGGATGATCTTCGTAACCA
>Ga0315281_10008612_pt1 | contig 14255 bp, 13 predicted proteins | sample YL17G07_0_MG_FD_204540 | JGI IMG/M metagenome (GOLD analysis project Ga0315281, IMG submission 204540) | Sediment microbial communities from Yellowstone Lake, YNP, Wyoming, USA - YL17G07_0 | ecosystem: Environmental > Aquatic > Freshwater > Lake > Sediment | place: USA: Wyoming | collected...
GGCATTGACGGCGGGCCCGGTCAAGCTCAGTGGGGTGGATTTTGGGCTTTACCTGGGCAAACAGCTTCTGGACGGGGCGAGCTTTTTCGATCGCAAACACATACGCGATTCCATGAAGCTGCGCACGCTCTGCGGGGAGGCCGATGAAGCCGCCAAGGCTGCCTTGGCGCTCCTCAAGGAAAGCCCCGACAAGGACAAAGAGAAGGCCGCCAAGAAGCTTCAGGACGACGTCAAGACGGCGCTCAAGAACCTGTAGCGCGACGCGCTCTTCTCACATTTCGGGCCGGTCGCTCTGGCGGCCGGCCTTTCTGTTTCGAGCGGGCCGGAGCTTGATGCGTTTGGAAGGAGGCAGGCCATGCCGGAAACCAGCGACAACAAGAAACCTGGAACTCTCCCGGGCGTTCGCATCGGGCACGCCAGCGACTTTCGCGGATTGACGGGCTGTACGGTGGTTCTTTGTGAGGCCGGCGCGGTTTGCGGTGTGGACGTGCGAGGCTCGGCCGCCGGGACGCGCGAACTGGCTCCCTGCCTGCCCGGCCACTTGGTCGAGCGTGTCCACGCTGTCTTCCTGACCGGCGGCAGCGCCTTCGGCCTGGATGCGGCGGCGGGCGTCATGCATTACCTGGAAACGCGCGGGGTGGGGTTTCCGGCGGGCCACAGCCGTGTGCCGATTGTGCCCGGCGCCGTCATCTTCGATTTGAACGTGGGCTCGGCCAAGGCTCGGCCGAACGCAGGCATGGCGAAGTGGGCGTGTCGCAAGGCGAGCGTCGAAGTCGCCGAGGGCTCAGTCGGCGCGGGGACCGGGGCAACGGTCGGCAAACTTTTCGGCGTCGAGCAGGCGACCAAAGGCGGCGTGGGATTCGCGAGCATGGCGGTGGCTGGAGGCGTGCTCGTCCAGGCCCTCGCGGTGGTGAACGCGTTCGGCGACGTCGTGGACCCGCGGACCGGTGCGGTGCTCGCCGGTGCGCGCTCGGCGCCTGAATCAACAGAGTTCGTTCGCACCAGCGAGCAGATGTTCAAGGGAAAGCATCGCAAGACCTTCGGCGCCACCAACACGACGCTCGTGGTGGTGATGACCAATGCCGGGCTGACCAAGTTGCAGGCGACGAAAGTGGCCGAGATGGCTCAGGATGGCCTGGCGCGCGCCATCAATCCCGTTCACACGCAGTTTGATGGCGACTTGGTATTTGCGCTCTCGATCGGCCAGAGACGCGCAGACCTTAACACTCTCGGCACCGCCGCCGCGGAAGTGACGGCCCGAGCCATCGTGCGCGGCGTCCTGACGGCGAAAGGTTTGGGAGGAGTTCCTTCGGCGAATGAGCTTGCGCGGAGAAGGTAGGAGCCGGAAGTCAGGAGTCAGAATTCAGAAGCGCGAAACCTCACAATGTCCGCGTAGTTTGCCGACGTGGGGATTGTCAAACCATTTGCGGCGTTCTGAGTTGGGCCAAAGCGAGTTCGTGATTCGGCGAAAGACCCAGGGAACCTTGTTTTGTTCTTACTCCTGACTCCTGACTCCTGACTGTTTCTTCAGTGACTGGACTTCAACGGCGTCTCAGCCGGAGGGGGCGTCGTGGTGGGGGCCACTCCGCCGCCGTGTGGGTTCGTTCCCATTCCATTCGAAGGCGAACTCGATTCGACCAACCAGCGGTCGCCGGCTCGCTTCAGCGTGTAGTGGACGCCGACGACCAAGTCCGCCGACTGCTTGCTGCGGAACTTCACCTCGGCCTGCGCCGTGTCGCCGGCGATTTTGACGTCCTGAACCTCCAGCGTCATGTTCGCCAGCACCAGGTTCGGGCGCTGCTTCAGATGCGCTTCGATGGCCGCCTGGACCCCGGCCTTGGAATCTTCGGTTCCGCCCTTTTTGCAGCCGCCCATCAGAAGAACCGAGCCCGCCAGGCAGGCTATAAGAACACGCATGATTCCCTCCACAAGATGGTTCACGTTATCGCAACGGCCCGCGGAATGTCAAAAAGCGTGCGGCGCTTGATTCGCTGCGCGGCTGCGACTAGAATCGCGCCCGTTCCAAAATGACAAGGCGAGGTCTTCCCATGCGAACCGAATGGAAACGAGTTCCACGAGTTGGAAGTTTTGCCATCGTCATGACGCTGGCCGCCGCGCTTGCGGCCCGCGCGCAGACGGCTCCAGACTGCCGCTCTCCCTGGGGGCCCGACGACCAGCGCGGCTCGACGAACCGGCTGACTCCGGCCAAGTCGCTCGAAGCCGCGGCGCTCATCAAGCAGGGCAAAGTCTATCAACTCGGCCGACTGTATGAGATTGGTATGCCGCTCTACGGAGCGCGCAGCTACGCCCTCTGGATCCCCGAGATGCGCGGGCCGCTGGGCTCGAATCAGCTCACGTGGAACGAAGAATTTGTGGCCGCGCAGATCGGCCAGGTCGGCACGCAGTTCGACGGCCTCGGCCATATCGGCATCAACGGGCGTTTCTTCAATTGCAACCAGGCAAAGGATTTTGTCCGCGCCGAAGGTTTGACGCGCCTGGGCGTCGAGAACGTGGGCAGCTTCTTTACGCGCGGCGTGCTGATTGATGTGGCCGCTTACAAGGTCATGGCGCGCCTGGAGAAAGGTTACGAAATCACGCCGGAGGATTTGAAGGGCGCGCTCGCCCGCCAGGGCGTGAGCCTGCGCGAGGGAGATGCCGTGATCTTACACACCGGCTGGGGCAGCCTATGGATGAAGGACAACGCACTTTACGGCAGCGGCGCGCCGGGCATCGGCCTCAAGGCCGGTCAGTGGCTGGCGGACCAGAAGGTGGTGTTGGTGGGCGCGGACACCGGCGGCGTGGAAGTCGCGCCCAATCCCGAGCACCCCGGCGCCGAAGCGATTGTTCACCAACTGATGATCACACGCAACGGGATTCACTTCCTGGAAAATCTCGACACCTCGGAACTGGCGCGCGACCAGGCTTACGAGTTTGCTTTCGTCTTCTCCCCGCTCAAGCTCAAAGGGGCGACCGGCTCGCCGGGGAACCCCATCGCCGTGCGGTAGGGCCGGCGCGCGACTGAAGCGGGAGGTATTTCAAAACTTGTAAACAGCGTGTATCGGTTGGTATGGGGCGGGAAGGCCCGGTCTTTTTGTCCGATTATTGGCTGATTGATTTGCAAGCAGTTAGCAGGTATGGAAATGGTCAATTTTCGACCGCTTTTGTGTCGTTTTAAGGGCTAGACGGCCTGTATCGAGCCAAACTAGCCGGGGTTTTGCTCCCCCCCTAAGCTGCTATGTCATTTGCTCGCAGCAACATACCAGCTTAAGGTGGTCAAAAAACAATCTTTTAGGACCTTCTCTCTCCCCGGTGGACAATTTGGCTTTCCCCTCGCCATTTCGTAAGTAGTGAACAACGCGCCCACCGCCTCGTATCTCACCTCTCCTCACGCTGCCCTCCAGCACCGGTCTGATGCAGGACCAATGGTAGGCTAACACTCTAGCATAACATTGTTCAAAAGTCAAGCGAAAAAAGTTGCCACCTGGTCCGGACGGGGCGGAGTGAGCTGTTGTTTCCGTCGGCGCGGTTTGACACCTTGGCGGGGCTGGTTTAGATTGGCTGGCGTCGTAGCGCCGGGATCTTGCCGGCGACACGGTAGCGCTGCCCGGAACCTGTCCCGATAAAATCGGGAAGGCGGCAGGAATCAACGTGCCGGGCTCCCCGCCAGTCGGCGGGGACAAGTTCCGCCCGGCGCAACAGGGGTGTCATGCTCGATTTGGGATTTGTCCGCGACAACCTGGAACTGGTCAAGCAGAAGATGCGCGAGCGCGGGATGGCGGACTCACTCCTTGAGCTCCTTGAGAGGTTCGAACTTGAGGATGGTGAGCGACGGAACTACCTCATTGAGGCTGAAAGAATGAAAGCCCAGCGCAACACAGTTTCGAACGAGATCGCGCGCCTTAAGCGGCAAGGCATTGATGCCTCCACGTTCATCGCTGAAATGCAGGTGTTGAAAGATCAGATCGAAGAGAAGGACGCCCTGGCGAGACACGCGGACCATGTCATCCGCGAGCGTCTCAAAGAAATCCCCAACGTCCCGCACGCGAGCGTGCCGGTTGGCCGCAGCCCCGCCGACAACCAGGAAATCCGCCGCTGGGGCGAACCGCGGAAATTCGACTTCGAGCCCAAGGCGCACTGGGATTTAGGGCCGCAGCTCGGCATTCTCGATTTCGAACGCGCGTCCAAGATTGTCGGCGCGCGCTTCGCGGTCTATCAAGGCATCGGCGCCAAGCTCGAGCGCGCGCTCGCCAACTTCATGCTCGACGTTCACACGCGCGAGCTCGGCTACACGGAAATTCTCCCGCCCTTCATCGTTAACTCCGCCAGCCTCTACGGCACCGGACAGTTGCCCAAGTTCGCCGGGGATTTGTTCAAGCTGGAGGGCACGGACTATTGGCTGATCCCCACCGCGGAAGTCCCGGTCACGAACCTCTACCGTGACGAAGTCCTGGAAGCCGAGAAGCTGCCGGTGAAGCATTGTGCCTGGACAGCGTGTTTTCGCAGCGAGGCCGGTTCCTACGGCAAGGACACGCGCGGCATCATCCGCCAGCACCAGTTTCAGAAGGTGGAACTCGTTAAGTTCTGCACCCCTGAAACTTCCTATGACGAACTTGAATTCCTGACCCACGATGCGGAGGTCATTCTCCAGCGGCTGGGACTCCCCTACCGCATCGTCGTGCTTTGCACCGCCGACCTGGGATTCGCGTCGGCGAAGACCTACGACCTGGAAGTCTGGCTGCCCTCGAGCCGCGAGTACAAGGAGATTTCCTCCTGCTCGAATTTCGAAGCCTTTCAGGCACGGCGCGCCAATCTGCGCTTCCGCCGGGGCAAAAGCGGCAAGACGGAATTTCTTCACACGCTGAACGGCAGCGGGCTCGCCATCGGCCGGACGTGGCTGGCTCTCCTTGAGAATTACCAGCAGGCGGACGGCTCCGTGCTCATCCCCGAGACCCTGCGGCCTTACCTCGACGGCCTGGAACGAATCACGCCGCAGAAGTAGCCACCAAGCTCACGCTACCGAGCGAAAGGTTAAGAGTTTAGGGTTGAGAGTTGAGAGTCGGGCTGCTCGTGGTCTTTCCTCTTAACTCTGAACTCTCAACTCTCAACTGCTCTTTTCGCCGGCGCGGGTTCGGGCATGTAGGTATGGAAGTCGCCCGGCTCGTGCGTGTGCTCGAACTGGATGGTCGTATGGTCAATGCCGAACTCGTGGGCCAAAACCTCTCGGAGGCGATGAGCGATGCGTTCGCTTTCGGAGGTGGGCATATCCAGGATCCGGATATGACAGGAGAGAGCGCGTGATTCGGAGCCCAGGTTCCAGATATGGACGTCGTGAACTTCGCGCACTCCCGGCACTCCTAACATGGCGGCCACCACGCGTTCGAGGCTTATCCCCTTGGGCAGGCCCTCGAGCAGGATATTGGTTGAGTCGGTGATGATGCCAACCGCTGTCCAGAGAATCAATCCGGCAATCAGAAAGGCGAGCACGGGATCGATGATGGTTCGGCCAGTCGCGCGGATCAGCCAGCCTCCGGCAATGATGGCGAGGCTGGAGAGCGCGTCACCGAGATTGTGCATGAAGACGGCGCGCAGGTTCAGGTCGTGCCGCTCGCGCGTCAAGGCCAGAGAGATTCCGCCGTTGATGACCAGAGCAACCAAGCCCATCCCCAGCATGACGCCGCTTGCCACGGGCACGGGCCGCACCATGCGCTCGTAGCCCTCGTAGCAGATGAACAGCGCCACGCCTACCAGGATCAAAGCATTTACAAATGCCGCCAGAACACCGGCGCGGTGGTAGCCATACGTCTTTTGATGGTCAGGCGGTTTCTGTTGAAAATAGAGAGCTACCCAGGAAAGGGCCAACGTGGGGATGTCGGTGAAATTATGCCAGCCGTCGCTGACTACCGCTAGACTGTGAGCCAGGGTTCCGGTCACGAACTCACCGACCACCAGCGCCGCCGTCGCCACCAGCGCAAGCTTCACCGCCCAGCTCGCCGACCGGGAGTGATGATGAGCGTGCACGAAGCCCTCGTCCGGAAATTCTATTCTATCGCCTCCCCATGACGCAACGCGGGGGCAGGGGCGGATTGCCGAAAATCCAAGCGCCGATGGCAGGGCTCGCGGGCTGCGGGATGGCTGCTACACCCCGGCCGGCGTTTGGGGTAAGATGGTATCGAAGCGTCGGGGCAGCAGGGCGATTGAAAGATGAACACGCTGCACGGACAAATCGATTTGCACGCGCCTTCGGCCGGGACGGGCCGGAGACTCGCTGCCCCTATGGTTATGGCCGCGGTGTTGGCAATGCCGGTGCTCGCGGCCGCCCTTCTGGCTGAGCCGGCATTGGCCCAACAAACCACTCCCCAGGCGGAGGCGCGGGCTTCTGCCGGGGCGCCTGGGCAATCCAGTGCATCGTCCGGCGACGCCGGGATTTCGACCAGCAAGAACGTTATTCCCATTCGGGTGGAGGTCGTGAACGTCCCCGTGACGGTGCTGGACAAGCGCGGCCGCCCGGTCATTGACCTTAACAGGGAGGACTTCGAGGTTTACGAGGACGGCAAGCCTCAAGCCATCCGTTACTTCAGCCGCGAGATGCGCCAACCGCTCCGCATCGGGCTCGTGCTCGACACCAGCAACAGCGCGCGCCCGGCGCTGCAATTCGAGAAGGACGCCGCCAGTGAATTCGTCTTCAACATGCTCCAGGGGCGCAGCAGCAAGAACCAGATCTTTCTTCAGACCTTCGATGCCAGCAGCTCCATCGTCCAGGATTTCACCAACGATCCGGAATTCTTGAACGAAAAAATCCGCGGGCTGAAGGCAGGGGGCGGGAAGGCGCTCTACGACGCGATCTACTTTGCCTGTAAAGACAAGATGGTCAAGTCCGGTCCACCGGCGAATACCCGCCGCATCCTGGTCCTGGTGAGCGACGGCCGCGACGTCCAAAGCGAGCACACGATCGAAGAAGCCATCTCCATGGCCCACAAAGCGGAGACGCTCATCTACACCATCGACAACACAGCTTACGGTTATGCAAACCCCGCCCAGAAGATCCTGGAGCGGCTGGCCGCGGAGACCGGCGGCGCGGCCCAGGATCCCCTCGAGGTGACGCCGGGCACCGACATCGGCACCGGCTACCTCTCCCATGGCCAGATCGGTGAAACCTCGCAGAACAAGGGCCTGGGCGCCGAAACGGGCGTCTTTTCCGCCACACGATTGATGCAGCTCGCCGACTCGCTCGAGGCGATCGGCCGCGAACTCAACGAGCAATACAGCATCGGATATTCTCCTACCAACAATAAGATCGATGGTTCCTACCGCGCCATTCGCGTCGAGGCCCGCCGCAAGGGCGTCACGGTCCGCGCCAAGCCCGGCTATTTCGCCGCCGCGGAATAGAGGGCCCGCCTCAGATTCAGCACGGCACAGAACCAACCCAACCCTGAGACCCTCGCTCCGCCCATTCAGTTTTCATCCTTCACCCTTCCCACTTCATCCTTTACCCTTTATACTTACCGCCCGTCAGCCGACGGGCAATCAACTTTCCTGAGGAGCAAAGCCCATGGACGTTTCGAATCTTGTGGCGAGCCTGCGCAGCGCCCGGCTCATCGACCTGAGCCGCACGCTGGAAGAGCACATGCCCAGCTACCCGACGCACTCCAAGTATTTTCATTGCCTCTGGGGATCGTACTGGCACGGCGGGCGGTCGCTCACGTATCAGCTGGTGATGAACGAGCACAACGGCACGCACGTGGACGCGCCCGCGCACTTCATCAGCGACGCCAAGCCGCACGCGCACGTCACCATCGAAAACGTTCCGCTCGCGAAACTGATCGGACGGGGCGCGCGCCTCCAGTGCCGCGAGTTCAAGGAGAATGATTACGTCCCGAAAGGTTTCGTGACCAACTGGGAAGCGCAGCACGGCGCGCTTGAGAAGGGCGATATCGTGGTGTTTGATTTCGGCTGGGCGGCGCACTGGGGGCTGCGTCCCGCGGATAAACGCTATATCGAGAACTGGCCGGGCGTCAGCATGGAAGCGGCGGAATATCTCCTCGAGAAGAAGGTGGCCGCCATCGGCGTTGACACGCTCTCGCCTGACCCCCCCGCGGCACTCTCCTCGAAGCCCATCCATCCCGTGGTGCTCGAAAAACAGATGCTCATTGTCGAAAACCTTTGTAACTTGGACGACCTTCCGGATTTCTTCCTGTTCCTCGCCCTGCCCCTCAAAATCCGCGCCGGCTCCGGCTCCCCCATCCGCGCCGTGGCAGTCGTATAATGATCGCCACGGTCGAAGGTCTACTGACCGTGGGCCTTTCGGAGTAGGGCGGATTAACCGTGGATGCCAGTGGAAGGCAGGCGACGACAGTGTCGTGTCAGATACCCACGCGGTGAACCTGTCCCGGGTTGACCTTTTCGAGAACCTTTCTCAGTCCAGGCGCTAACGGCAGAAGCGATTCGAGGTTGTTCCGGGGAGCGACCAGCACGACGACCGCGATCGCCAACGTTGATACGTCATGTTGATAGCTCAGGCGCTGGTCGGTGGTGAGGAGCACATCAAACTTACCGGAGGCGGCGGCGAGAAGAGCGCCATTCTTGAACGAGGCTCAGCCCATCTCTGGAACAGTCCGAACCTTGTGCTCGGGGAGTTCTTGTCGAAACCGGCGGGGGACACACTCATCCAGAAGAATCCGCATGCGCGAACACCGATTCCTTGGCCAATTCCAGCACCGCGACCGCGTGCTCGCGGCTCACCGTGGGAAAGTCCTCCAGGAAGTGATCGAGCGTATCCCCTTCTTCCAGGTAGTCGAGGAGAGTCTGCACCGGGACCCGCGTGCCGGTGAACACCACGGCCCCGCTCATGACCTCCTCCGAACGCGACACAAGAAGTTTTGGCACAGCCATATCGCTCCTCAGTCTACCGCAACTCCAAGCCGGACGCTCCGGAAATGTGCGCCTAAGGGCGGGTGGCGCAGGGTCCCGCCTCGCGGGACGAGCCCTGCGCTACATCTTTTCTTAATCCGCTCTCACGACCAACTCGCTGTTTTCGACGCGCAGGGCGGTGATGGAGGGAGGCACTTCCAGGTGCATGTCGAGCTTGCCTTCGAGCCAGGAAACGGGCACGGGCAGGCTACCGATGTGCACTTCCGAGGGAACGAGGCGGACGGCGTGATTCTCGAACTGCAAATTCCCGCCCACGGTGACGCGCAGTTCCACGCCTTTGACGGTAGCGGTGAGGAAGGCCGTCATCTTTTCGCCTTCAAGCTGGACCACGGCGTCCTTCAAAACCGCGGGTCCCGCGGGCGGAGGATGAGTCCGCAAACCTTCCTGGATTTCGGAATTGATTTCCGCCGCCGTTAAGTGGATTTCCGACGGCGTCCCCTGTTCCTTGGCCTGAGTGAGCTGGTTCAATTTCTCGTTAAACGACCGCGCGGCGTCGGCGCCTGTTTCGATGGGAGGCAACGATGGCTTGCGTAAGACAAGCCATATCATGATGAGGCTGACGACGAGCGAGGCGATAGAAAGGTAGCGAAAGGTTTTTCTGAGCATGAATCAGCTGTGCGTCCGCCGGTCATCGATGACCGAGCGGGTGGGATCGATGCGCAGCCAGAGCAGCGCGCCGAAAAAGAAGATGGTTCCCGAAACCACGATGGGCAGGTTCCAGCTTCCGAAATGCTGAACCAGGAATCCGGTCACCACGTTGGCGAGCGCGCCGCCCAGGTTGCCCCAGGTATTCATGCACCCGGAAACCGTGCCAGCGAGCTCGTGCCCAACGTCGAGGCAGACCGCCCAGGCCGAGCCCATCGTCATGTCGCCGAAAAACGAGGCCATGGAAATGACCACCATCGCCCAGGTCGGGTCGGCGACGAGCACGCTCGCCCCCATGCAGAGCGAGCCGCAGAAAAATCCCGCCGCGCCGATGAAGCGCCGGTTGCGGAGGTTCCCCGTGCGGCGCACGACGTAGTCGGTCAAAAGTCCGCCCAGAATGCACCCGATTCCGCCGAAGAAAAGTGGCAACCCGCCCAGGACGCCGGACTTCATCATGCTGACGCCGCGCGCTTCGAGATAAGTAGGCAGCCAGGTGATGTAAAAATACCAGCCGTAGGACATGCAAAAATACATCCAGCAAATCGCCCAGAGATTGCCGCTCTTCATCAGCTTCAGCCAGGGAACCTTGGGCCGAGGCACGGGCGGCGGCTGGCCCTTGCGGATGATTTCCAGTTCCGCGGCGTTGACGCCCTTCTTATCCTGTGGCAGGTCGCGGAACCAGATCCAGAAGAGCGTGGCCCAGATAATGCCCACCACGCCGAAGACCCAGAAGGTCGAGCGCCAGTGCATGTGCAGGAGCATGTAGGCAACAAGCCCTGGCGCGAACGCGCCACCCCAGCGTCCGCACATCCACATCAGTCCCTGCGCGGACCCGCGTTCGGCGCGCGGCATCCAACGGGAGATGATTTTCGAGGAGTTCGGGTAAGTGCCGGCTTCGCCCGCTCCGAAAAGGAATCGGACGGCGATCATGCTCCAGAGGTGATTGACCACTCCCGTGAAGGTCGTGAACATCGACCACCACACGACGATGCGCGTAATCACCTTGCGTGGGCCGATCATGTCGCCCAGCCAGCCGCCGGGGACTTCGAAGAGCGCGTAAGCCAGCGTGAAGGCGCTGAACACCAGGCCCATCTCAACTTTCGTCAGGCCCAGGTCCGCCATCATGTAGGGCGCGCTTTTGGCAATGCAGACCCGGTCGAGATAGTTGACCACCGAGAGCGAACAGAGCACCGCCAGCACCACATGGCGCATGTGCGTCGCCCGAACCCCAACCCCGCTCAACACATCTGCCGGTTGTTCCGTTGTGGCCATTTCCTTTCCTCAATTGTCTTTACAGCCCCGCGCAAGCGCACGGAGCATACCAGCAGACCTTTGGCGCGCGCAACTCATCATCCGGCGAAGGTCACGTTGCGGATGACTGCCCGGTACTCCCGCCCAGTACCTTGGTGTAATTGACATCCCCAGCGGTGTGTGCTACCAACGAGTGTAGGGCGGAACCGACAGCCATGGGCGCAGAAGAACTTCAATCCGCGTGGGAACTCCTCAAAGAAGCCTATCAATACCAGATGGGCGGGGAATACGACATGGCCGTCGAGCTCTACAAGCGTTCGCTCGACATTCATCCCACCGCCGAGGCCTACACCTTCCTGGGCTGGACCTACCGCTTCCAGGGCAAACTGGAAGAGGCCATTGCCGAGTGCAAGAAGGCCATCCAGATCGACCCGGAATTCGGCAACCCCTACAACGATATCGGCGCCTACCTGATTGAAAAGGGCGCATACGACGAGGCGGAGTCGTGGCTGATGCGCGCCCTCCAGTCCCGCCGCTACGAGTCGTATCACTATCCCCACTACAACCTCGGCCGGGTTTGCATGGCAAAGGAACAATTTGCCAGAGCCCGCCAGCACTTCGAGCAAGCGCTCAAGCTCTGTCCTGATTACGCCCTGGCCAAAGAAGCCCTCGAAAAGCTCCGCCGCAAACTGCAGTAAACACCTCCGTCGTTGCCCACTCACGCCGCCGGCCCGCTGCGGGCCCGTGTGCTATCATGGCCGCGAGATCAATGGTGAATAGTGAATGGTGAAAGCGAACCGGTGAGCCGCGGATTGCCTGCGCAATCAGTTTGCATGTAGCCTGCAGCTTTCACTATTTACTATTCCCCGGAGTTAACTATGCCTAGCGGTCCCTTGCAGTACTTGAGTGACGAATTGAACAGGCTGCGCGAGCAGAAACTTTACCAGAAGCTGCGTATTCTCGAGACCGGGCAGAAACCCGTGGCGCGCTTTGACGGGCGCGAAGTCATCAACCTTTCGTCCAACAACTACCTCGGCCTGACCACGCACCCGAAGCTCAAGCAGCGCGCGCTCCAGGCGCTGGAGGCATTCGGCGTGGGCTCGGGCGCGGTGCGCACCATCGCCGGCACCATGACCATCCACATGGCGCTGGAAGAAAAGATCGCGCAGTTCAAGCAGGTCGAAGCGTCCGTGGTGTTCCAGTCCGGATTCACGGCCAATGCCGGAACGGTGCAGGCCATCCTCGGCAAGGACGACGTCATCATCTCCGACGAGCTCAACCACGCCTCGATCATCGACGGCTGCCGGCTCTCGCGCGCCGAGATCAAGGTCTTCCCGCACAAGGACGTCGAGGCGTGCGAGAAGGTCCTGAAAGAAATTCAGAATCGCCCGGGCCACAAGCTGCTCATCACCGACGGCGTCTTCTCGATGGATGGGGACATCGCGCCACTGCCGGCGCTGGTCGAACTGGCGGAGAAATATGGCTGCATCATGATGATTGACGACGCGCACGCCTCCGGCGTCCTCGGCCGCAACGGGCGTGGCACCGTGGACCATTACAACCTCCACGGGCGCGTCGATATCCAGGTGGGGACGCTCTCGAAGGCCATCGGCGCGCTGGGCGGCTACGTCGGCTCGACCCGCGACGCCATCGAATTTCTCTACCATCGCGCGCGGCCGTTTCTGTTTTCGACGTCTCACCCGCCTTCCGTCGCGGCAACCTGCCTCGCGGCGTTTGAGGTCCTCGAAGAAGAGCCCGAACGCATTAAGAAGCTCTGGGCCAACACACGTTTCTTCAAAGAAGGCCTGAAGAAACTCGGCTTCAACACCGGCATGAGCGAAACGCCCATCACGCCGGTTATCGTGGGCGACGCATCACTGGCGCACGAATTCTCGCGACAACTTTTCGCCGAGGGCGTCTTCGCCATGAGCCTCGGCTTCCCGACTGTTCCCGTCGGCAAGGCGCGCATCCGGACGATTGTCACCGCCACGCACACCGAAGGGGAACTCTCTCAAGCTCTCCAGACTCTCGGCAGCGTCGGCCGGAGATTGGGAATCATCTGAGCCGGCGCGGAGGTCCGGGCCCCTCCATCGGGATTGCGCGCCCTCGGTGGTTTGACTTCGTTCTTTCGCGGCGAGTACCATCGCTCTGTGGACCCCGGACTTGAGATGAAATCAAGCCTTCGGAGAAAAGCTAGGTTTCGTGTTTCATCCTTCATCCTTTATCCTTCGTATTTCATTTGTGTTTTTTGCGGGTTTGTGGCGCCGAGTGGGGCTCGTGCAGGTGAGTTCAGTCAGGTTTCGCATTTCAAGGCGGGCCTGTTCTGGCGCGGGACGCTGTACGTGGAGACGCGCATCGGCGACGTGAAGGTTGAGGGTTGGGACAAGCCGGACGTGGAAATTGAGGCCGAGAAAGTGGTGCAAGCGGGCTCGGAAGCGAACGCCCGACGGCTCTTCGACCAGATCAAAATCCAGCTAACCGAAAATGGTGAGGAAGTATTCCTGCGCACGCTCTATCCGCCGCGGCGGCCGTGGCGGCTCTTCCGGGGAGCCACGAAGCTCTCGGTGAACTTCCGCATCCGGATGCCCTACGAGGCCAAACTCACGCTCAAGTGTGTGGACGGCGACGTGCGCGTGCACGGCATCGTGGGGAATCAGAGGATTCGCGTCAGCTACGGGGATGTCGAGGTTTCGGTTCCGTCCGTCGATCGCCTGCATTCCCTGGACGCCCGCTCGTTCCTGGGTTACGTTCAGAGCGATCTGCACGGCGAGGACAGCGCCGGCTGGGGTCGGCAGGTTTCCTTCTTCAACACCGATGGCGCCCAGGACATCAGCGTTCGCGTGCGCATGGGCGGAGTTTATGTGTACGGTTATGAGAGATAGGTTGCGGCCACGATGAGGACCGGTCGGAAAAGCAGCCCGCGATCCGAAAACGCCCCGTTGCCTGCGCTGAAGATTCTCCCGTTGACACCTGCGCGGTGGGGGGACCTCGAATTGCTTTTTGGGGAGCGTGGGGCGTGCGGCGGCTGTTGGTGCATGTATTGGCGTTTGACGCGGTCAGAGTACGAAAAGAAAAAAGGGCTAGGGAACAAGAAGGCCCTCAGGAGAATTGTGGACTCGGGCCGACCGCCCGGGTTGCTCGCCTATGCGGGGGGCAAACCCGTGGCCTGGTGTGCGGTGGGTCCGCGGGAAATCTATCCGGTTCTGGAACGCTCCCGCATCCTGGCGAGAATCGACGATGAGCCCACTTGGTCGGTAACGTGCTTTTTCGTCGTGCGCCCTTTCCGGCGCCAGGGGATTACGGTCCAGTTGCTGAAAGCTGCCGTGGACTTTGCCGGGAGGAAGGGGGCCCGCGTCGTCGAGGGATATCCCGTCGAGCCCAAAAAGGGAAGCCTGCCCGACGTCTTTGCCTACACGGGTTTGCCCTCGGCG
>Ga0315281_10008615_pt1 | contig 14252 bp, 9 predicted proteins | sample YL17G07_0_MG_FD_204540 | JGI IMG/M metagenome (GOLD analysis project Ga0315281, IMG submission 204540) | Sediment microbial communities from Yellowstone Lake, YNP, Wyoming, USA - YL17G07_0 | ecosystem: Environmental > Aquatic > Freshwater > Lake > Sediment | place: USA: Wyoming | collected...
GCAGGCGTTGGAAAACACGTTTTCCTGGCGACTGACCAAACGCCTGAGATGGCTGCGACACGCCCTGAGAAGGTAAACCGCGAGTGGCGCTCTGCTCAATGGCGGCGCGCCCCGAAGTATGACGGAAAATCGATGTTGCTGGGGCTGACCACCACCCCGCCCGGTGGCGCCCAAACCTGATACCGCGACAGGCGTCGTCATCCATAAACCTCAGGTGTCGGCAAGGTAAAAGAATCTTTGGTGAGGATGTAATGGCCAGACCGTATTTGCAGTTAAAGGAAGAAAACGAAGTAAGGCTGCTCAAGGAAATCAAAGCCAAGAAAACCTGCATAACCGCGCTCCCCCCCCGGAGCACCTATGAAATCTCCTGGCGGTGCAATTACAATTGCAAAAAATGCTGCTATTCCAAGCTCGCCAGGGGGCCGGAATTCACAGCCACAGAACACCCCGAATGGGAATGGGACTCCATCGAACGGCTGGCGGAGGAGTTGTTTCCAACCATGAGGTATACCGAGAGCACCCTCCTGGGCGAACCGTTTTTATCACCCAAATTCAAACGACTTATGGGGATCTACCGGCGGTACGGCACTTACTACAGACCCACAACCAACGGTTCCCTCCTTACGGAAGATAAACTGGAACACATCGCCGGAGTGGTGGACTGGCTCAAGTGCAGCTTCGATGCCCATAATGATGAGCTATACCGGAAAATGTATCTTAATAACCACTTTCCCACGGTGGTCAAAAATTTAAAGAGATTTTCGGAATCCCGGCGGCATATGGACCCTTACCCATGGTTCCGGGTGGGTTTAGTTTTAATGAGGTCTAATCTTGATCACTTGATGGATTACGCTGACTTTGTTTTCCAGGAATTAGGCGTGGATGACATGGAAATCATGGCATTGAATTATGCCAATGAAGAAATGTGCGATGAGTTTTACTGGGATATCCCGGAACACGTGAACCACCGGATAGGGGAATTGATCGACCACTGCGTCAACAATAAATACCGACTGCGACTGGCCTTTACCCGGATGCCGCGCCTGGATGGCACATGGATCGACCAGACCTCCAGGGAACGGTCCGAGGAGATTACCCGCACCCAGCCCCAAGCAGACAACCGGGGTTATGAAAAATATTCTGATGAGGTGCGCCAGGGGGACATCTTTGGCAACAAAGAGCAGCTGGAAGATGGCTATATCTGGAGCAATGATATGCGCGTCACCAGAATCAAGGCTGATGACCAAGATGACATAGGAGTATGCGAGTTCTTCACCCGGCCCTTCTTCAAGCCCCCCACCACTGAGTTTGACGGGAAAGATTGGATCAAGTTCGAAAGTTGCGGCAGTTGCTCCACCTTTGTCTTCGGTAATCTGAAGGAACACACCTTTGCCGAGCTTTATAACAACTCCATGATTCAAGAGGTCAGAGCCTTCTTTTACCGGAAGTACCAACTCCCCCGATCCCAATGGATGTTACCCTGCCGGCACTGCCTGTGCATTGACCAGATCTATTCTTACGTCAGCAATGGCCGACCCAACGTGGGGAGGCGGCTCTTTCCCGGTGATGACTTGTACGAACTCCCCGAGGACACATTTGAAAGCCTGTTGAGAAAGGGGTGGAATTTTTACCGCAGAGAAGGTCTCCTTAACACGACTCGCAAGACTTTTAACTTTGTCAGGGGGAGGTTAAAAGGTCTTGGGGTCTCTCTTTGGTGATTCTCGAGATAGTTCTCTCCGGATTATGACTGCAGGGCTGCCTCTGGTTGGGGCTTCTTCCCGGACCCTGGTCCAGGGCATGGTCCTGTCTTTGTCTGAGTGCCTTGCCTAGGTTCGGCTTCTCTTTAAGAAAAGGGATACGATATGACCAAAGTGCTGGTTTTCTGTTCTGACGTGTTGCCTCTGAAAGGCATGGCCACTTCCGGGGGAGGACTGCGGAGCTGGCAAATTGTCCAGGGTCTTCTCGCCCATGGGTTCGAGGTGGCCTATTCCATGCCCGAGGGATGTTACCTCAGCCGCATCTTTCGAGAGCAAATCCCCCCGGAAGCCCGAGAGAGACTCTGGAACCCTTTCAACCAGGAGCAAATCATCGAGAAAGAAAAGCCGGATGTCATTATCCTGACCAAACCGGCCTTGAAATTCTGGCAGAAAAACTATGAGATACCCCTAGCCCTGGATTTTCATGGTCCTGACATCATTGAGTTTGAGCAGATGGTCAGAGGCAGGGAACCCCTGGGGCGTCAGCATCGTATCATTTCCAAGTTGAGGACCATAGCCGAGGCAGATTTTTTCACCTGCGCCGGGCGAAGGCAGCGGTATTACTTCATGGCTTTTTTGCTCATGGCCGGGGTGGCACTGGATGAACTGGAAATTCACTTCATGCCCGTAGCCATGTCCGATGAGCTACCGCCACATCAACCTGACCTGGAGCATCGCTCTATTATCTTTGCCGGGGGGTTCTATCCCTGGCTGAACCCCATGCCCTCCCTCTTGGATCTGGCCCAGTGCCTTGGGAGCGTAAACAACTGTTACCTGGAAATATTTGGCGGCAGCCACGAAACCAATCCAGAAGAGAAGAGACAATTCGATGCCTTCGAGGAAGAAATGGAGAAAAACCCCATTGTCACCTTCCATGGCACTATTTCCCGAGATCAACTGTTAAAGTGGTATCAAAAAGCTTATGTCGCCTTTGAACTCATGCCCTCCAACCCGGAGCGGGAAATGGCCTTTACTACGCGGACGGTGGAATTCATGTGGGCCGGCCTGCCGGTGATCTACAATGACTATGCCGAACTCAGCGACCTGATTCGCCAGAATCAGGCGGGCTGGCTGGTCTCCCCGGGGAATATCTCCCAGCTGCAGGAAGTGGTTAAGCTGGTAGCCGAAGATACGGACGCGGTTCGGCGCGCCTCGACCAACGCCCAGAGATTGGTGAGAGAAAACCTCACCTACGAGAAGGTAATTACCCCTTTGGCAGATTTTTGCCGGCATCCCAAGCGCCGTCAGCGCTCCCAAGATGGCGATTTCTTTATCCTGCCCTCCCAACGGTCGAAAGGCCGAGGAGTGGTGGATAGCCTTTATCTGAACTGTAAAACCCTATCTGGGAGGGAATTTGTGGCCAAGCTTTTCCGGCACGCTCTCCTCAGGGGCAAGAGAAAGATTTGGGGGGACAAGGGATAAATTAAGCGTTGCAAGAAATCTGGCCTCATTATCTACTTGGAACCCAGCTACTTTAATGCGATCGACCATGTGTCATGCCATTCCAGTTGCTTAATCATTCCGTCTTCGTCGAACTCCAACGGACTATGGCTTGCATCTGCCTCAAACTGGTGGTTTAGTTTCGAATATTGTCTAAAAGGGGGTAGGGTGTGAAGATCGGACGATTGACGCGGTCATTGGCACGCCCGTTCGTGAAAGAGTGCGAGCAGTGGTTGAGACGATTGATCGGGGAGGAGCTCGGTGAGTCAACTTCGGTTCTCGAGAACCGGATAGACCTTCTGTCTCTGCGCATAAGCCCTCCATTAAGGGATCCTGCTCACCGGTGGCACTTGCTTCAGATAGGAATTACGGATCTCTGTAATCTTCTCTGTGCCCACTGCACGAGAACCCCCGGCGCAAGATTAAATGGAACGGTTCCCCTTAAGACCTTTAGGTTTTATTTGTCCCGCTTTTCTCCCGACTGGTTCGATTGCCTGCTCATAAGTGATTGGGGCGAACCAACCATCGTAAAATCGCTTTTGGATTATCTGTACTTTGCTAAGCTGAGTGGATGGAATCAAGTTCAAATGTTCACAAACGCTACGAATCCGAATGAACATCTTCTCGAAGAGATAATCGCTCAGCAGCTTCTCTCTCTACTTTTTGTGTCGGTTGAGGGGGCCACACCTGAATTATACGAATCTATCCGGAAAAATCCTTTTGAAAGATTTCAATCGTTCCTAAAATTGGTATCGCGGCTAAAAGAAAAGTTTAACAGCCCTATGGAAATGGCCTTCAATGTTGTGTGTATGAGAAAGAACCTCGCGGAACTCCCCGCCATAATAGAAATGGCAGCGCGATTCGGGGCATCTCGAGTCCAAATGGTGCACATAAATCCCATTGGGTACCTTCGTGGTGAAGAGAATGATAAGCTCTGTATACCCGAGCAGCATCTGGACTCGATGGATAGGAAACAGGTACTCTATACATTCGAAAGGGTCTTTACTATAGCGGAACGGCATAATATTGTAGTACATGCTCCCGAATCATTTCCGGAGATCACGGGTCCGCAACCACAAATGATATCATCCACAGATCTTAAATGCTCATTCCCATTGCAATGGGTCCATGTAGGATTTCACGGTGATATTTTTCCCTGTTGCCAGATGGGGGAAAGGCTGCCGATGGGAAATATTCACAAATTGGATTTTTTTTCAATTTGGAACAACCTGAAGTACAAGACACTTATAGATGGCCTTAGACCTGGCGGGTCTCCTGCAGATGTCTGTGCCGACTGCAATATATTGGCCGGAAAGAGTTTTTAAGGAGTCGCGCAAATATACGTGCGTGTAGATAGTGAGCTGGATCCGTTTTTGGGGGGCAGGTCACGCGTCGGCAAACGCCCAGAGATTGGTGAGAGAAAATCTCACCTACGAAAAGGTGATTACCCCTCTGGCAGATTTTTGCCGGCATCCCAAGCGTCGTCAGCGCTCCCAAGATGGCGATTTCTTTATCCTGCCCTCCCAACGGTCGAAAGGCCGAGGAGTGGTGGATAGCCTTTATCTGAACTGTAAAACCCTATCTGGGAGGGAATTTGTGGCCAAGCTTTTCCGGCACGCGGTCCGGGCGGCCAAGAGAAAGATTCTTGGGGGTAAGGTATAAATTAAGCATTGAAACAAATAAAACCGCTCTGGAGAGTCCTAACATTAGTATAGAGACAAAATTTGGCCTCGTCATCCGCTCAAAACCAAGCTACTTTAATCCGATCGACCATGTGTCATGCCATTCCAGTTGCTTAATCATTCCGTCTTCGTCGAACTCCAACGGACTACTCCAATACTGGAAATCATTTCCCTTTATTCCGTCTGGAGCTGACTGCCAGCGGTCACCGATCCATATGTAAAGGGGGCCGTTCTTGGCTGGTATGGTTGCGATCTGGGCTTGTTGAGCCTGAATGATGGAGTCCGAACGACCCATCCCCGCCTCGGTATCGGGGGAAGGCAGGCCTCTAACCTTATGCCCCGCACGATTGATATTTCCTCTGTAGGTGTATGGACCCAACGGCGATTCTGAGGTGTGGACACGAACTCCGCTGCCGTTCTTGCAAAAGCAGCAGGTGTTGTCAAAAAGCACATAATAGATGCCCTGCCTCTTGAACATGGCCGGAGCCTGGCGGCGCACCAGGGGTTTCGCCTTGACCCACCCTTTATTTTTCTTCCTGCCCCGTCTGATACTTTTCCCGAAGCCAGGCAAGCAGATCGGCCTTCACGAAACGCTAGGACTTCCCCCACCTTCCGGGCCGGGATGATCAAGGACCGGGGCCAGGGACGGGGGCAGGGCGGTAAAAGTAGAGGTTGGAAAAATGGCGCGACCGGTGAAGCTGAGCAAGCCCTCATGCCAACCCAAATCCCGCACTCTGGTTATCCCTGCCTACTCTGAAACCCAAAAGAGATTAACCAATTTAGGATAACCTCTCTTATTTATTGCTTATTACTGGCGCCCCCGCCGAGACTCGAACTCGGGACACAGGGATTAGGAATCCCTTGCTCTATCCATTACTGAGCTACGGGGGCATGGGTTTGATGTTTTATTAAATGGTATAGTGAATATATAGGTGAATATTCATTCCGATTTTCCATTCACCAGGGCTTGCAATTCATCCTTGCTCACCGTGTTATACTGCTTGAAGACGCTCATGGTTTTATGCCCTGTAGCAGCCATTATACGGAAGTAGTCATGCCCTTGCAACCGCCAGTTATTTATGGCCGTGTGCCTCAGGTCGTGAAAGGTGAAGTCCTCTATCCCCGCCCGCTTGCAAGCCGTAGTGAAACCTTTCTTAATAGCTCCTATTTGCCGCCCTGCATAGGTAAAGACCTTCACTCCCGGTAATCCCCTGGGCATGGCCCTTAACATCTCCACCAGTTCCCGAGTTAAGGGCACCAACCGGCCTTCATTGGTGTTGGTATGCTCCGGGTTCAGGTGGATAAAACCCTCTTTTAAGTCCACCTGTCCCCAGGTGAGATTGAGGATTTCCCCCTGCCTCATGCCGGTATGGTAGGCCAGTTTTACTATGGGCCTTAGGTGGGCAGGGCAATTGGCTAATAGGCGAGTATATTCCTCAGAGGATAACACCCTGTCCCGTTCATTGTTCTCTTTCAAGAGCTTCACCCCCATCGCCGGGTTACGCTCCGCCTTACCGTTCTTCATGGCCTTAGAGAAGATAGTTTTAAGACAGGCAACCTCCCGGTTAACCGTGGCCGGGGCCGTCAAGGTGTCAGGGGTGCGCCCCGATGGTTCAGACAATCTTTGTTGCCGGTAGGCTTCTACCAGGGCCGGGGTAATGTCCTTTATCACCCGGTCCCCCAAAAAGGGTAACAACTTAAGCATGGTGCGTTCATCCCGATCAAAACTGCGCTTCGCCTTGACTTCCGGGAGGTCCATGTACCACGCTGCCAGGTTTTTAAACGATGTGCGGCTATCCGGGCTTTTCTTGATATAGCGCCCCTCTGCCCTGGCGCTCATAACCTCCCTATACCGTTGCTCTGCCGCCGCCTTATTGGGACCTATGCGCTCCCGCCTGAGCCGCTTTTCATGGTCATAGTATTCAATCCACCAAACCCGGCCAGAAAACTTCGCCAGACCAAACCCGCACCGGCAAGACTTAGTCTTCTGGCTATTTCGCTTTTTGCACTCCGGGCACTCCACCAATAAGCCCATTTTTGCCTCCTTTTTCCATTCGATGTTCCAGGGCCTCCAGGGCCAGGGGTAAATGAGAAGGTATGCTCCTGACACCCCGCTCCCACCGGCTGATAGTTTCCTGATAGGTTCCGAGTGACCGGGCAAGCTCTATTTGAGTGAGCCCCCACTTTACCCGCCAATTTTTTAATTCCTGGCCATTCATGCTTATATAGTATGACCATTGGTCATCCTTGTCAATAAGTTTTCGAGGAGAAACTTTTATATGTTAAATTTTTAGTAGAGAAACCCCTTACCCGTGTGGTGAACCAGCAATTGCTTTTTTTATGAGGGTGTTGAGAGGCATGCCCTTATGTCTATCTTTGAACTAATTGGCTGGCTCGTGATTATCGCCGCTTGCTGCTTCACGATTTACAAAGGCGGTTTCTGAAAATAATTCTACGGCCTAGGATAGGCCAAATAGGTCATTGCATGGGAAGAGCCTTCTTTTTTACAATCGCTGCAATTGCGCTCTTGATAACAGGGTGTGCCACGGTGAACAAAACCCTTACCTCCAACAACAGATACCAAGGTCCGCAATATCTTCTTGATCCCAGTCCTTCGGATTCGAGATTTGGCCCCCCTCCTGGCTGAATGATGGTAAAAGGCTTCTTGTATTAAAAGCCAAGGAAAAGCTGTGAGTTCAGCATAATCGGCACTAAAAAGACTTAGAGAGCCAAGTTTTGCCCCCGCCTGGCGAGCTCTCATGAGGTCAGTTTCGGCAAGCTCTTGAGAAAAATCAGGTTAAATGGCAGAGGGCCAATATGGGACCCTACTTTGGGGCCCGGTATGGCCCGCCTGGAGGGCCTGGCCTGAAAATTTGATAGTACCCTCATAGACGATATAACAAAAAGGGGGTTTCATGCCCTGTAGCTCCGTCGCTGGTTTCCCTTTTCCCGGCATAGAGGGCCACTCAGATGCCACAAAATGAACGAAAAAGGCCGGGCCCGGGAAAGTTTTCAGGGGTTAGGTGCCTTTCAACACAGACCATCTCAGGAGGCCGTTTACCTGGCGCTACAGGGATAGCTAAAAGTATGGTTTTGAAAGCATTTATGACAAAAAAAGCGACAAATAGGACGCTTTCGGGACAAAAAGGGGCGAGAGTTTAGATAAAAAAACCAGCAGCATAATACGGAAAATCTTAGTCCCGTAAAACTGGCTCCGTTCTATTTCCTCAATGCCCTGCCTGCTCTCCCCCTGGTAGTGGTTAGGTGGGGCCTGACAAAAAATGCCCCCCAGGGGTAAATCGGATGATACCGGGCGGTTTTAATTTGGGTCCCATATAAGTACCATATACAGGGCCACCGCATTTCCTCCCCCTTGTATTTTCAATTCCATTAATTTCCCCACCCATAAATCCCCCGTTTTGATATACGGATCATATCTTGAATTCGGCCTTTTTGCAGATAGTGGCAAGATATATTCTACTGGGCAATATCGGGCTATTAAAGTAATTCATCCCGCAAGCGATAACCCACACCAGGTTCGGTAATCAGGTAGGATGGACGGGCGGGGTCGTCTTCCAGTTTGCGACGGAGGTTGAGGATAAAGATGCGCAGGTAGGGGTTCTGCTCCACAAAGGATGGACCCCAAACCTTTTTCAGCAGTTGTCGATGGGTCACCACCTTGCCCCGATTCTTAACGAGTACGGATAACAACTTGTATTCGATGGGCGTGAGGTGAATTTCTTCCTGGTCCCGAAATACTTGCCGCCGGTCGAAATCCACCCGCAAATTCCCCAAGGTGAACACCGTCTCGGGGGTCCCCTCCTGGGCGGGGCCGGTGCGCCGCAGCGCCACCCGGATGCGAGCCAGCAGTTCCCCGATGCCGAAAGGTTTGGTGAGATAATCGTCGGCCCCGGCATCCAGATTGGCCACCTTGTCACGTTCCTGGCCCCTGGCCGAGAGGATGATAATCGGCACCGAGGACCACTCCCGCAGGCGCTGGAGCACCTCCATGCCTTGCATGTCCGGCAAGCCCAGGTCCAGGAGGACGATATCCGGAATCTGGGAGGCCGCCAGCGACAAACCTGCTCGGCCGGTATCCGCCTCCAGCAAATCATACCCCTGGGTGGTGAGAGAGGCTCTCAAGAAGCGGCGGATATGGGGATCGTCCTCAATAAGCAGGATGCGCAGATTCATGGGGGTGATTCGCCTTGCATCTCCGGAAGTGATTGGTCCAGGGAAGGGGCTCCTTCCTCCAAAGGCAGGGCAAAGGAAAAAACCGCCCCCCCGCCTTGGCGGTTGGCAGCCCAAATACGGCCGCCATGCGCCTCGATGATGTTGCGGCAAATAGCCAGACCTAACCCCACCCCCCGGGTGCCTCCCGCAGCGGACTGATAAAACTTCTCAAACACCAAGTCTTCATCCCCCGGAGTTAGCCCGAAGCCCCGGTCCGCCACCTCTACCAAGATCTCCTGGTTTTGGATGCGCCCGGAGATCTCCACGGGGGTCTCCGGCTGGCTATATTTGATGGCATTCTCCAAGAGGTTGAGAAAGACCCGTTCCATCAGTAAGGCGTCGACATGCACCAGGGGAAGATCGGCCGGCAGATGGAGGTGCACCGGGCGCTCTTCCAACTGGGTTTCCAACTGCGCCAGGGCGCAACCCACCACTTCCTCCAGGACATGCCATTCCCGGTTGAACTTGACCTAGCCTGACTGCAAGCGACTCATCTCCAGCAGATTATGGACCAGGCGGTCCAATCGCCTGGCTTCCTCGTAAATCGATTGTACCAGCTCTTTTTCGGTCTGGGAATCCAGACTCCCTTTCCCCTCCAGCAGGCTGCTGGCAGAGCCGGCGATCACGGTGAGGGGGGTGCGCAGATCATGGGAGACGGAACTGAGCAAGGTGTTGCGCAGCCGTTCGGCCTCAACCTGCAGCCGGGCAAGCCGGGTTTGTTCATTGAGATTTTCCCGCTCAATGGCCCAGGCCACCTGGCTGCCCATCGCCTCCAGATAGCGGAGGGACTTCAGGTCAATCATCTTGCCGGGCAGGGCCGGCTCCAGCCGCAAGACCCCAATGGAGCCCTGGGAAGTCCTCAAGGGCAGATAGAATCCCCGGGCCTTGGGCAGAGTTTTGGTTCCCAACCCGGCAAAATGGCCGTAGCGGAAAACCCAATGAGCCACCATCATCTCGCTGCCATAATCATCAAGAAACTCTTTGCCGGCCCTGATGCCCAGCTTTCCCTGCTCTATGGGCAGGAGAATGGTCACCTGGCTATCAAATGTCCGGGAGATTTGCTCCACCGCCTCGTGGAACAGATCTTCTAAGTTCAGCTTACTGCTGAGATTGCGGCTCATTTCATAGATGGCCGCGGTTTGGCGTTCCTGTCGGCGGGCCAACCTGGCTTGGTGGCGAATGCGGGAGGTAAGCTCGCTGATCAGGGTTGTGACAATGAGCATCACGGCCAGAGTAATGGCGTAGCCGGTATTAGCCACCGAAAAGGAATAATAGTGGGGGACGAAGAAGTAGGCAAAAATGACCACGCTGAGCAGGGAGGCGAAGATGGACGGGCCGCGCTCCAGAAAGGAGGCAATGATTACTACCGTGAGCAGATAAAGCATCACCAGGTTGGTGAGGGCCACGTAGGGAAAGAGAAGAAAGGCCAGGCCGGTACACCCCCCCACCCCGGAGGCAGCCCCCACGTAACCCCGGATGGCAGGCCAGCCCTTCTGCCTGCGGGCGGTGGCTGTCCGTGGTTCCTCGCCCTCCTTGGGAATCAGGTGAAGGTCGGCGTCACGGCGGTGCCGGAGCAGGCGGTCCGGCAAAGATCTGACAAAGACCTTATACCAGGGGCGCGGGGGAGGCGTTTCCAGGACGAACCCGGTGATGTGATGCTCCCGGGCAAAGTCCAGGATGGCTTCGGAGGGGCTGAAGCCGGAGAGCTTCAGGGCTTGTCCCCCCAGTTGGGCGGCCAGTCGCAAGGTCTTGGAGATTTGTTCCTGCTGTTCCAGGGAAAGCTGCAGGTGAGGGGTTTCCACAAAGACGGCGAACCACTGGCCCTGGACGGCTTCGGCAAGACGGCTGGCGGCTCGCACCAATCGCAATCCGCCAGGATTGGCCTCCAGGCAAACGAGCAAACGGCGGCCCTGAGGCTCGGTTTGCCCTTGGAGGATCAGGGTCGGCTGCCTATTGGCCCTCTGCAGCCGGTGGGCCATGGGGTTGCCTCCGTTATCGGCTTGGGGGCCAGCCAGGAGGTTGGCAGCCGGGGGCCGATATTGGGAAGCATAACTAGTTATTAGTCATCGGTCAAGCGGGGCAGGCACACCCGCCCCGGCAAATCTCTTGACCTCGCAAAAAATCAATAGGCGATGAGCAGGTAGACCATGCAGATGGTGACGATGATCATCATGGGCCACCAGCACATCTTCATGTATTCCACGAAGGAGATTTTGTAGCCCGCCTTCTCCGCCATGCCCACGGTGACCACGTTGGCGCTGGCCCCGATCATGGTGCCGTTGCCCCCCAGGCAGGCCCCCAGAGACAGGGACCACCAGAGCACGTTGTCCTTGGGGAGACCGAAGCTCTCGCTCATGAACAACACCACGGGCAGCATGGTGGCGGTGAAGGGGATGTTGTCAATGAAGGCCGAAGAGATGGCGCTTACCCAGAGGATCAGGATGATGGCCAGCCACAGTTTCCCCTGGGAGCAATAGAGCACCCCGTTGGCGATCTGCTGGATCAGCCCCGTGGCTTCCGCGCCGGCAATGACCACGAAGAGGCCGATGAAGAAGATCAAAGAGGGCCATTCCACTTCTTTTTCCAGCATCTCCACGATGTCTACCTTGGAGATGGCCAAAAGGAGCAGGGAGCCGATCAAGGCCGCCACCGACACCTGCATGTGGATAAAGCCGTGAATGGCAAAGAGGAAGATGGTGAAGCCCAGGAGAATGAGGCCCTGGATCATCAATTTCTTGTCGGTGATCTTGTACTGCTCCCGGAGGAAGGCGATGGTGCGCTCCACGTCCTTGACGTCCGCCTTCAGGTATTCTTTTTTGTGCCACCACAGGAAGTAAAAACAGGAGACGACTTGGCAGATAGTACAGATTATAGTGAGGTTTACGACAAACTGGCCGAAGGTGAGGCCCGCGTAGGAGCCGATGAGGATGTTGGGCGGGTCGCCGATCAGGGTGGCGGTGCCCCCCACGTTGGACGCGAAGGCCTGGGGAATCAGGAAGGTCAGGGGATGGATCTTCAGGGTGACCGCGATCTCGATGGTCACCGGAATCACCAGGAGCATGGTGGTGACGTTGTCCAGAAACGCCGAAATCACCGCGGTGAGGAGCTGGAGCACAAAGGAGAGGACAAAGACGTTCCCCTTGGCCCAGGCGTAAGCCTTGTACGCCAGGAACTGGAACATGCCCGTCTTTTTCATCACCCCCACGAAGATCATCATCCCCAGGAGCAGGAAGATGACGTTCAGGTCGATGGCGCCCATGGCGTCGTCAAAGGAGAGGATGAAAAAGGACTTGTCAAAGCTGCCGAAGGTATAGGTGATGAACAGGATGAGGGCCGCGCCCAGGAAAGCCGCCAGGGTGCGGTGCATCCACTCAAAGGAGATGATGAGGTAAACCGCCAGCAAAAGGAAAGCCGCAACCCAGAAAGCCGGGGTAACCGCCCGGGTCAGGGTGAAGTTCCGGGCGGACTCGAAACGCCGGTTCCCTTGTTCGTCCACCCCCGCGTCCACCACCTTTACCGCGGTGGGCTTCAGGGGCTGCCAGGAAGGCTTCTGGGCCTTGACCTCCACTTTGCCGGCAGGGAGCGTCCCCGGGGGCAATTGGAACTCCGCCGAGAAAGCGCCCTTGCTGCCGGAGGTAATTTCCTCGTCCTTGCCCAGGGGCTTCACGGCCTGGCCGTTCACCAGGACCTGGATGTCCACTTCCTTTACCGGCTTCTTTTGGGGGTTCAGAAAAGCCCCGGACACGGTGAGCCAGTCCGCCGGGGCCGCCAGGGCCAGGGAAGTGAGGCAGAAGACCGCGGCGAGGATTACCGCTAGAGAGAGCAGCGAAAATCGTTTTATCCCATGCATATGACCGATCCTCTTTTGATAATTTTAGTCTGGGATTTGAGGGGAGGGTTGAAGAAACCTCCCCTCATTCAAACATTGCCACTTACTTCAGCAACACCGGCATGCCCTGCATGGGCCAGATGAAGTAGCAGAACACCGCCAGGAAGGCCATGAGAATAATGCTGGGCACCCAGCCGTAAATGAAAAACTCCCCCGCGGTAAATTGCTTACTCTCATAAGCAATGGCGTTGGGTGCGGCGCCGATGAGCAGGTTGAAGGGCATGCCCGCGGTGGCCAGGGAGGCGAAGAAGATGACGTGGGGTTCCACCCCCAGGTACTTGGCGATGACCAGGGAGATGGGGAGCGTAATGGCAATGGCCGCCACGTTCATGATGAAGTTGGTGAGCACCAGGACAAAGAAGGCGATGGCCAGCACAAAGACCAGCCAGGGGGCCTTCTGGAACCAGGTCACCCAGCTCACCGCCAGCCATTCCGCCGCCTTGGTGTCATAGAGACAGTAGCCGATGCTCATGGCCCCGCCGAACAGCAGGATGATATTCCAGGGGATGGTCTCCATGTCCTCCACCACCAGGGTGCGGGTGAGGAAGAAAACCACGGTGGCCACGAGCATGATGGCCGCCCGGTCCATGTCCTTGAAGAAGGGGATGGGGGAGAAAGACTTGAGCATGAACAGCCCCAGGACCACCACCACCATAACGAGGACAAACTTCTCTTTGTTATTCATGGGGCCCAGTTCCTTCCCCAAGTCTGCCACCCGTTGCCTCAATCCGTCGATCCTGGCTCTCTCCGGTTTGAAGCAGAAAATTATGGTGAGCCAGATGAAAAAGACCATAATGGCCCCCAGGGGGAGCATGTACCAGGTGAGCTCGAAGAAGCCGATTTCCACGCCGCCGGTGAATTTCTTGAACATGCCGGCGCCGGCCACCGCCCGGGCCGACCCCAGGAAGGTGATGACCGAACCGGCGCCCGCGGTCCAGGCCATGCCGATGAACAGGCCCTTGCCGAAGCGGGTGGGCTGGTCGGACTCACTGTACAGGGCGTGGATGGCCACCAGCAGGGGGAAGATGGCCGCGGCCACCGCGGTGTGGGCCATGAGCAGCGTCATCCCGGCGATGATGAGGAAGGTGCCCAGTAGGATGAAATTGGTGTTCTCCCCCACAATGTTCAGCATTTTGTAAGCCATGCGCTTGGTCAGCCCGGAGACCGCGAAGGCCAGGCCCATAACCACCGAGCCGAAGATAAACCACACCGAGGGGTCAAAAAAGTCCTTCAGGGCCGCGTCCGGTGTGC
>Ga0315281_10008616_pt1 | contig 14252 bp, 11 predicted proteins | sample YL17G07_0_MG_FD_204540 | JGI IMG/M metagenome (GOLD analysis project Ga0315281, IMG submission 204540) | Sediment microbial communities from Yellowstone Lake, YNP, Wyoming, USA - YL17G07_0 | ecosystem: Environmental > Aquatic > Freshwater > Lake > Sediment | place: USA: Wyoming | collected...
GCGCGAGAAGCGCACGCGAACCCCAGAAGCAGGCTCAACGCGACGACGCGCGCAACCGCGGCTTGCATCCTTGGGAACCGATTGGCCACACGTCGGTCCATACACTCACCGGGAACATTTCCCCACGAGGTTAGATGCAATGCGGCCATTGCGCGGTGGCTCCACCCGGCGCTTTCAACCGCCCGCGCCCGCGTGGATGAAGCGCAGCTTAGCACCGCTGGGGCTGCGCAACACGATTCTTTCCTCCTCGAGGTTCCAAACCCGTCGATCCCGGACGCGTTGCCCGTGACGCTGAAAAATGGAGCGCGAACGGTGGGTCCACCGACCTCTTCAAGCGAAATTCGTCGCTCCCCGGTCAGCGAAACCTTCGGACGCACGTCGGGGTTCAATTTCCAGTTTTATGTTTTTTGTTCGCACCATTCACTTTCCTCTTGACAAGATTGCGCGTTGTCTCTATACATGGTGCTGAATACGCGCTCCGCCAGCGTCGCTGGCGCGAACATCAAAGTTCGGAGAGGAGAATAAAATGGCAGCGAAGAAGAAAGCCAAGAAGAAGAGATAAGCTTCTTCAAAGAAGTTTGGAACCGTCGGGGATGCAGTGATGCATCCCCGAAGTTTTTTCGGCGGCCCTCGATGTCCGCTCCCAGCTTCACGAAACTCCTCCGCTCCTTCCCATCAGAATGCATTCTCAGCCTGTCGAATCGCGGTCGGGCACGGCGAGCGCGCGCGGCGTCTCATCCACCGGCTCGAGGGCAACAATCTCGTCACCGGTCGCGGCTCCCAGTTCCTTGAAGCGCCGCGCCGAGGGCAGGACGCGCGATTCCAGCGAACCTACCGCCTTGTTGTAAGAATCCACTGCCCGTTCAATGGACGATCCCAGCGTCTGAAAATGACCCACGAAGGACCTGAGCCGGTCGTGCAGTTCTTTTCCAAGGTCGCTGATTCGCTGTGCGTTTTGGGCCACCTTCTCCTGCTGCCAAAGGTATGCCGCCGATCGCAGCAGCGCGATAAGAGTCGTAGGGGTCGCCAATACGACCTTCTTCCGCATTCCGTCTTCAATTAAGGCGCGGTCCTGTTCCAGCGCAGCGCTGAAAAAGGATTCGCCCGGCAGAAAGAGCACCACCAGTTCCAACTCGGGACCGACTTGTTCCCAATATCGGCGCTCGGCAAGTTGATTCATGTGGTCACGGACCAATTGGCCGTGGCTCTCCATCGCCACTTTCCTCTCGCTTTCTGGTTTCTCGGGGTCGACCGCATCGATGAAGGCCTGCAAAGGGACCTTGGCGTCGACAGCGATTCGTCGGCCTCCGGGCAGATTCACGATCATGTCGGGCCGTTGGCGCCCTGATTCAGTCGCTATGGTCTCTTGTTCTGTGAAGTCGCAGTGCTCCGACATGCCCGCCAGTTCCACAACCCGCCGCAACGTCAGTTCCCCCCAGCGGCCACGCACCTTCACCGGAGAACTCAGGGCGTTGGCAAGGTGAGTCGTTTCTTCCTGCAGCTTCTGATTTGCCTCTGCGAGGGAACGCAGTTGCTCTTCGAGAGTGCCATAAGCCTTTTGCCGAGTCTTTTCCATTTCAAAAATTTCTCTTTCGTAACGGCCCAGAGCCTCGCGAAGCGGAGAGACCAACCCCTCGATTGCTGTCTGCCGTGTTTCGAGATCCCCTTTGGCCTGCGCCTGAATCGTCTCGAAGGTGCTCTTGGCGAGCGCGACAAACGCCTGGTTGTTGCTCTTCAGGGCTTCGGCCGCCAGCGCATTGAAGGTGTCGGCAAGTTTCTGCTGCGCCTCATCGAGGAGTTTCTTTTGCTCCTCGAGGTTCGCCTGCGCTTCCTGGAACCGCGCTTCGGCGCCGGCTCTTTGCTCGCCTTCAATCCGAAGCTTCGCCTGCAATTGGTCGACGTTTTGGCGAAGACTCTCGAGTTGCACGCGGAGCTCGTTCACGGTACTCTCCGCGGCTCTGACCTTGCCTTCCGCCTCAATTTGGAATGTGGCCAACGTGATCCTTGTCCTGGAAACAGCCAACAGCCAGGCTACGGCGCCTCCGAGAACCATCCCCACTAAAGGCAGCAGCCATTCATTCATCGTCGGCCTCCTTCCAACCCCCGCGCGTCGTGATCGCTTCGACTTTCCTTCAGTAGATCTCTTCGTGGGCGGGACAGATGGGCACGAAATCGCACCACCGGCAAACATAGCCCGGCGTGGGGGGGAACAGCAAGCTCCGGATCTGTTCCGCCACTTCGCGGATCTTAACAACCGCCTCGTCCAAGTCTTTGGCCGTTCGCACGGTCGAGACTGGCTGGTTGTTGGTCAGGTTGTAGAAAGTCAATCGGGCGGGCTGCAGGCGGAGTTGCGCGCGCGCCGCCAGCGCGTAGATGGAAAGTTGCAGGCTCTGGTCAGCCTCTTTCTGCGAGCGCGGCCGCCCGGTCTTGTAGTCCACCAGCTCCGCCGCCTTATCGCGATGGGTGCCGATGGGATTGATCTGGTCGATTCGTCCCTCCAGCTCGACTTCGCCCAAGGACAAACGGAAGGCGATTTCGGCGCGCACGTTGTCGGCAACTATGGACGTTTGGTTCTGTCGTTCGACAAACTCGCGCAGTTGCTCCAGTCCAGCCCTTTTGTAGGCTTGCTCCTGGTAGGCGTCCTCGAACCCCGCGTCCCGCCAGGCGCGCAGGTAGAACTGCTCGATAGCTTCGAAGCCGGGTAGCAACGTCTTGCGAAGTTCGAAATAATGCCGCACCGATTGATGCATGATGTTGCCGAATGTCAGCGCCGGTTGCGGCCCGGTGGGAATCTTCAGCACATGGCTGAATTTGAATTTGAGAGGGCAACTTAGGTAATCCTCAATCGCCGTCGCGCTCAATTGGAGTTTGCCGTCCGGAGCGGCGGTGGGCGATTGCCCCGCCCAGCCCGCCACGTCAGGATGGACTGATGGCGCCACGACGAGGTCGCTGAACAACCCCGGCTGAGCTTCGCGCATCTGCGGCTCCGAGAAGGCAAGCTTTTTGGGCGGTACCAGTGCTGCCTCTTCGGGCGGCGCTTCGGGAACCTGGATGCGTTCGATGTCGCGCGCCGTAACCGCCGGGTTGGAAAGTAAATCGTCCACAAAGGCGGATGGCTTCCTTCCCGGCTTGGCGACGCTCGAGACGTACAGCCGCTCGCGCGCCCGAGTCATTGCCACGAAGAACAGGCGCCGCTCTTCCTGCTGATGAATATTGGGCGGCGGCTCCGGCCCCTTGCGCAATTCGTCGGGGAATTCGATCACTGGTTTCTGCTCGGTGTGAGGAAACCGCCGCGGCGCGACGCTGAGAATAAAGACCACGGGGAATTCCAAACCCTTCGCAGCGTGCACCGTCATCATCTGAACGGCGTTCGTCCGTCGGCTGAGGGACTCCGGAGCTTCGACTTTGCCGCCCGCATCCTGGAAGTATTGGAAGTACTCCATGAACTCGCGCAGCTTGCGCGTTTCACTTTTTGTTTCCCAGCCTTCGAGGAACTTACGGAAGGCGCTCACGTAAATGCTGTCCGATTCTCCGGGAAGGAAAGTCACCTGGAGTTTTTCCATCAGCCGGTCGAAGAGGGCGGTCAGCGGAAGCCGTTCCGCCGACTTTCGAAGGTCGTTGAGGACCGCTTTCAACTCCGGCCAGGCCGTGGCGCTTAAGGCGTTTTGGGATGATGCCTTTTCCCACGACTCCAGAACGTCGTAGAGCGAGCACCGGTTCTTGCTCGCGCCCTTACGCAGTTCGAGCGACAGGTCCTCCGGAAACCGCCAGCGGGGAGCGAGCAGCGCGCGCGTCAGGCTGATGTTGTGATGCTGCGAATGAACCAGGTTCAGATAAGCGATGAGGTCCCGCAGGATGACGGTCGAGAGGATCGAGAGTCCGCGAATCGCGAAAGGGATATTGCGCTGGCGAAACTCGCCGACCAGCGGGTCGCGATGGTTGTGGGCGCGGTAGAGCACGGCAATGTCGCCGAATGCCTGCTCTTCTTTCCGCTGAAGCCGCGCGACCTCCTCGGCGATCCAGGCGGCTTCGCTGCGATAGTCCGGCGATTCGAGCAGAAAGACCCGGTTTCCCTCTCTGTGCTCAGTGCGGAGCGGTTTCTTCTTCTCCTCGTGCGTGTTCTGGGCGATGACCACGTCAGCGGCGCGAAGAATACGCTGCGTGGAGCGATAATTGCGGTGCAGGTTCACGACCTTCGCGCCCGAAAAAGCCCGGTGGAACATCTGGAAGGCTCCGTGCGCCGCGCCGCGAAAACGATAGATGGCCTGATCATCGTCGCCCACCGCCGTGATGTTGCAAGGCGGCGCCACGAGCCGGCGCAAGAGCTCGACCTGACCGAAGTTGGTGTCCTGAAATTCATCCACCAGAACGTAGCGGAAGCGCGCGTGGTAGTGTTCCAAAACCTCGGGCTCGCGGTCGAAGAGCCGGACGGCTTCGCTGATCAGACTGCCCAGGCTCGAGCAGCCGGCGGCTTCGATCAGCTTCCGGCTGTTGCGGAAGACGCGGGCCAATTCCTTCCTTTTCAGAACCTCTTCTCCCTCAAGCTTCCGCTCCGCAGGATCGAGGCGCGGTGCGCGCTGCTGGAATTCCATCTCCATCTTGGCCACGAAAGCCTCGAAGTCATCCGGCTCAATCAGTTCATCCTGGCAGCGCGAGAAGAATTCATTCAGATCGTGCAGAAACGCTCCAGGCTCCGCGAGCTTCTGATAAAAGTCCAGTCCTAGCTCGGTCATGCGGCGCCGGAGAAAAATCCAGACATCTACTTTATCGAGCAACCGCCGCTCAAAATGCCGCTTGCGCAGGACTTCATAACAGAACGAGTGGAAAGTGGAGATGTGGGGCAACTCCGGCGGATTCCCCAGCGCTTTGCGGACGCGCTCTTTCATTTCCGCCGCGGCTTTGTCCGTGAACGTAACGGCCAGAATGTTGGCCGGCTGAAGCCCCCGGACATTCTCCAGCAGATAGACAATGCGTTCCGTGATGACTCGCGTCTTGCCGCTGCCCGGCCCGGCAATAATCAGTAGCGGCCCTTCGCCGTGTTCGACCGCCTGGCGTTGTTCGGGGTTGAGTTCGAGCATGGACGTACTTCACCCATTATTCCGCGAACGATTTGTCCGAAACAAGGTCTTTTGCGAAGGATTTGTTGACTTGGCATAATCTGCGAGCCTATAATTCGCGCGGGTCAGAAAGCCATGCGCGAACCGGTCATCATTGCCGCCGTTCGCACCGCCATCGGCAAGTTTCAAGGTTCTCTCGCCTCCCTTTCCGCCGTCGAACTTGGAGCCTGCGTGGTGCGCGAAGCGGTGCGTCGAGCGGGAATCGAACCCACTCAAATCGACGAAATCGTCATGGGGAACGTCGTCGCGGCGGGGCTCGGGCAGAATCCCGCGCGCCAGGCGGGCCTGAAAGGCGGGCTCGCGAACCACGTCGCAGCCATGACCATTAACAAGGTCTGCGGCTCCGGGTTGAAGGCCGTAGGGCTGGCCGCGCAGGCGATCGCGACCGAGAACGCCGACATCGTCATCGCGGGCGGCATGGAATCGATGACCAACGCGCCGTACCTGTTGCCGCAACTTCGCGCCGGCCTGCGGCTCGGCCACGGCAAAGTGCTCGACTCGATGATTCAGGACGGTTTATGGGATTCCTTTGAGAATTTCCACATGGGCATGACGGCTGAGTTGGTCGCGGACAAGTACCAGATCACCCGCCCGCGCCAGGACGCTTACGCCGTTGAGAGCCATCGCCGCGCGCTCGACGCCATCAAGAATTGTCGGTTCAAGGACGAAATCGTTCCCATCAGCATCCCTCAGAAGAAAGGCCCACCGATTGAGTTCGCGAAGGATGAATCGCCGCGTGAAGATACTTCGCTGGATACACTGGCGAAGCTGAAGCCAGCCTTCAAGCCGGATGGCACCGTCACCGCAGGAAACGCTCCGGGAACCAACGATGGCGCCGCGGCGCTGGTCGTGACTTCCGCCGAGAAGGCCAAGGGGCTGGGCAAGCCAGCGCTGGGGCGCATCGTCGGGCAGGCGGTCAGCGGCGTCGAGCCCAGATGGGTGATGATGGCGCCGGTGACGGCAGTCCAGTCGCTGCTGACAAAGATCGGCTGGAAACAGGACGAAGTAGACCTTTTCGAACTCAACGAAGCCTTCGCGGTCCAAGCCCTCGCTGTGATCCAGGAACTGGGCCTCGACCCCGCCCGGACCAACGTCAACGGCGGCGCGGTGGCGCTCGGCCATCCCATCGGCGCTTCCGGCGCGCGCATCCTCGTCACCCTGCTCTACGAAATGGCGCGTCGCAACTCCGCGCGCGGCATCGCGGCGCTCTGCCTCGGCGGCGGTAATGCAGTTGCCCTGGCCGTCGAAAGGGGAGATTGACCCGTCGGACGATTGAATCCCCCCGTTGATTAGATCCGCAGAATTGGATTTCCAGATGCCTCCACAATCTATCAAAACTATCGGAGTTGTCGGCGCCGGCACAATGGGCGGCGGCATTGCGCAGGTGCTCGTCAAGAGCGGGTATTCGGCGTTGCTCCATGACGTTGCGGAGAAGTTCCTGGCAAAGGCAGCCGACAGGATTGGGAAGGGTCTTGGCCGCGACGTTGAGAAGGGCCGCATGACGGCCGAGGAGCGCGAGCAGGCGCTCGGGCGGCTGAAGACGACGACGGATCTTGTAGCTGTAGCAAAGGCTGATTTCATCATCGAGGCAGTGATCGAGCACTTCGAAGCGAAGGCGGGAGTCTTCAAGGAGCTTGAATCCCATGCCCGGCCGGAGGTGATCTTCGCCAGCAACACCTCGTCGATATCGATCTCGAAGCTCGCGGCCGAGACCAAGCGCCCGGCGCAATTTCTTGGCCTGCACTTCTTCAATCCCGTGCCGGTGATGAAGCTCGTGGAAGTTGTGCCGGGCTTGGAGACGACACCCGAGGCTGCGGAGACCGCCGTAGCCCTGGCGAGTTCACTTGGCAAGACACCCATCCGCGTCAATGACTACCCCGGCTTTGTCTCCAACCGCGTTCTAATGCCGATGATCAACGAAGCGGTCTTCTGCGTCATGGAAGGCGTGGCGGACACGTCAGCCGTGGACGGAGTCATGAAGTTGGGCATGAATCACCCCATGGGCCCGCTGGAACTGGCGGATTTGATTGGTTTGGATGTTTGTTTGGATATAATGAGGGTACTGTACGAGGGGTTCCACGATTCGAAATACCGCCCCTGCCCGCTACTGGAGAAAATGGTCGCCGCTGGAAGACTAGGCCGCAAAACGGGTCGGGGGTTTTACGAGTACGCTGAGAAGAAGGCTTAAGGTAAGATGACCTAGGTGTAATGCGGAGATCGAATTGGCCGCAGGTTGGAATGAGAGGCAGAAATGTATATCGCCATAGCGTCATTGTTGGTGGTCCCGTGCCTCCTGGCGAGACAAGGCAGCGGGAGCCGATGGATCTGGTTGGGTGGTGGCGGCGTGTTCCTGTTGGTCTTTGCCCTGGGCACCACCTTCGCGCTGTTCGGCGGCGAGCAGGCACGAGTACCCTTGGGCGCTTTCCACGCGATGACGGAAATGCTGATTGGCGTCAGGACTTGGACTTTCATCGGGGCCTTGGGGTTCACGCTGGCGGGATTCTCCTGCAAGCAGGAGCCCGAGAGCCGCGGTTTACTTGGCAAGTGAAAGGAAGGAGTTCTTAATGCCGGAAGAGCGAACGGAGAAAACCAAGGCCATTGATCTGGCGATCGCCCAGATTGAAAAGCAGTTTTACAAAGGTGCCATCATGCGGCTGGGCTCGAAGGAGGCGTTGGTGCCGGTCGAAGTGATTCCCACGGGTGCGCTCTCCTTTGACGCCGCGCTGGGTGTGGGCGGAGTGCCGCGCGGGCGGGTCATCGAGATCTTCGGGCCGGAGGCGAGCGGCAAGACGACCATCGCTTTGCACATCGTGGCGGAGGCGCAGAAGCGTGGCGGCATGGCGGCGTTCGTGGATGCCGAGCACGCGCTCGATGCGGCCTACGCGAAGAGACTGGGCGTGGACGTGGACAACTTGCTGGTCTCCCAACCCGACTATGGCGAGCAGGCTCTCGAAATCACCGAAGCGCTCGTCCGCTCAAACGCCGTGGATGTGCTGGTGATTGACTCGGTGGCAGCGCTGGTGCCCAAGGCCGAACTTGACGGAGACATGGGTGACTCACTGCCCGGCTTGCACGCACGCCTGATGTCCCAGGCCATGCGCAAGCTGACGGCGGTAATCTCAAAGTCCAAGACCTGCCTGATATTTATTAACCAGATTCGCGAAAAGATCGGCATCATGTTCGGCAACCCCGAGACGACGACGGGCGGGCGCGCCTTGAAGTTCTATTCCTCGGTACGCATCGATATCCGGCGCATTGCTTCCATCAAGGACGGCGACCGGGTGGTGGGCAACCGGACCAAGGTAAAAATCGTCAAAAATAAGATTGCCGCTCCCTTTCGAGAGGCAGAATTTGATATCCTATACGGCGAGGGGATCTCGAAGGAAGGCGACCTGATCGACGTCGGCGCCGAGCGGAACATTTTCGAGAAGAGCGGCGCCTGGTTTTCCTATGCGGGAGAACGTATCGGCCAGGGCCGGGAGAATGCTCGGCAGTTCCTTCGCGACAATCCCGACGTCCGCAAGAAAGTGGAAGCCGAAATCCGTAAGGCCTTGAACCTGCCGCTTCCAACCGACTCGGCTGAAAAGGAAAGCGCCAGCGCGGCAAAGGCGAAGAAGTAGAGCATCCCGAACCATCTTTTTGGGGAAGCTCCTTGAATGACCAGCGCCAGGGTCGGCAAGGGGCGAGAAATCAACCAACAAAACCAAGGAGGCTTCGACAACCCATTGCGTAAAACGATTGCCATCCTGGCAGTGGCAGCTTTCTGGCTATTTGGAATCGAACTCCTGGGGGCGGTAACCCGTCCGGTTCGGCGGAGCCGGACGAGTGCGAGTTCTACTTCCCAGCCTGCCCTGCGTTCCACTTCTCGTTCGACCGTCAGCAGCACAAGGAGCACCTCAAAGACCACGGCCCGCCGGAGCCGAGCACGGCGACGGCCCAACCCGTGGCGGATCAGCTCGTACGGCGATCCGGCCGCCGGCGACAACCCCGCGGGCGAGGATCCTCTGGTCCGCGAAGCCGCCCTCGAGGCGCTGGGAAGATGGAACGGCAGCGTGGTGGTGGTCGATCCGAACAACGGCCGCATTCTTTCGATCGTCAATCAGCAATTGGCGCTGGCCAGCGCCTTCACGCCCTGCTCAACGTTTAAACCCGTTGTCGCCCTGGCGGCCCTGAAGGAAGGCCTGATTACCTCGGAGACCAAGCTGCGCGTAGGACGCCGCACGCGCATGGACTTGACGGAAGCACTGGCGCATTCGAACAACCCGTTTTTTGCCACTCTCGGAAAGCAACTGGGGTTCGACCGTCTTTTCGAAATTGCTCACCGTTTCGGGTTCGGTGAAAAAACAGGATTGAATATCCCCGGGGAATCGCCGGGCCGTTTTCCCGAGGAGGCGCCCAAAGAAGGCGGGGTCGGCTTGATGTCGAGTCATGGCAAGGCAATCGAGGTCACACCGCTGCAAATGGCTGCCGTGATTTCAGCCATCGCCAACGGTGGCACGCTCTACCACCTCCAGTACCCACGCACGCCGGAAGAGATCGAACAGCTCCAGCCGCAGGTTCGCGGGCAACTGGACGACCTCGCCGAATATTTCCCCCACGTCCGCGAGGGTATGGCCGCGGCGGTGCTGTACGGCACGGCTCGCTCGGCCTTCGACCCCGAAGAGCAGATCTACGGCAAGACGGGCACGTGCAGCGAGGCCGGCGCGCGCCTGGGCTGGTTCGCCTCGTACTCGCGCGAGCAGCAAGCCAAATACGTGGTGGTGGTTCTTCTGCGCGGCGGAAAAATGATGTACGGTCCGCACGCCGCCGAGATCGCCGGACGTCTCTACCGCGGCCTGCGCCTGAAGGAGCAGCCCCCCACTCAGGCCAGCGCCCCCGCCCCGCTCATCGGCGGCTTCCGGCCCTGATTCCGCGGCTGCCTGTTGGACATCACTTCGTCACGAAGTCTGCAGCTCAAAAACCTTTTCGGTATAGAGTCTGCTTGCCTTCAAGTCTTCTTCCAGTGAACGCGTGACGGTTGTCCCTTTCTCATAGGCGAGTTCTACCACCAGGTAACCGCCGTATCCTGTCTCCTTGAGGTACTCTGCGACCGGGTGGTAATCGACGTCGCCGTCATTCAGATCCTCCATCCATACGCCGGCCTTCGAGTTGCGGAGATGAAGGCTTTCGAGACGGCTACCGACTTCGCGCAGGAAGGCCATCGGTTCCTGCCCGCCGCGATAGGCCCAATGGATGTCAACACAGCAACCTACCGATTTGGGGTCGGTGTTCGCCAACTGGTGCCGCCACTCGCGCGCGTTTTCGACAAGCTCAGGAGTGTGATGATGAACCATCAGGCGGATTCCCAGCTTCTGGAGTTCGGCGCCGAGTTGGTTCAAGTAACGCGCTTGAGTGGCCAATTCCTCGTCGGACTTCCTGCCCTGATTGGGCTTGGGACTTGGATTCGTGACAATGCCTCGAACGCCAGCCTCCTTTGTCGCCTGCGCCAATTCGACGATGGTCTTGATGGAGTGCTCGGCCATACGCGCTTCGTGCAGCGTGCTGTTGGCGTAAAACGTGGGCATACTGAGTCGAAGCTTCTTGAGCAGCCCCAGGGTCTTCTCGCGGAGCTTGGAATCCACGAAGCCGTCGTTTAGGTCAACGTTCGTGTAACCCGCGCGCTGGAACCCGGTAAGCATTTCCTCGACCCCGTCGGCTAAGGATTTTTTCGCAGCCTCGAAACGCTGAATCCAAATGTAGGCTTGTACGGAAAGAACAGGATGATAGCGGGGTGAGGCCGCCCCGAATGGCCCCGCAAGTGAACTCCCCGCCAAGGCGGCCATCTTCGCCAGTGCTTCACGTCGTGTGCAATCTCTTTCGCTCATCGGACACCACCTCTTGATTTTCCCAGCGCCCTCGAGGAAAGACCCCTCATCCTCTCGGTCGCTTTACGATGCGTTCCTTGGAGGCGAAATCTACTTCTCCTTAGACAGCAGGTCAAGGGAAGGTCGCCGGTAGACAGATTTTCCTGGCGAGCGCCGACGGTCGATTGCCGGCACATCTTCCGCTGTCCTCATGGATGGCGTATAGTTTGCACTGCAATTTCGCACTCGCAACACCCGAGCCGCCCTCGCGCACACCTTGGCCGAAGCAGGAGGACCGCGATGACCATTGACCTCGACCTCCAACACCACGCTCCCCCGCCGAAGAGGAGGGACTATCGCATTGGCGCGATCGGCGCCGGATTCATCATGCGCGATTGTCACCTGGTGGCGTATCGCAACGCGGGCTACAACGTGGTGGCGATCACTTCTCAACCGCCCGAGCAGGCACGCGAGGTGGCGCAGCTGCGCGGCATTCCCAAGGTCTGCTCCACCAACCAGGAACTGCTGGCCGACGTTTCCATTGAAGTCCTCGATATCGCTGTGCCGCCGAATCTCCAGTTGCCGATCGTGCGCGAAGCGGTAAAGCACGCCGACCACATCAAGGGAATCCTTGCCCAAAAGCCCCTGGCGACAAATTACTCGGAGGCAAAGGAGATCGTCCGCCTGTGCGAGAAGGCGGGCATCACGCTGGCCGTCAACCAGAACATGCGTTACGACCAGTCGATTCGCGCGCTCAAGACGGTGCTCGAGCGTGGCTATCTCGGCGAGCCGGTGTTGGCCACGATTGAGATGCGCGCCATCCCGCACTGGCAGACGTGGGTGAAGGACCTGGGGAAAGTCACGCTGCTCAACATGAGCATTCATCACCTGGACACGTTCCGCTACTTGTTCGGCGACCCGAAGAGCGTCTACGTAAGCGCACGGACCGATCCGCGCACGAAGTTCGAGCATACGGACGGCATCGTGCTCTACATTCTTGAGTACGCGAACGGTTTCCGTGCCACTGCGTGGGACGACGTTTGGGCCGGCCCCGCACGCGAGGGGGGCGCCCCTGACACCTACATCAAATGGCGAGTCGAGGGAACGGAGGGCCTGGCGCAAGGAACAATCGGCTGGCCGTCCTACCCAAACGTCACGCCGAGCACGATTGAGTTCACGACCAAGCTCCAGCCCAGCACGTGGTTCTCACCGCGCTGGACCGAGGTGTGGTTCCCGGACGCCTTCGCAGGCACGATGGGGATGCTACTCGACGCGCTCGCGAATGGCGCGGAACCTGCCGTCTCCGGCCGCGACAATCTGAAAACCATGGCGCTGCTCGACGCCTGCTACCAATCCATCGCCGAACATCGGCCGGTGGAGATCGAGGAGATTATGAAGTAGGGACGCCCCGGCGAGACGTCTCTTCAAACGCTCCACCGGAGCGTCTCTACAGAGGAGGAGGCAAATGAAACTCGGACTTATCAATTCCGCTTGGCTCGGATCCCATGTTGGAACCGCCGACGGCATTCGCAAGACGAAGGAGATTGGCTTCGACACCATCGACATCTTCGCGGACCCGCTCGAAATCAACATCCAGGAACGCAAGCTCATCAAGGACACCGCCAGGGAAGTCGGGCTGCCCATTGTTTCCGTGTGCTGTTGCGCGCTCGGCATCGCCGACTTCAACGCCCCCGTGCAGAAGTTCCACGTCGACCGTTGCAAGGCTTACCTGGACTTTGTCTATGAGTTGGAGGCGAAGAATCTGCTGCTGGTGCTTGGCGAATACATCTGGCAGCAGGAAGTCATCAAGCCGAAAGACCAGTGGAAGTGGGCGGTGGAAAACACCCGCACTCTGGGGGAATACGCGGCGGGTCTGGGCGTCGAGATCGCCATCGAGCTCGAGCCGTTCAAGCTTTCACTGGTTAACAGCCTGGATCGGATGGTCGAGTTCCTTAACGATGTAAACCACCCCGCGGTGTGCGCCAACATGGATATCTCGCACCTGCATCTGTCGCATTCGCTGGCGTCTGAGATGCCGCGCTTGAAGGGTCGCATCGCCCACGTCCACTTCTCCGACTGCGATGGCAAAGTTCATGGCGACCTGCCGCCCGGTCACGGCGTGGTGGATTTCGTTCCCTACTTGAGAGCGCTCAAGGTCGTCGGCTTCGACGGCACGGTGAGCATCGAACTCGAATACTCACCCGAGCCGGCCAAAATCGTCGACTGGGTCACCGAAGCCTATCGAGAAACCAATAAATTGATGCAGGGATTGGGTATTCGGGGCTAAGGCAGGAATTGGGACGCAGGGGCGGTTCGCGAATCGTCCCTGCATGTGCTGATCCCGCAGGTCGGGACCGGCGCGTCGAAGATCGCGTGTTCCCAGCATGCAGGCCGCAATCACTCTTCGTGGCACCTTCTCACAACTTCAAACGGCACTTGCCACACCCCACTTGCGCCGGATTCGGTTCTCGAGTGTTTCAAAGACCACGCGGTCCACGATTTGGCCTATAGCCATGATCAGGAGCATCACGGCCAGGACCTGGCTCATATCGTTCAAGTCGCGACCCATCATGAGCAGGTGACCGAGGCCAAGACTCACGAAAATCATCTCACCGGAGATGAGCGACCGCCAGGCAAACGCCCAGCCTTGTTTCAACCCCGCAATCAGGTGAGGCAGGCTCGCCGGCAACAGCACGTGCAGGAAGAGTGGAAGGCCGTTCGCTCCCAGGTTGCGCCCCGCCAGGAGATAAATCCTGGGGACGTGGCGCACTCCCACTTCCGTATTGATCGTGACGGCCAGCAGCGACCCCATCACCACGACAAATAAAATCGCCTTCTCGGTCAGCCCGAACCAGAGCACCGCCAGGGGCAACCAGCAGAGGCTGGGGAGGCTCTGCAAACTCAGCACCAGTCCGCCCACTGTGTCCCGCAGAAACTCGTTCACCGCGATCAGGAACCCGAGGGTAATGCCCAACAGGACGGAGAGGCCGTAGCCGAGGCCGATCCGTTTCATGCTCACGCCCAGACCGATCAGGAAGCTCCGGTCGCTGAACCCTGCGCGCACTGACTCCAGCACACTCTGGGGCGTGGGAAACAGGTAAGGGGGCCAGATCTTCAGGTCGGAAAGTATTTGCCACACCGCCACCAGCCAGAGGTAAAAGGCCAGTTGCCTAATGGTTCTCTTCATGGTTGTACTCTTCCTTTACCGCCTTATTGATTTCTTCTTTCAGTTGCGCCAGGACCTCGCGCGCCGTCAAGGCCAGTTCGGGATCTTCCAGGTGGCGGGGCCGCG
>Ga0315281_10008619_pt1 | contig 14249 bp, 13 predicted proteins | sample YL17G07_0_MG_FD_204540 | JGI IMG/M metagenome (GOLD analysis project Ga0315281, IMG submission 204540) | Sediment microbial communities from Yellowstone Lake, YNP, Wyoming, USA - YL17G07_0 | ecosystem: Environmental > Aquatic > Freshwater > Lake > Sediment | place: USA: Wyoming | collected...
GGACATTCCACCGGCAGCAAAGTCAGCGAGCACCGTTCCCGGGATAACCGGCGCCCCGCCGGCGGGACCGGTGAGCCCTAAAAGACCGCCCATGGCTATATAGTTGATGTCATGGCCCACCAGATCACGATAAGGTCCGGACTGCCCGTAGCCCGTCAGTGAGGCATACACTATTTGCGGGTTGATTTTTTTGACGGTATCATAGTCCGCCCCCAGGCGCTGCGCCACCCCTGGGCGAAAACCCTCCATAACTACGTCTGAAGTCTTAACGAGGTCATAGAAGACATCTCGACCCCTGGGCGATTTGAGGTCTATCCCTATTGTGCGGCAGTTCCGCAGGCCGGGTCGGATGCCATCGAAGAGCATTGTATATGGGGCGCCGCGGCGCTCGGGGTGGGCTTCATAGACCTCGATCACGTCTGCGCCGAGGTCGCCGAACGTAGTGGAGCAAAAAATGCCAGGGCCGAGCCAGGTGAAATCTACTATTCTTATCCCTTCAAGGGCCAGTGTCATTTTTCCACCATTTTAATACGAAGAAAGGGCCGGGGTGCAGCCCGGCCACTACAAGTATCTATTCGAGAATCATACTTATTTTTATCTGACGACGGAGTTCAGGTAGACCCACTGAAAATATATCATGCCACGATAGCCACTGTCAATTGTAGGCGTTTAGGATAGATCACTCAACCCACGAGCTACTATCATGGCAAGAAAGCCGCTATTTATGAAGCTTCGCCGCGAGTTCGGGAAGACCTAGACTGTTCAGCGTCTCTCGCGATGGTCGGCCGTCAGCATCAAGACCCCTAACGGGATAGAACTCCTTCAACATAAGGTTCAGGTTAGGCACCAGGCCTGCAGCCCCACCATCCTTGTTTGGCGTCAGTATCTGCCTCGGCAACCGGTCATCCGCCGCGGTTATGCCCATAAGGTTGTCTAAGCCTCTCTTGGTGATCCAGATCCGCTCGCCGCATTGCTCTATCTCTTTAAAGGTATAATCGAAGCCACTGGCCGCGCTCAACAATTCGGCCATGTCCTCCCCGTTAAGCACAAATATGATCATGTAGCAGAACACAGCAGCATTGAATATCTGGCCCAGGTCTTGGGCATGCTTGACAAATACGGCGGCACCTTCGTTTTTCTTGACATCGATTCCGAGAGGCAGCCCGATGTCCGGCCAGTTCAAGACAGTTGAGCCAATGGCATAGGAGGCATCATTGGTGTGGCACGCCCCGCGAACACCGGTGGCGTATCCCAGCCCTATCAGGTAGTTGGATCTGGGGTCATGCATCGGCACCTCCATCCCCTTGATCTCATTAGCATAATCAGATGCGTTACGACCGATCTTCTGCGCAGCGCGCTTTGACCCTTCGGCCAGCACGTTTCCAAAGCCCTCACGCCTGGCTATCTTCCCTATCATCTTCAGGACAGCGGCATGATCGCCCCATTTAAGCTCGATGCCATCGGTATCTTTGGAGGTGATGAGGCCGTGCTCGAAGCAGTCCATGGCGAAAGCGATCGTCGAGCCACAGGAGATGACGTCCAGGCCGAAATCGTTACACGTCTCGTTCATCTTTATTATAGCCGCCATGTCCCCAATCATGAGCAGGCTGCCCAGACTGGCAACACCTTCATACTCAGGTCCAGGGCCCTCCATACCTTTGTACGGCCCATCCGTGATGTGAACTACCCGCTTACATGCGACCATACAGCCATGGCATGCGTCATTGCCGATGAAGAACACTGGGCCACTGAGGACACCCCCATCGATCTTGGACGAGACCTCGGTGTTAATGCCGACGGTCCAGTTCTTGATTGGGAGGTCGCCGGTGAGGGCACTTATCCCGAGGGCCGCATTGGTGCCCTGGGCAGTCAGGACCTGGATAGCGATATGTTCCTTGGCCTTATTAAGCACTATCTTGCGCCTGGCATTGTACCTTTCAGGATCAGCAAGGGATACTTTGCCGCTTCCCTTAACAAATATAGCCTTGAGCTTCTTGGAGCCCATCACTGTCCCAAGGCCGCAGCGGGCGGCGAAGTTCTTCTTCTCACTGGACACGACGGCGAACCTGACCAGGTTTTCTCCAGCCACACCTATCGATACCAGCGTCCCCTTGTTCTTGTCGCCATGACGACCCTTGAGCAGATCGGTGACCTCATGGGTGTTCTTGCCCCACAGGTCAGAGGCATCCTTAATCTCCACCTTGTCGTCCTCAATAAGAATGTATACCGGCTTTTTAGAGGCCCCTTCAACGACGATTCCATCCCAGCCGGCCGACCTTAGCTCACCTGCGAAGGTACCCCCACAGCAGGCCTCACCCCAGATATTTGTCAAGGGTGATTTGGCACATACGCAGAAGCGCGCCCCACCGGGGATATTTGTGCCGCTGGTAGGTCCCGTTAGAATAAATAGAGGATTATCTGGTGACAACGGATCGACACTTGGAGAAACGCGGTCAAGCATAAGCTTGGCGCCTAATCCACTACCCCCGATAAACTTACGCAGGATGCCCTTATCAACGGTGGAACTTTTTCTGGCGCCGGTGGTCAGGTTGACCTCTAGGAGTTTCCCTTCAAAACCTGCCATTGCTACCTCCCATTATCTAATTTGTCGATATAGATATTGATATGGACAGTAATGTCGATATATGATATCGCATCAAATCATGAGTGTCAACTTCATGTCAAAATTTGGCGGTTTTGAAGAAATGTGTGGGATGCAGTGGCCGGGAATATGATTTAGACAAGAGTAAATAGGCGCTATTTGGGGTTGTATATTTAGCAAGTAGAAACGATGCTCTCAAGAGCGCACTAGATAATGAAGGGCTGAAAAAAGATGAAGGGCATATTGAAAGACTAGGATTTCAAACTGTGGGTAATACTAATGCAGGCAAGCGATGTTTTTTGCAAAGGCGAGGGCGAAGCGAAAGCCCAGGCCGAGAAGTCGAAGAGAAAGTCCCGCAGAGCCAAAGAGCCAGTAGCAGCATAAGCCAGTAGAGCATCTATCTATGGGATTGTTAGCAGGAGGAAACGGAAGAGGTTTTCAACGGGGTCGGATAAGAGTGCGATAAGCTGTGAGCCCCTCAAAGCCATAACGACGCTGTATACCTTCACCTTCACTCCAGTTCTCTCCTCTAGGAAGCGAGGGACTAAAAGAGGTGCAGGATTTCCTCCTGCCGGGAGGCTTGTGGACACCCAATAGCAAACTGTGTGGTTCATCATATCATACCTGGCTTCGCAATAAGAGAAATAGGGCCCAAACCCAGATTTTAGGTAATGTTTGCGTGAAGATTTAGCTATGAAGATTTTTTTGAAGTATTGATAGGCTGTTGTAGCAATGGAGCAAATTCCAACGTGTCTTTATTAATTTGAAGTCTTTCTATCAACTTTGTACACCGTCGCAACCATGTGATCCAATGATTGATATGAGCAGGACAGCTACTATAAGAAGTGTAGCTTTTCTTAATGCAATAATTGTAATTGCATTCCGCACGGACATCCGTGCAATGCAATCAAAGAAGCAGGATTGGGTATGAGGTTGGGGGTGAAGAGGAACGATTTGCAGCAGACTAGGTGAGGCTGGGCAGCTTTTTAGCCTTGTCAGCAGCGAAAAGGGCCGCTCCAATGGCTCCGATAATCTGAGGGTCTACCGAGAATTGCACAAATGTAGTCTCTAGCAATCGTTCAAGGCATTTGACGACACCGATGTGCTTGGCAACGCCGCCAGTCATACCAATGTCTTTTTTGATCCCCACAGTGTGCACCAAAAAAACAATGCTGCGCGCAGTAATATCGTTGATTCCGGCTGCAATGTCAGCGTTATCCTTTCCCTCAAAGATTAGATGCCTGATTTCGATCTGGGTCATGACGCAGCAAGGCTTGTTCAAAGCGACAGGTTTAGATGCCTTAAGCGAGAGAGGGCCGAGCTGGGAGATATCAACCCCTAGGCTCTTGGCCATGATTTCCAAGCTTCTCCCGGTTCCAGCGGCGCATTTGTCATTCATACGAAAGTCTTCCACAAAGCCGCTGTCATCCACTCTTATCGCCTTGAAGTCTTGTCCCCCGACGTCGATTATCGTCCTTAGGGTGGGGACAAGCCAATGGGCGCCTCTCCCGTGGCATGATATTTCGCTGACATTGGCATTGGCAAAGGGTACAACATAACGCCCATACCCGGTGCCTACGCAGTAGTGTATATCATTATAGGTGAGATCAAGCCTTTTGAGCAGCTTGTCCATTACATCAACGGCCGACTGCCCGGCACTTGCTCTTGATCGTATTAGTTCGTATCCCAAGATCGCATCGTCTTTTAGGGCCACGGCTTTGGTGGTCAGAGAACCGACATCGCATCCGACAACAATCATTTCACTCTCCTCCTCAACCAAGGCTATGAAGGCCTCCGATTACAATGCTCCGATGGTCTCATTGTGAAGCGGACTCTGTTTCGTCTTTGGCTATGAGTGCGGCGCCCAAGGCTCCGACGACCTGAGGGTCGACTCCCAGATTGGCAAACCTCAGCCCCCATTTCTCCTCAAGTTCTCTCACCACGATTCTATTCTTGGCCACCCCGCCTATCATCGCCACCTCTTTAATTACATCTATTCGTGTGAGGTGGCCTACTATCTTCGCAGCTACGGCGGAGGCAACACCAGCGAAGATATCCAATCGATCACGACCAGCGTTGACGCTAGAGATCACCTCGCTCTCGGCAAATATTACGCATGTGTTACTTATGGGGATAGGATTATTCGAGCTAAGCGCGGCTCGACTCAACTCCTCAACCGGCTCTTCCAGAACGCCTGCCATGACATCGAGGAACATCCCTGTTCCAACTGCGCATGTGTCCGTAACCGAGAGCTCTGCTACCTTGCCGTTGCCGTCGATATTGAAGGCCCTGAAACTAGTGCCTCCAACGTCCATAACCGTTCTTATATTGGGATTGAGTTTCCTAATGGCTCTGTGAATGCAAACCAAGGGCGGAACGGTTCCATTGGCATAAGAGACAGCGTCCTTGCCAAACCCCGTGGACAGGCAACGGTTTATCTGTTCTCGCGATAGGCCCACCTTAGCTAAGGCCTTATTCATTACCTCTTCTGCTGCTTGCTTGGGATGGCACTCGTAGGGGAGTACTTCAGATGCGAGGATATCACTATTTTGAATGATGGCTACTTTTGCCGAGATCATCCCTAAATCACATCCAGCGTATATCAACCTTGGTGCCTCCTTATCCTATGTGAACCTCCGCCTACCCTTTTTAAGCCCCCTGTGTTTATAGTAAATATATATACCAGCATGCAAATAGCTGCGCCATGGGTCAAGCTTCCATGCGCCTCTAGCCCAGCCCCATGATAGTGAAGAACTCGGTGAACCTGTTCTTTATCTCCTCTACCGTTGTATACCTGGGGTCAAACAGGTCCATCCCGATACTCATAAACGGGACCCCGAGCTGGCGGCACTTCTCCCTCATGAGGCCAACGATTGCAGACCCATCCTTATGGCCCATGTGCATAGGCCAGACCACGCAATTTATTTTGTAGTCTTTTACCACTTGCTCTATGTCGCCAAGGAAGTTATCTGCCACACCCCGTGCCTGCCTGACCATCGGTTGCTGATACAAAGCCCTCCTAGCCAGTCCCTTGAACATGGTTTCCTCGCTTGAGGTGTCAATCATCTCATACGGGCAATGGCCGAACATATCCTGAGCGATGACCGCTCCCCACTCCTGCTCCAACCAAACAAAGAGGTCATAGACCAAGTGTGCAGGCGTAAGGTCAAACCAAAATATCCTTATCCTCTCATTCTTCACCTTACCCTTTTTCGCTCGCACCATCTCCTCGGCGTTGGCAACGAGGTCCCTGAACCATTGAGTGCAATCGGGGTGACCGATCCATACGTACTGAGCTGCACCGAAGGCCTGCATTGTAATGCCGTAGCCATGAGGACAGGGTACCGCTCGCCTCAGTTCGTTGTACTCCTGCCAGAGCTTGATTATCTTGTTGCTCTCCTCTGCCACCTCCCGAAGTTTGTTCATATCCAGCTTGCGCTCGGTGTGCTCCTCGAGGAAAGAAATCATCCGCTTGATTTCGCTAACATAGTAATCTAGACTTCGCTCATCATCTTCCCAGTAAGGGGGGTCACAGGCGAATATCGGAACGTTGGGCCACTTTTCCTTTAGCATTTGGTGGAACCCTATCGTACCATCGCATGGGTGAATCAACGCTACCACCGCAGTTGGAATTGGAAGCTGGCCTTTTAGTACACGGAGAGCTCCTACCCTAAGGGCGGTGCAGTAGTCCTTTCCAAACCATGTATCGCTTTCATCGACCTCGGCCGTATGGCCGGGCAGAACCGCACCGAGATACGCAGACGCCAAAGAGGTGAACCATGGGAGATCCATGGCAACGAATATCTCCGGTGCACAAGCATAGTAGCTGATAAGGAATGGGTCGCCCTCCTTAGAACACCTTATTATCTCGTTCAGCAGCTCCTGAAAACGCTTAGCCAGAGGTGCATAAAGCTTAACGTCAAAATCCACTCCGGTAGTTACCGTCAATGCCTGTTGCACCAATCTCCAGTTTTCGCGCTCCTCTATAAACTTTGACAATTCTTGTTCAGTAGGCTCCGGGCACATTCTCTTTTTAGCCATCGTTTACCTCTTCTCTATTGTCTCTAGAAATGCCTGAGACCTTGTTCTCAACTGGCCAACAGCGCCGGCCCACAGATATTCCCTATCTAACAAGAGACAAGGAGTTTTACCCTTGAGCTCCGTGCGCAGCAGATAATGCTCAACTGTCCAGTAGTCACAAAAGACTAGCCGCTCGCCGATAATCCCATCCACCTTGAACTCCTTGACCATGTCCCTGACGAACTTGAACCCGTTGGCTGTCTGATCGAACATCCGCGGGCACTGGGGCTTATCTTGAAGGTACCACCGAGCCAGGGCGGTAAGCGGATCGCCCTTCTCATCTACATCTGTCCAGAAGATCCTGGTGCCGACGCACTGCGAATCAGTGACCACCAGGCCGCCCTCATTCTCAATAACCTTGATGAAGTCCGGAGCATCAAGTATACCACCAACTATCATCAACCTCGCCCGATAACCTTTGATGCCCTCTGCCCCCTTCAGGTCCTCCAGAAGCTCCCTTAGCATCTGATTGAACCGCTCCTTGGGCATGGCCGTGCTGGCCACTACGACGGCCAGCACATCGGCACCAGTGATGGGCGGAGCGTCCTTCTTTCTGAGCTCGTAAAGCTGTCTTAGCAGGCGTCTTGTCTCGTTATGGGTCTTTATCGCTTCCCGCAGCTTATCATCGGTGATGGTTATGCCGAGATGCTTCTCCAGGGCTTTCTTGAGATTTGCAAGCTCCTCCCGCCACCATTCCACCTGCACATCGGTGGTCTTCTTAGGAAGACTCATGATGTGTGTAAAGGGGGTACCCACCTTGCGCTTCCAGTTATCGAAGATGCGGCGGCTGTGGTCGCAAGTGCTGGCCCAAACAGCCCCTTCAGCAAAATCGTAACCGCCCTTTAGTGCCGTGTTGAAGACGTGACGGCAGAAGCTACAGTTGATGTTGCTCAAATAAGTGTCTGACAGCTCCGTCCCGGTGCTGCCTGGGGCTCTCATTCGGAGGGGTACAAGTCCGGCAGCTGTGATGATCTCCTCCGGCACATAGGAACAGTTATACGTCATAACCTTGCCCCCTTGCTCCCTCCAACTCAGTATCGCCGGATTGGCGAGGGTCGTGACAGCTTCAGCGAATTCCTTTAATACCGGAGAATTTATCTTTGTTTCCAGTTTATGTCCTATCTTTGTTTCCAGTTTATACCTCCCTTCCTAGGCGATACTTTGGTCGCCCGCTTGATTTCTCATGTTGAACATTGCTTGTAACATGTATATACCAGCCATCCCAGCTGGCCGACCTTAGCTCAGTGGCGAAGCTACCACCACAGTTGCTCTCACCAAAGATATTGGTCAGCGGTGATTTGGCACATACGCAGAAGCGCGCCCCACCGGGGATATTTGTGCCGCTGGTAGGTCCCGTTAGAATAAATAGAGGATTATCTGGTGACAACGGATCGACACTTGGAGAAACGTGGTCAAGCATAAGCTTGGCGCCCAATCCACTTCCACCGATAAATTTACGCAGGATGCCCTTATCAACGGTGGAACTTTTTCTGGCGCCGGTGGTCAGGTTGACCTCTAGGAGTTTCCCTTCAAAACCTGCCATTACTACCTCCCATTATTCAATTTATCGATATAGATGTTGATATAGATAGTAATGTTGATATATAATATCGCATCAGGTCATTAGTTGTCAATTTCAAATTAGACGGCGGTTTTGAAGAATTGCTTGGGATATAGTAGCAAGGAATATGATTTAAATAAGACTAAATAAACGCTATTTGGGGTTGTATATTTAACAAATAAAGATGATGCTCTCAAGAGCGCACTAGGTACTGGAGGACTGAAGAATGGTGAAGGACATTTTAGGAGACCCGGATTTCAAACTGTGGGTAATACTGATGCAGGCAAGCGATGCCTTTGCAAAGGCGAGGGCGAAAGAAGTGAACAGATACGGTGTTACTTACCGTCAATCCGGCGTTTTATTCCTTCTTACTGCAAGCAATGGTAAAGCAACAATGAATGAGCTGTCCAGATGGCTTATGCGGGAACCGCATTCGATTCTCGTCATAGTGAACAGGATGGAAAAAGATGGCCTTATCACGAAAGAAAAGGGTAAGGATGGCAAGGGCCGCACGAAAATTGTCATAACAAAAAAAGGCAGACAAGCATATGAAAAGTGTCTCAAATTGGATTCTATAAGAGATATCCTGTCTGTTCTATCTAATAGAGAAAGGGAACAATTGTTTAAAGCCCTGAAAAAGATCCGTGTTCAAGCCTTGGAAGTTCTAAATGAGACAGAGCAATTGTCATACCCGTAGAGGGCGATTGTAGCAGGCTCATACCTATGTTCTCGGATTCAATAATGCCAGTTCTGAGATCATATATCGCACAGGACGCTATCATCTGCAAAAAGACATGTGAGACTTAAAGAGCGAGGGGTACACTTTTAAGGAGGGATAATGACAAAGGGGAAAGTACTGCTCACCGGCGCATCCGGCTCCATGGGCGGGGAAGCCTTTAAAGAACTGCTTAGGAGAAAAAACAAGTATGATATAGTCTTGTTGCTCAGGCCCTCCAAGAAGAACAAAAAAGACTTTAATAAATACGAGGGTCAAGAGGGTATAGAGATTGTCTGGGGGGACCTCGGCAAGCTAGATGACGTTCTGAAGGCGGTCAATGGGGTGGAGCATGTCCTTCACCCTGCAGCGCTCGTGTCCCCTGAGGCAGATCACAATCCACCACTATGTAACCGGTGCAACCGTATCGGAACCGAGAATGTAATTGAGGCCATAAAGCAACAGCCTGGCGGGGGGGACGATATCACACTAGTCTACATCGCTTCGATAGCCATGTATGGAGACCGCCTACCCCCTGTCCATTGGGTGAAAGTAGGCGACCCACTCAAGCCCAGCGTGGGCGACTATTATTCCATAACCAAGATGGGGGCCGAGCGGGCGGTAATCGAGTCCGGCCTGAAGCACTGGGCTGTCATGAGACAAACATTTATTACCATTCCTAATATTTTCTCGCTCATGGACCCTATCATGTTCCATCAGCCCCCCCAAACCCATATTGAGTTCATCACCAGCCAGGATGCCGGATACGGGCTGGTCCAAACCCTGGAGTGCCCCGACGATTTCTACGGCAGGGTATACAACATGAGCGGCGGGCCTTCCTGCCGTGTTGTGTTTAGCGATTACCTGGATCGCTTCTTCCACCTGTTAGGCATGGGGGACTTCGGAAAGATAGTGCCCCGCAACTGGATTGCCACAAGGAACTTCCACTGCTCCTGGTATATGGATAGCTGGATCCTCAACAAGTACCTGGGACACTGGCGGCAGTCTTATGACGATCAGGTTAAACAGGTGGAGCGAGCCATGCCGACGATACTGAAAAAGGCAGCGGGCTTAGCACCCCCGTTCGCTGTCAGGCTGTTCCTGAAGCGGATGGCAGAAACGCTGCAGTGGATAGAGAACGACGACAAAGAGAAGATCTGCGCTTTCTTCGGCAGCCGCGAGAAGTGGGAGCAGATAGGCGGGTGGGATCAATACAGCTTCGAAAGGGATACCCGGGACCTCAGGACCGATGTCGACCCGCTTACTAAGAAATATACACTGAGCGATATGCAACAATTAGCCAAGTCCCGCGGCGGCGAGTGCCTCTCCAAGGAGTACACAGATCTCAAGACCAAGATGAAATGGAAGTGCGCCTTCGGACATGAGTGGGAGGCTACACCAAAACTGCCGCTCACCGGGCACTGGTGTCCCAAGTGTACGCCGCCGCCGTGGAACTACGATGCTTTAGCCAAGGCCGATGGAGCACTGGCAGACGTTTATTATTACAATCACGACAAAAACGAATCACAGTGCGTGGAATATCTGTTCTGTGCCTTAGAGTAGAAAGGACTGACTCAGGAAAACTAGCGACAACTCAGGTAAATCTGCCTGTCGAACGAGACAGAGTTGTAAAGGAGGTGGCTAATAAATAAAAAATATGGAAGTGGAGAAAGATATAAAAGGGGAGAAAGGAGCTAGCATGAAAGTGAAAGGGTTCTCTTTGTTGTTGCTTGCGCTTGTTTTCATAGCAAGCCTTGCAGTGGTTGGCTGTGGAGGAAAGTCAGCGGAATTTACGGTCAGCAACCTTGTGATCAATCCAACCAGTGTCGAAGCAGGTGGTGAGGTGGAGATATCGGTAACTGTTACCAACAGCGGTGGAGCCAGCGGGAGCTATACAGCTGACCTAACTGTGGGTGGAACAGCTGCAGGCAGCCAGACTGTAGAAGTAGCGGCAGGGGCCAGTGCAACAGTGCATTTCGATTATACGACGGCGGCATCAGGAACGCTCACGGTTGCCATAGGAAGCCTCAGCGGCACGCTGACGGTCACACCCGGAACGGGCTACTGGGATATCCCGTACAAGTCTATAGAGGGCTCCTACCTAGTGCTGGACTTTTCCGCCGGCGGTATTACACCACTAAGAAAAATAATTAATTTCAACGAATCTTCTGGAATCAGATTTACAATGCGGGTCAACCAATCGGTGGTTGATGGCGCCCGTGAGGTTTCAATACTGCCGGAAACATGGGTATGGCCTGAATTCGAAGTCCCAGATATCATGACCGGCGTTGATATGATCCTTCTCGTAGGGCTTAACAGTGAAGCCACAGGCACGCTGTATGTGCAAAGCGGCATTGGCGACGTTGATACTAGCTCTGAGAGTACAGCCGGCCAATCACCCATACAGGTAAACACTTATGGCGATGGTACCAAAGACCCGGCAGGCTCCTTGGTTATACCGATGGAACTGCTCGGCGAATTCGACACAACCGTAGGTCAAGAAGGAGAGCTTCCCATCAATTTCGTCTTTACCACAGGCCATACTGACAACACTGTACATATAAGTATTAATAAGAAGATGGATGGTAAGTTCATGGAGAGCGACGGTGCCCTGTTTGCAGAGGATGGGGGCGTTGCTGACTATACAGGCACCGCAGGAACAATCACTGAGGTCGGCACAGGCGAGTGTCTGGGGATTAAACTTGTTGGTATCCGTATAGACATCCAGCTCGAGATCAAGTTCGTACTGGAGCCGGTCAGTGACTAAATAAATCTAAAACGATTCTGTCTTTAATAAATACTTCCACCTTACAATGGGTGGGGTATTTGTTTATGAAAGAACAAATGTTTATTTGCCCTCCAAATACGGAACGGAATAGCGGCTCAAGTATTCGGGCTGAGGTTTGGCAAGGAGTTCAGGGATCCCCAGTATGTGGTCGCGCAAGGTTCTTCTATGCCTGGTAGCATAAACCGCCTGAGCCTTCCAAATCAACGTGGGGAGGTCAATCGACAGCGGCAGCGTCAGCATTATCGCTGAGGCGATTCATAGTGCAAATGACCTCATAGCGGCCATAATCGCGTTCTTCAGTATTAGGATGACTAACAGGTCGGCTGATAAAGATCATCCATACGGGCCACGGCAAGATTGAGAACATCTTGTTCTAGCGTGGCGGCTTGCGGCTTGATGGGAATCAGCTTATCTATTGTGACTACTTTCTTGAGGTGCGACGTCGTGGTGATCAGCCTTGATGCAACTTCGCAGTGGAGGCCGGTATCGTGCTCCAGGTAGATCGGATGATAGATTAGTCCAACGCTCACGAGTTCTCCTTTACTTTGATTAAGAGCTAATCAACCCCCTGTAATCCCCCGGCCATGGGAGTTAAATAATAGGGGACACCCCCAGTTCCCCCGGTCCTTCCTGTACCGGAAGGAAACCTCTTGTCCAGAAGCGCTCTTATAATATCAGACCTCGCATGGAGGAGCAATTGCGGATTGCTCCCTTACGTATCGCTATGCTATACTCCACCTGGTACAAGGGCATGAATGCGATAGATATATCCCTGCTTCGGAAAAGATGAAAAGACGGATGTAAACATCGAAGAGAATCAGGAGGATTGAATGGCTGAACAGCTGAGTATTACCACCAAGAACTGCACGGTCGAGAGGGAAGGACATATTCTCATTGTTACGCTCAATCGTCCGGAGGCCAAGAATGCTCTGACCCCGTCAATGCTGATTGGGATGTACAAGGCGTGGCGGCTGCTGGACAAAGACGATGATCTCTATTGTGCCATACTGACTGGCACGGGCGATACGTTCTGCGCGGGCATGGACCTCAAGGCTGGGCTGTCTCGCCGTGATAACGATGAGGAGATACAGCGCTTGATGAGTGAAATACCCAACCTGCACTGGCAGGCGCTGCTCCGCGAGAATCGCCCCAACAAGCCGATCATACTGGCTATTGAGGGATACGCTGTGGCCGGAGGCACTGAGATTCTGCAGGGCACCGACTTACGCGTCGGCGCCGAAGACGCAAAGTTCGGCGTGACGGAGGTCGTGCGCGGCCTCTATCCTATGGCGGGCTCCGCATTCCGCCTGCCGCGGCAGATACCTTACTGCCGGGCGGCGGAGATCCTGCTGCTTGGCCAGCATATCCCGGCTAAGGAGGCGATGGACTGGGGGCTGATTAACCGTGTGGTTCCCAAGGGGAAAGCACTGGAAGAGGCGATGAAGATCGCCTGCCAGATGTGTGAGAACGGGCCGATATCGATCAGGGCCATCACCCGCACGCTGCGCGAGATCGATGCGTCGGTGCCGTACTCTGAGGCGCTGCAGAAGCAGGATTCGCTCGGCTGGCCGGTCTTTGCCTCCGAGGATTCCAAGGAAGGCATGAAGGCCTTCAAAGAGAAACGCAAGCCAGTGTATAAGAACTGCTAATCGTATGGCGGCTACGGGAAGCGGTCGACTAGTCTCGCCAGAACATTGTTGTAAGCTTCGGCCCTTGTGTGTTTATTTGCACAGGGGCCTTGTTTTTAGGAAGTATCCTGCAAATCGCTGCTGCAATCGACATGTCTATTTGCATTGCCCATTGCATATTGCTATGCTATATTCCACCTAACGCAGGAGGATACAATGTCTGAAGGCGAGAATGGTATACCTGATGTATACACCGACCAGTTTATCGTCAGCGGCGGGCCGTATGGCATGGCGTTGAGTTTCAGAAAGTCCCCGCCAGAACCGGGTCCTGGTAAGGTGCCGCATACAGTTGCACGTGTATGGATGAGCTATGAGCATGCCAAGATGCGGTGGTAAGCTGAGATTAGATCTAGACGGTCAAGTCGAAGGCCATCAGAAAAGTTCTATTTATTGTACCCTCATCTCCAGCATATTTAGCTATCTTGACGTCTCAGAAGCAAAGTCTTACTATAAAAAAGTCTTTTAGCATGAGCTAAAGACAGTGTATTGGGATGTGAAAAAGGGGTGCCTGCTTGACCAATTTCTTAGCGAGTTTAAGGCACCGGGTTGGAAAATTTAGCTACGGATTTCGCGGGTGTAACTCAGCGGTAGAGTGCTTGCTTCCCAATCAAGCACTCTACCCTCAAAGCTGGGCGATCCGGAATTAGATACGAAATTACCTTGACTAGGCAAGCACTCCCTTGTCGGCATGATTATATCGTTAACCTTGATGTCATGCCTGGTCATTTTCATAGTTCACCTCCTGTTCATCATTTTAGACTCGACTGCTATCATTGGCAACTCCGCGTACAGCACACTTCAAGCAAAGATGTTAT
>Ga0315281_10008620_pt1 | contig 14246 bp, 9 predicted proteins | sample YL17G07_0_MG_FD_204540 | JGI IMG/M metagenome (GOLD analysis project Ga0315281, IMG submission 204540) | Sediment microbial communities from Yellowstone Lake, YNP, Wyoming, USA - YL17G07_0 | ecosystem: Environmental > Aquatic > Freshwater > Lake > Sediment | place: USA: Wyoming | collected...
ACACGCAAGATTCGTCGCGCGGTGGATCGCAATCGGATCAAACGCGTCGTCCGGGAGTTCATGCGCCGAAAAAGGCCGTTGCTTCCCGGAAACGTCGTGATATGTAGGGTCGACCCGGCGGCGGCGAAAATCAAAAATGTTGAATTATTTCAAGAGCTTAAGAAGGGTATCCCCTATTAAGTCCGAAGGCTTCGGCTCCTTCATTGGAAGGGCGGTTTTCCGATTTGGTGTGACGCTCTATCGGCGGACGCTTTCTCCCTATATGGGGGGCCAGTGCCGATTCCACCCGACCTGTTCGGCCTATGCCCTCGAGGCCCTCGACGTCTTGCCGCTGGGATCAGCCCTGAGGAAGATCGTTCGAAGGCTTTGCTCCTGTCATCCATTTCACCCCGGCGGGTTAGATCCCGTGATTAGAGAGGACGTTCGCTCATGAAAGAACAACACCGATCCCTTTTGGCCGCCGGCTTGTCCATGCTGGTCATTGTCTTATGGTTCGCATTCTTCGGCTCCAAGATGAAGCCGCCGGTCCCTCCCCCCTCACCGAGCGCGCCGGCTGCTTCCACTGTATTGTCGGCAAGCCCATCGGCGAATTCCGCCACCGCCGGAAGCGAGTCTTCGGGTTCCAAGCCGGAGACGAAGATCGATAAGGAAACGCTGCTGCTGGGAATGGAATGGACCAACCGAGGGGGGCGTCTTTCAAAGATTCTCCTTAAAAACTACCATCAGGACGTCCGTCGTGAGAGCCCTCCGACCAATCTCTTGAGTCTCGAGGGAGAAGAATCCCTTCGGCTCGTGTGTCAATCCTGCAGCAACGCCCTTCCGGCCGATGACCTTTATGAAGAGATTCCGTCGAGCGATCCCCGCGTGATTATCTTTCGGGCCGAGCAGAACGGCCTCGTGATCCAAAAGCGTTATGAATGGTCGGAAGACCAGTATCTCTTTCATCTGAATGTCTCGATCGAGAACCGATCGGACCATGAATTTCAAGGTCAGGTGGGGTTGGGATGGGTCGCCCGTCAGTTTGCGGAAGCGCCCAAGAAGTTAGGTCTCTTCAAGGGTCCCAGCAATCAGAGAAGCTTCCTCTATAAACTGGGTACCAAAGTGACCCATGTCCAAAAACGGGACGAGAATGCGGCTTTTCAGGGATCGATCCCCTGGATCGGCCTCGAAGACCGGTATTTCTTAATTTCTCTTATTTCGCGGCAGATCTCCAACAATCAACGCTTGAGTTTCACCCATGACGGCGATCGTCTGAACATGGCTCTGTACTCGGATCCGGCGGTCATCCCGCCTCAAGGCCGGCATGAAGAACAATATTCCTTCTATTTGGGGCCGAAAGAGAGAGGTTCGCTGAAAATCGCGGGCGTCGGCCTTGAAGATGCGGTGGATTACGGATGGTTTTCCCTGCTCGCGATTCCCATCTTGGAGCTCTTGAAGATCTTCTATATGGGCGTGAAGAATTGGGGCATCGCGGTCATCTTGCTTACCCTTTTCATCAAACTCGTCATGAATCCGCTGACGATCAAATCGATGAAACAGATGAAGGCGATGCAGGCCCTTCAACCGAAGCTCCAAGCCCTGAAGGAAAAATATAAGAACGACAAGCAAAAGCTCAATCTCGAGACCATGGCCCTTTTCCGGGCCCACAGCGTGAATCCCGTGGGCGGATGCCTTCCGATGGTCCTGCAGATGCCGATCTACATTGCGCTCTACAAGGTCATTTACAACGCGATCGAACTCTATCACGCGCCGTTTTTCGGGTTTTACAAGGACCTCGCGGCGCCGGATCCGTATTTCATTCTGCCGATTCTCCTGGGAATCTCGATGGTGGCTCAACAGAAACTGACGCCTTCGGCCTCGGCGGATCCCATGCAGAAACAGATGATGATGATCATGCCGATCATGTTTACGGGCTTCATGCTGTTCCTGCCGATGGGGTTGGTTCTCTATATCTTCGTGAACACCCTCTTCAGCGTCATTCAGCAATATATGTATCAGAACGGGATTCGTTGGCGGGATGTCTTGCGCGGCAATTTCCGGCCTGCCCTAATCCCTCCCTCGGACTGATCATCTAATTCCCATCTCCGCTGTCTCCGGCGTCGGCCCCTTGCGGAGCCGGAGAGGATTGGGTTCCGGGCGAGGGGCGAACCAGCCCCAGCGAGTGAAAAAGGTCGGCTTGGACTCGGTTCATGAATTGTTCCTGAGTCTGATGCGTCATCCTCAGATAATCGGCGACGAAGACCGTTGGGTAACGTCCCAAGGGGCCCATGGAAATGTTCGGAAAAATTTGCGCCCAGAGTTGGTCGTCCGTGAGCCGGTAATCGAGCGGAACGTTGGCCGCGAAGCCGATCAGCCGGTGCGAGGCGTAAAGCTGAGGCAGGCGCTCAAATTCTTGGTTGAACTGGACCAGCCTCCGGAGGTCCGATTCGCTCATCATCGCCCTGGCCTCTCTCCCTCCCCGAGCCTGTTCAATGAGCGGGCGGACTTCGGTCAGGTCGATTTGAAAAATTTGCCGGAGGACATTCGCCTCGAAGAGGTGGGCGTTGCGCTCGTTCAGCGTCGTCGCCCGGGCGAGGTGCGTGTCGTAGGGAACGAGGTTGTGGAAGTAGTCATTGTGATAGGCCTCGTGAGCGAGCGTCGACAAGATCTCAAAGGCTTGCTTATCCGAATTGCCCGGCTCCGTGGATTGCGGGCCGTCGATGTCGATGATGACGGTCTTGAAGAGACGGTTGGCGGTCGCCTCCGGCTCTCCGATATCGTCGCTCAAGTAGGGGGCGCGCCGGGTGAGCACGATGACGTCGACGTTTTGGCTCAAGTAGTCGAGGAGGGTGCCCTGCCAGGGGGCTTGTCCTTGCGGCCGTGGGACGGTGATGTTGATATGGCCGGCCAGATCCTGGATGTCTTGAGGGAGCTCATTGACCCGGACCTCGATCGGCGACTCGCGGATGCCGGTGATTTCGCTCCACGTCAGGGGGATGCCGCGCGCGTCGGGAATATGCGTCCGGCCTAATTGGCTCCGAACATCGTCCAGAATGGGTTGGATGGCGGCCGATGTGAAGGCCGGGCCGAATTGTCCGCCCATCAGAGCGCTTCCCAACTCGCCTTCGACAAGCAGTCCTTGTTGAGAGACCCGGTCGGCGGGAGAAAGACTCAAATAGTTCGCGTAAAAGCGGCCCAGATGTTCCGACAGTTGGTGGCGCATGTGGGCGTTGTCGAACTCGTCCGGACTTTCGGCCGCGAGACGCAAGTCGGCGCGAAGGGAGCAAGAAGACGCTTCGGTCAATCGAAACTCAGTCCGGCACTGATCGATGGAATCCCTTCGAATCGAAGTCGCGCCTTGCAGGGTGAGGACGAAACTCACATAACTCGTCATTTGGAGCGCCGTTTTGCCCAGATCGTCCCCGGCATTGTCCGCGGGATGGCGAAGGAGGTCTCGAATCTCTCTCAGAAGGGGAGGCATTTGCGCTGGCGGCGGATTGGTCCAAAAGACTTGATCGAGAGCGCCCATGTTCTCCGAGAGATATCGGGACACGGCGCGAAGCTCGGAGGACGGCGCCTGCCGGAGAAGAAACTTGGCCCGCATTTCGCCGTCATACCGATTGAGGAGGTCCGGTCCGTCGACGATCGATCGCGCGCTTGCGGTCGCCGCTTGGGCAAAGGATTGTTCCGGGAGAAGCACCGTCATAGCGAATCCCAAACGGCGATGGCGCTCGAAGAATGGATCCTGCAGGGGATTTCCGCGACCGCGATAGTTTCTCACGAATTCGGTTTCGTCACGGTCCAGTTGCCGGACGGCATCCGGGGCTGAAATCTGGCCTCGATCCAACCGGTAGAGAAGGCCGCGCTCTTCGGGTCGAAGGCCCGCCTGAGTCAGGTAACTGTATTTCCGGATTTCTCTCCGATCATAGGCCTCGGCCGCCCGAGGGTCCCGAAAGGCGATATCCCGCAGTTCATTCATACGCCGTTGCAAGGCGTCGGCGTCGGTTTGACTCGCGACAACCAATTCGTTCCGTCCATTCAGGGCGTAGCCTCTTTGAAAAAGACCTGCGAGTTCGGTTTGAGCCTGCTCGGCCGTCGGAAAGTCGGCGGGACCCAAGGCCGGAGGCGTCGGTCGAAAGAGGGCCGGATTAATCCCTCGGGGCTGGGCCGAGCCGGACGAGGGTGGAGGAGGTGGCGGCGGAGGTGGTGGTGGCTGGCGAGGCTCTCCCGTGTCTTGGCGAGGGCTCGGCGAGTCACTCTCCAGGAGGAAGGCGCAACCGATGGCGACGAGTACGAGGGGCCACATAATCTTTTTTTGACGAACGTCTCCCAGTGACCGTTATCGGTAAGAAAATCGGAAAGTTGCGGGGAATGACAAATGCGTGTACAAGAGGCTTATGCCGCGTCAGGACTCGCTCAAGACCCTCTCGACGATCGCACAGATCATTCAAAAATCGGATCCTTCCGAAAATCCCTTGGCGCACGTCGTCATGGTGGTGCGGCAACAGATGAACGTCGACGTCTGCTCGCTTTACCTTCTTCAAGGCAAGGACCTTGTGTTGATTGCGACCGACGGGCTCGACCCGGCTTCGGTGGGACGGGTCCGGATGAGCATACACCAAGGTCTCACCGGACTGGCCGTCGAAAAACTTCAACCCATCATCGTAAGGGATGCCGAAAATCATCCTCGCTTCAAGTATTTTCCGGAAACCGGAGAGGAAAAATTCCGCACGTTTGCGGCCCTCCCCCTAATGCAGAGAGACAAGGTCGTCGGCGTCCTCACGGTCCAGACGGCGGAGGCCCGGGATTTCGATGAACGCGAAGTGGAACTCCTCAAACTGTTCGCTTTTCAGTTGGCGGGCGTCGTCCAGAATCTCGTGACCCTCGAAGTCTTGAGGGCGGAGCGTAGCTCGGAGAAGGTGAGCCTGCGCCTCAAGGGCATCGCCATCGCCCCCGGCTTCGGTCTCGGCAGCGCTTTTTTCTTAAGGCCCGGCGTTGCGCCCGTCATCCTGCCCCACAAGAGCGACATCGGCACGCCGAAGGAAGAGTGGAAGAAATTATCCGAGGCCATCCGCAAGGCCTCAAGCGGCCTGATGCGTTTGGAAAAACGCCTGCAGAAGAAATTCACGAAGAGCGAGACGGATATTTTTTACAGCCACCGCATGATCCTGTCCGACAAGAGCTTCTTGAAACGCCTCAAATCCCATCTCGAAAAAAACGAAGGGGCGATCGATGCCGTTCGCGAGGTCATCGGGGAGTATATCAAGGACTTTGAGAAGATCGAGGATCCTCACTTCCGGGAACGCGCGGCGGACCTCGAAGACTTGCGCCAGCGCATCATGGAAAACCTCTTGGGCTCCAAACCCAAAAAAGAAAAGGCCGATTGGCATGGGATCTTGGTGGCGCAAAACATAGTGCCTTCGGACACGGCGCGGTTGGATCCGGAGGCCGTTCGGGGACTCGCGACCGAACACGGCGGCATGACCTCGCATGCGGCGATCATCGCCCGGTCGCTTGGGATTCCGGCGGTCATGGGCGTGGCGGGGCTGACGGGCAAGGTTCAGCCGGGCGATACGGTGATCGTCGACGGCAATTTGGGCTTCGTCTACATCAATCCCGAACCGGACATCCTGAAGGAATACGAAAAAATCCAAGAAAAGTGCGCCGATCGCATCGTTCAACTTCAAACGGTCACTCAACGGGAAGGAAGAATGAAGGACGGCGAGAGGATTCTCGTCGAGGCCAACGTCGGCCTCTTCAGTGGTTTAAAAAAAATACGGGAATTCGGCGCGGAAGGCGTCGGGCTCTATCGGACGGAATTCCCTTTCATGGTCAAAAAGAAACTCCTGGGTGAAGAAGAGCAGTTGGAGCTTTATCGGAAGATCATCGAAGAGGTGCAGGGTCTTCCGGTCACCTTTCGCCTGTTGGATGCGGGCGGCGACAAGCCGATTGAGGCCTTGGGTCTTCAAAGCTACAGCGAAGACAACCCGTTCCTGGGCTATCGCTCCATCCGGCTGTCGCTGTCGCGGCCCGAGATCCTCAAGACGCAGATCCGGGCGATCTTGAGGGCCTCCACCCTGGGGCCGGTCCGCATCCTCGTCCCGATGATTTCGGGAGTCGAAGAGATCGTGGCGGTTCGCAAGATTTTTGAAGATCTCAAGTCGGAGCTCAAATCCCAGGGCGCGGCCTTTGATCCCAAGATTCCGTTCGGCCTGCTCGTTGAGGTGCCCTCGGCCGTTTGGCTCTCGCATCTCTTGATCAAGTATTGCGATTTTCTCAGCATCGGCACGAACGATCTCATTCAGTATACGTTGGCCGTGGATCGGAACAACGAAAAGGTCGCCCAATTCTTCGAACCTCTTCATCCGGCGGTTCTGCACTCGATCGCTCACGTCGCCCGCGTGGGGCGAGAAGAGGTCAAGCGCGTCTCCGTCTGCGGAGAGATCGCCGGCGATCCCTTCTTAGCGCCTCTCTTAATCGGTCTCGGCGTGACGGGCCTCTCAATGATCCCCAACGGAATCCCGCTGGTGAAAAACATGATGCAGGAGCTTTCCTACGAATGGGTCCGTTCGCTCGCCGAGAAGGCCTTGCAGGCGGCGACCATCGATGACGTGAAGAAGGTGATAGAGCCCATCCGCACTGAAGTTGAAAAGCTATTGTAGTCGCGGTTTCCACGCCCCCTACGAAACCCGGACTCCACTGTCCGTTTTGGCGACTCTGGACCCCTTTCTCAACCCAGGGTATAATGTAAACGTGCGAAATAATTAAGGTCCAAGGTCCCGATTTTGGTACGGATTATGCATATCTATTAAGGTTGCAGAACTTTATGGCGACGCTGATTAACAAATTAAACGACCCGAACGCCGCCGCGGCCGCCTCTCAGGAGGTCCGTCAGCAGGGTGTTCCGAAGCGCGGGACGGACTTTCAGTCCCTGATGCAGTCCCTTTCTCAAAACAAGTCGGCGCAACAGAGCAATACCGTCGCCGCGTCGTCGACGCCGGAGACGGCCCAGGCCTCGGAAACCCCTCAGCCTCAAGGTTCCGTCGAAGAGAGGATCAAGAACGCCGTCAACGATGCCGCCAAGAAGTACAACCTCCCGCCGGCGTTGATCTTGGGATTCATCAAACAGGAGAGCGGATTCAATCCGAAGGCGCGCTCGTGGTGCGGCGCTCAGGGGCTCATGCAGTTGATGCCGGGAACGGCCAAAAATCTCGGTGTTCAAGACCCTTGGAATATCGAGCAGAACATCGAGGGCGGCGCGAAATACGTCCGCCAGAATCTTGATCACTTCGGCGGCGATCTGAAAAAGGCGATCGCGGCCTACAACGCGGGCCCCGGGGCCGTGGAGAAATACAACGGGGTTCCGCCGTTCAAAGAAACCCAGAATTATGTCCCTGCCGTGATGGCGCATTACGAAAAGTTCAGTGGCGGGCCGGTCGATTTCAGCGTGCCGGGGGATTACACCCCGCCGAAGAAACAAATGTTGGATCTTAATCTCGTTTCGAGCGCCGTTCAGGGATCTGAGATGTTGACGCAAGCGGCGACCGCCCTGGCGATTACGGCCAACGCAAAGCCGATCGATCTGCCAAAACCTTCGCAGAACGAGGAGCGGCCTCCTCCGCCACCCCCGCCATCCGCCGTTCGTGTTTAGTATTGCATTCCCTCTTCCTCACGAATAAAAAATAGACCATGTCGTCAAAGAGAGACATCGTCCTGGGACTCGTTCAAATGAGCTGCGCCGAAGAGCCGGCGAAGAACCTCGATAAGGCCGTCTCGCGGATCGCCGAGGCCGCCGCGAAGGGCGCCCGGATCGTCGCGCTCCAAGAACTCTTCGGATCCCGTTACTTCTGTCAGGTGAACGACAAGAAGTTTTTCTCGCTTGCGGAACCGGTGCCCGGACCGACGACGGAAATTCTATGCAAAGCGGCGAAGGCGAACGGAGTGGTGGTCGTCGGTTCTCTCTTCGAGAGAGAGGGCGACCGCTATTACAATACGGCCTTCGTGATCGATGACGACGGGCGATATTTGGGAAAATATCGAAAAGTCCATATCCCCGACGATCCGGAGAACCACTACTCGGAATTATTCTATTTCAAGCCGGGGGATTTAGGCTATCCAGTCTTTGAAACCAAATTCGGCAAGGTCGGCGTGCAGGTATGCTGGGATCAATGGTTTCCCGAGGGGGCGCGTTCTTTGGCCCTCCAAGGGGCTGAAATCATTTTCTATCCGACTGCGATCGGATGGCCCGTGAAGCAGAGAGAACAAGAAATCGGCCGCGCGGAATTCGACGCCTGGGTCACCGTACAGAGAGGACACGCGATCTCGAACACGGCCTTTGTCGCCGCGATCAATCGCACGGGCCTCGAAGGCCATCTCCAATTTTGGGGCGGCTCGTTCGTCGCCGATCCGCTGGGACGCGTTTTGGGACAGGCCTCCCATGACCAGGAAGAGACACTCATCGTGTCTTGTTCCCTGGGACGGATCGAAGAAGTCCGCAAGGATTGGCCTTTCCTGACCTGCCGAAGAACGGATCAGTACGTCATCAAATGAAACCGACTCCACGAGAAATGGGCTATCGCATGCCCGCGGAATTCGAACCTCACGAAGCGACCTGGCTTGCGTGGCCGCACAATCCCGAGACCTGGCCGGGGCGTCTCAAACACATCCCTCCCATCTGGCTCCAGATGATCAAACCCCTTCATCTCCATGAGATGGTCCACATTTGCGTGAATGACGCGGAGATGGAGGAGCAGGTTCGATTCTGGCTGCGACGCCACGACATCGGCGACAGAGTCCTTCTCCATCAAATCCCCACCAACGATGCCTGGGCGCGGGATCACAATGGGATTTTCGTGAAACGGGACGGCAAGTTGATGGTGGTCGACTGGATTTTTAATTCATGGGGGAAGAAGTACGGAGCTTATGATTTGGATGACGCCGTTCCCCGACATGCCGCGAAATATCTAAACGTTCCCTGCGTCGAGCCCGGCATCGTCTTGGAAGGCGGTTCGATCGACGTCAACGGCCTGGGCGCCCTCATGACCACGGAGCAGTGTCTCTTAAACAAAAATCGAAATCCGCACCTGACAAAAACCGAAATCGAATGCTACCTCAAAGATTATTTGGGAGTGAACCACATCCTGTGGCTTGGCGACGGGATCGCCGGCGACGACACCGACGGGCACGTGGACGACATCACGCGCTTCGTGAATCCGACGACGGTAGTCACGGCCGTCGAGGAAGATCCGGCGGATGAGAACTACAAACCTCTTCAAGACAATCTCAAACGCCTCAAGTCCATGAAAGACCAAGACGGCCGGCCGCTCCGCATCGTGGAAATTCCGATGCCCGGTCCGATCGTCTACGAAGACCAGCGCCTGCCGGCGTCCTATGCGAATTTTTACATCGCCAACGGAGTCGTTTTGGCGCCGACATTCAGTCATTCCAACGACCAGCGCGCCCTCGCAAAATTACAGGAACTCTTTCCTACGAGGCGCGTGATTGGAATCGAGTGCACCGAGATGGTCTGGGGTCTGGGTGCCATCCACTGCGTGACGCAACAACAACCCAAAGTGTAAATTTGGAACGACTTCAAAAAATTCTCTCCGAGGCCGGCGTCGCCTCCCGCCGCGAGGCCGAACGGATGATCGTGAACGGCCGCGTGCGCGTGAACGGGATTCTCGTTCGAGAGCTCGGAAGCAAGGCCGATGCGGGCACGGATAAAATCACCGTCGACGGCAAACCCGTCACGACGAAGCCCCGGCTCGTTTATTATGCCTTTCACAAGCCCATGAACGTGATGGTGACGCGCAAGGATCCGGAGGACCGGCCGACGGTGTTTGATTACCTCAAAGACATCAAGGAGCGCGTGAATACGGTCGGCCGTCTCGACTTCGATTCCGAAGGACTTCTCCTCTTGATGAACGACGGGGATTTGCTGGCCAAGCTGACCCACCCTCGCCATGAAGTCCCGAAGGTCTATCATGTCAAGGTGGCCGGCAATATCGGACAGGACGAACTGAAGCGGCTCAGCGAGGGCGTCGATATCGGCGGCTATGTCACGCAGCGATGCGAAGCGAAACTTTTGAAGGAAAACCCGCACAACACGTGGATCGCAATCACCATCCGGGAAGGCAAGAACCGGCAGATTCGCCGCATGATCGAGGCCTTGGGCAATCGCCACGAAGTCTTGAGATTGGTCCGCTTCGCGATCGGTCCGATTGAATTGGGAGATCTGGAAAAGGGGCGCTGGCGGGCTCTGACGCCCAAAGAGCTGCATGACGTCAGAAAAACCTTAGTGTGACGAATGGTCCGTCGTTTCGGTTTTCTTGGGACCGCTCAAGGCTTGGAAGTCTTCTTTGATCAGGCGAAAGCGTTTTTTGATTTCATCCCGCGTCATCTTAATGATCGATGATTTTTCCACACGATAATGAAGATAATAGGGCACCACGCAGCCGCAGCGGTCGCAGTCGGCCTTGGGGCCCAGCATGCATTTTTCCTTAATCCCGCCCGTGGACGTCAGCGAAAGGGCCTTCTTGGCGAAGAGACAATTGTCCGTCACTTTTTTTGAATTTTGGGACTTCATCAATTCCAAGACGCGGTCTTCCATGGCGATGAAGTCGCCGTATTTTTCTTTCTTGAGGTGAATGAGCCGGTCGATGACGGCGTCTCTCTTCTCCCAACCGACCCAGAGCGCGTCGCTCAATCCCTCGATGGGCGTGTAGAAGTCGAACATGACGCCCTGGAGGTGCGGCCGCCAGTCGTCCAAGACCTCTTCGATCGTGTCGACGTTCAGCGACGTGACGCACATGGCGCCCTTGACGGCGAGATCCGGACGGCTGCAATTCTTCTTCATCTGCTGATAGAGACCTTTTTGACGGCGCATCTTTTCATGCGCCTCTTCATTGCCGTCGATGGAGAGGTGAAACTGGACGTCCTTCCAATCCGGCAGGGGGACGGTCCCATTCGTGACCACGAGATTGTGCAAAAAATGTTTTTTCAGATTTTCGATCAGATTCTTTCTCAAGAGCGGTTCGCCGCCCACCCAGGTACAGCTATAGAGAAGCTTGTATTGCTTCTTCATCTCGGCGATGCGCTTTTCCCATTGATCGGCGTCGAGACTCCCTTCCTGCTCCTGCTCGAAGAAGTAACAATGTTGGCAGCGCAGGTTGCATTGATCGGTGACGTCGATCGAGATGACCGACCCCTTGGTAAGGCCCATCGTGAAAAAGAAGGCCTGCGGGATCAGATGATGGGTCAGGAAAGACTTGACCTCGGGCGGCTTCCCGTTGTGATTTTCCTGAGTTGACATAAGGTCTTCTCCCGTAGTTCATTTGTATCGTGATTACAATTACGAATTTCGGGTCCGGAGAGATCGAAATCAGCGATGACGAGGGGCATTCCATCAAGCTGGATCGGGAGTCCGGAAACCGCCTTGTGATGGTGGGTCGTATGCACACGGTCGCCGAATTCGTGGAGAAGCTTCCGGCCCTGATTACGGAACCGGCGTTATTGAAAGCCCTTCTTCAGGCCTTCCAAAAGGCGTCCACATCCACGGACAAATGGAATCTTAAGGAAAAGTTCGCCCGCCTTCAAACGCTCGTGAAGGATTATGTTCCCAAGGATTCGGGTCAGGCGGCTGAGGTCATTAAATTTTAAGAACGATGACTAAGATTCTTTGAGAAGCTTGCGGAGTACGTACGGCAAGATACCGCCGTGTTTGTAGTATTCGATCTCTTGCGGGGTGTCGATGCGCACCTTCGCCTTGAATTCGGTGACTTTACCGCCGGCGAGCTGTGCGCGGACCAAGAGTTCGCGGCCGTTCGCGAAGCCGTTATGAATTCCATCCGCTAATCCGACGACTTCAAAAATCTCCCGGCCGGTGAGGCCCAGTTTGTCGGCCGAGTCCCCCGCCTTGAATTCCAGCGGGAGGATGCCCATGCCCACCAAATTGCTGCGGTGAATGCGTTCGTAGCTTTCCGCGATCACGGCGCGGACGCCCAGAAGCATCGTGCCCTTCGCGGCCCAGTCCCGCGACGAACCCGATCCATATTCTTTTCCGGCCAAGATAACGAGAGCGACCTTTTCCTGTTGATACATCATCGCGGCGTCGTAAATGGCCAATTGTTCTCCATCAGGCAGATGGACGGTAAAGCCGCCTTCCACATCCTTCAGCATCTTGTTCTTGATCCTCGTATTCGCGAACGTGCCGCGCATCATGACTTCGTGATTTCCACGGCGGGACCCGTACGAATTGAAATCCTCGGGCCGCACGCCATGGGAGATCAAATACTTGCCCGCCGGGCCGTCCTTCTTGATCGCGCCTGCCGGGGAGATGTGATCCGTGGTGACGCTGTCGCCCAAGAGGGCCAAGACCCTGGCCCCGGCGATGTCCCGGACGGGTAGCGGCTCCCGGGGCATGCGGTCGAAGTAGGGCGGATTGCGGACGTAGGTCGATTTCTCATCCCACGCGTAGGTGTCGCCTTCGGGCACCGGGAGAGCTCTCCAAGCGGGGGCGCCGGCGTAGACGTCTTCGTAGCGCTTCTTGAACATCTCAGGACGGACGGATCGGAGCATCGCCTCGTTCACTTCTTTTTGGCTCGGCCAGAGGTCCTTTAAGTAAACCGGATTTCCGTTCTTGCCGGTTCCGAGCGGCTCGTTCGTGAGATCCAGATCGATTCGACCCGCGAGGGCGTAGGCGACGACCAACGGCGGCGACGCCAAGTAATTGGCGCGCACGTCGGGATTGATACGGCCTTCGAAATTGCGGTTTCCCGAGAGAACGGCCGCCGCGACCAGGTTGCCCTCATGGATGGCCTCCGAGATCGGTTGCGGGAGAGGGCCGCTGTTGCCGATGCAGGTCGTGCATCCGTATCCCACGATGTGGAACCTCAATCGCTCCAAGTAAGGCATCAGTCCCGCGTCGTTCAAATAGTCCTGAACCACTTGCGAGCCCGGCGCGAGAGACGTCTTGACCCAGGGCTTGACCTCGAGGCCGCTTTCGACGGCCTTCTTGGCCAGGAGTCCGGCGGCGACCAAGACCGACGGATTCGACGTGTTCGTGCAACTGGTGATGGACGCGATGACGACGGAGCCGTGTTGCAGATCGAAGCTCGTGGCGCCGAACGCGGCCTTTGCCTTTGCGGCCGGATTGAAGGCCGCCGCCGCGCCGCCTTTTTTGGCCGCCACGAGTGTCGGGAGCGTGTCGGAGAAATTCTTCTTCACGTCGCCCAGACGCAGGCGGTCTTGAGGGCGCTTGGGGCCGGCCAGGCTCGGCTCGACATTGGCGAGATCGAGCTCGATCACATCGGAATACTCGGGTTCCGTGGATTCTCCGGCCTCTCGAGACCAAAAGAGCCCTTGTTCCTTCAAGTACGTTTCGACCAATTTGATGTGCCCTTCCGAACGGCCGGTCAGCCTCAGGTAATTGAGAGACTCCTGGTCGACGGGAAAGAACCCGCAGGTCGCCCCATACTCCGGGGCCATGTTGGCGATGGTCGCGCGGTCCGCGAGCGTCAAGGACGCCGCGCCTGAGCCGAAGAACTCGACGAACTTTCCGACCACGCCCTTCTTGCGCAACATCTGCGTGACGGTGAGGACCAAGTCGGTTGCGGTCGTCCCCTCGGGGAGTTCTCCGCGGAGACGAAATCCAATGACCTCGGGAATCAGCATGGATAGGGATTGCCCGAGCATGGCGGCTTCGGCCTCGATGCCGCCGACGCCCCATCCCAAGACGCCCAGTCCGTTGACCATCGTCGTATGGGAGTCGGTGCCGACGAGGGTGTCGGGGTAGGCCCACGACAAGCCATCGGCGCCTCGACCCGTCATGACCACCCGAGCCAGGTATTCGAGATTCACCTGATGAACGATGCCCGTGTCCGGGGGCACGGCCTTGAAATTCGCAAAGGCCTTCTGTCCCCAGCGCAAAAAGGCGTAACGCTCGTGGTTTCTTTCGAATTCGAGATCCGCATTAATCTTGAAGGCATCCGGCGTTCCAAAGGCGTCCACTTGGACTGAATGATCGATGACGAGCTCCGCCGGCTGGAGCGGATTGATCTTGGCGGGATCGCCGCCCATCTTTTTCATGGCGTCGCGCATGGCGGCGAGATCGACCACGGCGGGCACGCCGGTGAAGTCCTGCATCAAGACGCGTGCCGGCATGAAGGCGATTTCCTTCTCGGCGGTTTGGCCGGGCGACTTGGCCTTCCAGCTGGCCAAGGCCTCGATGTCCTTGGCCGTTACGACATGACCGTCTTCGAGCCGAAGCA
>Ga0315281_10008622_pt1 | contig 14245 bp, 11 predicted proteins | sample YL17G07_0_MG_FD_204540 | JGI IMG/M metagenome (GOLD analysis project Ga0315281, IMG submission 204540) | Sediment microbial communities from Yellowstone Lake, YNP, Wyoming, USA - YL17G07_0 | ecosystem: Environmental > Aquatic > Freshwater > Lake > Sediment | place: USA: Wyoming | collected...
GCGACGTACTCCTTCTCCCTCTACGGCGGGCGCCGACGCTTCCTCCCCATGAACCACGTGGGCCTGGGAACGCTCGACGCGCCGGGCGCAGGGGCGCGGATGATGGTCCCGGTCATCCAGTTCCTGGAGATCCTCTATCGATTCACCGGCAACTTCGGCTGGGCGATCATCCTGTTCACCCTGGTGACCCGCATCATCCTCTACCCCTTGATGCGCAAGCAGTTCCACTCGACGGCGAAGATGCAGAAGCTCGCCCCGAAGATGAAGAAGCTCCAAGAGCGGTTCAAGGACGATCGGCAGCTCCAGCAGCAGAAGCTCGTCGAGCTCTACCGGAAGGAAGGGGTGAACCCCATGAGCGGTTGTCTGCCCCTTCTGCTTCAGCTGCCGATCCTCATCCTGCTCTGGAAGGCGATCCTCTACTCGGCGGAAGAGATCCACCTCGCCCCCGGCTTCCTGTGGATTTCTGACCTCAGCCTGCGCGATCCCTACTTCATCTTCGTTATCCTCACCACGCTCGCCATGATGGTCCAGCAGAAGATGATGACGCCCATGACGACGGGCGACAGCGGGAGCGCCAAGTACATGGGCTACGTCTTCCCCATCCTTATGGCGTTCTTCCTCTGGAACTTCCCGGCCGGGCTGTGGCTGTACTACTTCCTGACGACGATCTTCCAGGTTGGCCAGCAGTACGTCGTCAACCTCGAACTCGCGCGCGCCGAGGCTCCGACCGCGGCCGCGGGCGGGGGACCGGAAGCGGATAATGAGGACCAGGGCGGCGGTTCGGGTGATGGAGAACGTCAAAGCGGAGATTAGGGACTTCCTGCAGGAGCTCCTCGCCATCATGGAGGAGGAGGCCACCTTCGAGATCGAAGGGGACTCCTACGAGGACCTCTACGTCAACCTGACCGGAAGCCTCTTCTCCCTTCCCGAGGAGAGCCCGATCCTGACGGCCCTGGAGCACCTCCTTCGCGTGTACCTGCGCCGCAAGACGGGAAGAGAGTGCGAGGTCATCCTCGACGTCAACGGAGCGATCAAGCGACGACGTGCCGAGCTGATGCGGTTCGCCCTGAACGCGGCGGAATCGGCCCTGAGAGAACACAAACGGATTCGCCTGAACCCGATGCCGGCGCACGAACGCCGGACGATCCACCTCACGCTCGCGAACTTCCCCGGGATCAAGACCTACAGCATCGGGGACGGCGAGGAGCGCCGCGTGGTCATCGAGCCCGAAGGGGCGTGATGCGAGGCGACACGATCGCGGCCATCTCGACCCCTCTCGGCGAGGGGGGGATCGGGATCGTCCGCCTGAGTGGACCGCGGGCGGTGGAGATCGTCGGGGGACTCTTCCAGGCGACGAGCGCGCTTTCCCTTCAGCACGTCCCGAGCCACACCCTGCATCACGGATTCATCGTTGCCGCGGGGAGGCGAGTCGACGAGGTTCTGGTCAGCGTCATGCGCGCTCCGCGCACCTACACGCGCGAGGACACGGTCGAGATCAATGGCCACGGCGGGATCGTCGCCCTCACGGGGATCCTCGACCTCGTCTTGGCCGGAGGGGCCCGGCTCGCCGAGCGGGGAGAGTTCACCGAGCGCGCTTTCATGAACGGCAGGATCTCGCTTGACGAGGCCCAGGCCGTCCTCGACGTCGTTCGCGCGAGGACGAGGCTCGGGCTCGAAGCGGCCGTCGAACGGCTGGGAGGGCGTTTCTCCGCGGCGATCGCCGCGATCCGGGAGGAGATCGGCCGGCTCCTCGCCTCTCTCGAGGTTGGCATGGACTTTCCCGACGTCGACGAGGCGACGGAGGACCTCGGCCCGCCTCTCGCCCGTCTCGTGGAGGAGGCGGACGCGCTCCTGGCTCGCGGCGAGCGCGGGCGGATCGTGCGCGACGGCCTGACGGTCGCCATCGTCGGTCGCACGAACGTCGGGAAGTCCACTCTCCTGAACGCGTTCCTCGCCGAAGAGCGGGCGATCGTCACCCCGCTCCCGGGGACCACCCGCGACACGATCGAGGAAGAGGCGGCGATCGGCGGGGTCCCCGTCTGCCTCATCGACACGGCCGGGATCCGCGAGCCGGCGGACCTCGTGGAGGCGGAGGCTCAGAGGCGCGCCCGGCGGGCGATCGATCGCGCCGACCTTCTGCTCCTCGTGTTTGACCGGAGTCTCCCGCTCACCGCGGACGACCTCGAGCTCGCGCGGGAGAGCTGGGAAAGGCCGACCGTCGCGGTCCTCAACAAGTCCGACCTCTCGCGGAGGGCCGAGTCGCTCGATCCCGGCCGCTTCGCGGCGGTGCGCGAGGTCTCGGCAAAGACAGGCGACGGGGTGGACGCCCTGGGGCACGAAATCCTCCGGCTCGTCCTGCGGGGGGAGATCCCCACTCACGACGCCATTCTCCTCCTCGATGTTTGGGAGCGAGACCTCCTCCGCCGCGCCCGTTCCTCTCTCGGCGAGGCGAGGGCAGACCTGGTCTCCGGGGTCTCCCCGGACCTCGTCGCCGAGGCGCTCCGCTCGGCCTACGTTGCCACGGGGCAACTCCAAGGGATCGACGTGGGCGAGGACGTGCTCAAGCGCATCTTCTCCCGTTTCTGCGTCGGGAAGTGACGCCCGTCCCGCTGGATGGGGACGGGGCGGCAGGGCGCCCTGGACGGCGGTCTTCTCGCGCGTAGACAGACCGGCTAGCATTGGAGGGCTATGGGGTTCGTGGTGGTCGTTGTCCTAGCCGGGGGAGCCCTCCTCCTGGGAGGCCGGGGGAAGCTGCGTTTCCTCGCATCCCCCATCCTCCCGCTCGCGCTTCTCTGCGTCGGCGTCGGCCGGAGCGAGGTCCTCGGCTTGGCCGCTGGCCTGTGGATCCTCGTCATGAATGGGCGCAAGCGAGGGGCGTGGTCGTGGGCCCAAGGAGGGGCGGCCGCCCTCGTCGCGGCCGCCTGCGGGTTCCGAATCCAGTTCGTGACGCATCCCTCCGGCGGGTACCTTTACCTCGACTGGCTTTCCCTCCCGCTCACGGCCCTGTGGGTCGTCCTCCTCCTGCGGTCGCGCGAGGAGCTGCGGCGGACCGTGCCGCAGCCCCTCGTTCAACACGGAATCGACCTCATTCTCGTCTCGAACGCGATCTTCCTCGCTCTCGTCTCGCCGGTGACGCGCGGCGACCCGCTCGCCTTCCACCTTCCCTTCGCGCTCCTCGGCCTTGTCCTGGTCTCGATCGTCGCGGGGCGGCGTGGCGAGGAAGGGGCTTCTATCCACCGCGCCGTCGTCTTCGGCCTCGCCCTCTTCGCGATCGGCGGGGCGATGAAGGGGCCGCTCTCCCTCGCGCTCCTTCTGCCTCTGGTTCTGACCGGGATTCCCGTGATGACGACCTCGCAGGCGCTCGTCGCTCAGGCCGCGGCCGCCGGAGACACCCGCGCCCTTCCGGATTGGCTCAAGCGGCGGCGCTTCACGCAGGGCTCCTTCGCGGTGGCCGTGCTGGCTCTCGCGAGCGCCGTCGCGCTAGGGATGGTCCTTGCGATCTTCGTCTCCCCGGCGCACGCGCTTCTCGTCCTCGGCGTGGTTCCTCTGGTGATGGGGGCGAAGGCGCTCCAGCCGCGTCTTGAGGCCTGGCTCGAGAGGAGCCGCGCGGACGCCGGAGCGGGACGGAGCGTCCTCTTCGGGGTTGGGTTTCACGACCTCTCCTTGCGCGAGGCGGTCGCCTGCGTCGAGGGGATGTTGGGGGCGGCAGCGGGCAGCCGCACCGTGGTCACTCCCAACAGCGTCTCCTTGCTGCGGAGCCTCAAGGATCGGGATCTCCTGGCCGCCTACGAGCAGGCCGGTCTCGTCACGGCCGACGGCGTCGGAGTCGTCTGGGCCTCCCGCCTTCTCGGGGTACCGCTTTCGGAGCGGGTGTGCGGGATCGACCTCGCCGAATCGCTCCTCGAGCGGGCGGCGATCAAGGGCTATCGGGTCTTCCTCCTCGGCGGGCGACCCGGGGTCGCCGAGAGGGCCGCCGGCCGGCTGGAGGGACGATACCCCGGCCTCTCGTTCGTGGCGACTCATCACGGCTACTTCGAGGAGGACGCGGAGCCGATCGCGGCGATTGGCGAGGCTCGTCCCGATATTCTCCTCGTGGGGATGGGAGTCCCCCGCCAGGAGCGGTGGATGGAGACGGCGAAGGGCTGTCTCGACGTCCCTCTCATGATCGGGGTGGGAGGGGCGCTCGACGTCTGGAGCGGCGAACGCCGCCGCGCCCCGCGGGTCTGGCAGCGGCTCGGCCTCGAGTGGCTCTACCGACTCCTCTCCCAGCCGCGACGGTTCAAGGACGTCTCTCGCATCCCGCGCTTCGTCGGTCGTGTCCTCGCGGCACGGGCGGCGATCGACCTCGAGCGATTCCTCCGCTTGCGGAATGAGCGCGGCTAGTCGCTGACGAGGTCGACTCCCTCCAGCTGCACAGACCCCTGCCAGTCGTCGAACCCCGCGCGAAAGACGAGAGACGCTCCCCGCGCCCCCTCGAAGGCATCGATGTGCCGGGCCATGCGGAAGGCGATGAACGGCAGAGCAAGGCCGTCCTGTACGGCCTTTCCCTTCAAATGCTGGCGCCTTGCCCCGACCAGGCGGAGGTCCTCGAACGCCGCGTTTCGGAGAAGGAGACGCGGCGCCGGGTTTCCCGGACCGTACGGCGCGAGAGACCGGACATTCGTGTAGAAACGAAGGTCGATCTCGTGCAGGGACACCTCGGCGTCGAGCGTGGCCACAGGGGAGACGAGGCTTGGAACCTTCTCGACGATGTGGCCGAGCAGCCTCCGGCGCAGCGCGGGGAGGTTCTCGTTCAGGATCGAGAACCCAGCGGCCATGCGGTGCCCCCCGTAGTGAAGGAGGAGGTCGGAGTGGGATTCGAGACACGCGGCGATGTCGAATCCATCGACACTCCGACAGGACGCGCGACTCACCCGGTCGCCCTCGGAGAGGACGACGCTTGGGACGCGGTAGCGCTCGGCCAGGTGGGAGGCGACGAGCCCGAGGATCCCCTCGTTCCAGTACTTGCCGGAGAGGACGATGATCCCGTCGCGAGTCGGGTCGACGCCCTCCTCGGCCATCCGCTCCTCCGCCTGGGCGATCAGGTCATCCTGCGCGATCTCCCGGTCGCGGTTGTAGTCGAGCAGGATCTCCGTCAGGTACTCGGCCCGCTCGGCGACGGCGGTGGTGAGGAGGAGGAAGGCGACTTTCGGATCGCCGGTGCGGTTCGCCGCGTTCAGCTTGGGGGCCAGGATGTAGCCGACGTCCGAGGCGGTGAGCCGCTTGGGGTTGATGGAGAGCTTCTCCATGAGGATGCGAAGCCCGAGCGACGACCCTTCCTCCCGGCCGATGAGGGAGAACGCCTCGCGGACCATGGCGCGATTCTCCACTTCGGTGCCCGCCGCCAAGGGGACGAGGTCGGCGACGGTTCCTAGGGCGACGAGGTCGAGAAGCGCGTAGGGCGCCGGCCGGCCGAGCCGCTCGTAGAGTGCGGCGACGAGCTTGTAAGCCACCCCCACTCCCGCGAGGTGGCGATTGGGGTAGGTGTCCCCCGGCTGCTGCGGGTCGACGATGGCGACGGCCGGAGGCAGGGCGGCGGGCGGGATGTGGTGGTCGGTGACGATCGTGTCGACTCCCGACTCGCGCAAGACGGCAATCTCCTCGACGTTCGAGATCCCGCAGTCGACCGTGATCACGAGGCGGAATCCCTCGGCCGTCGCCCGGTCGACGAACTCTCGCGACAGCCCGTGTCCTCGCGCGCGGTCGCCCACGTCGACCTTGATCTGCCCACGTGCGAACAGCGGAAGGAGCCCGCGGTAGAGAACGGCCGCGCCGGACAGCCCGTCGACGTCGAAGTCTCCGTGGATGAAGATCGGCTCTTCTCGGTCAATCGCCTTGAGAAGCCGTGCGACCGCCGCATCCATGCCGGCGAGGGCGAACGGCGAGTGGAGGTTCCCCAGTCCGGGGTCGATGAGCTTAGGCCAGTCTCTTCCGCCGCGGCGCGCGAGGAGGACGGCAAACGGTCGAGCACAACCTAGGGAAGCCTGAATCTGACCGACCAGGGAGTCATCCGGGAGGGGAGCGATCTCCCACTCCCTCCCCTCGCGGATGAGGGACTTCATCTACCCTTCTTCGCTCCTTCGGCTTTGCGCGACCACCAGTAGAGGATGGGGTTCGCGATGTAGAAGGTCGACCACGTTCCCACGGTGACGCTCATGAGGAGCGCGACGGAGAGGCCACGCAGCACCGGTCCCCCGAACGTCAGCAGCAGGATGATTGGAGCGAGCGCCACTCCCGCGGTCGTCAAGGTCCGCGTCAGCGATTGGTTGATGCTCAGGTTGATGATGTCATAGATGGGTGCCTTCTTGTCCAACCGGAGATTCTCGCGGACGCGGTCGAAGATAATGATCGTATCGTTTGTCGAGTACCCGAGCACCGTCAGGAGACCGGCGATCGTCTCCATGTTGAACTCGAGGCGGAAGAGCGCGACGACCCCCAGCGTGATGGTGACGTCGTGGATGACGGCGACGACGGCCCCCACAGCGAATCGTCCCCGGAACCGCCAGGTGATGTAGATGAGAATCGCCGCGATGGCGAGCAGGATCGCCTGCCAAGCCCTCTGGACGACCTCCCCGGTCACCTTCTGGCCGACGGACCGTCGGCTGATGTCCTCTACCGGGAGCTTCTGCCGCAGGGTTGTCTCAATGCGGTCAATGACCTCCTTGTTCGCCTCGACGTCGAGCTGGCTGGTGATGACGCTCGTTCTCCCGCCCCCCGCGGACTGGATGACGCTCTCGACGAGGCTGGTCGTCCCCGCCGAGATGCCGGCCAGGGTGTTGCGCACGGCCACGGTCTCCACCGGCTGCGTGAACCTGACCGTGAACTCCGTCCCGGGCGTAAAGTCCAGTCCGGGCTTCAGGCCTCGCACTTGTGGGATGAGGAGAATCACACTCGCCACGACGACGATGATGGAAATGGGAACGCAGTACTTCGCCTTGCCCAGGAAATCGTAGTGCCGCATGCGAGGCCTCCTCTTAGGCGGACCGGACCTTCTTCATCCACCTCGACTTGATCCGGCTGGCCTTGTTCTTGTGGATCACGTGGCGCTTGGCCGCCTTGTCGGCCGCCTTGGCCAGCCGGGGGAGAAGGGAGGACGCGCCGGCTTTGTCGTCGGTCGCCAGGTGGGCGCGGATCTCCTTCGTGACGCGCTTGAGGGCCGCCTTTCGCGAGCGGTTCAGCACGCGGTGCTTGATGCTCTGCCGCAACTGCTTCTTTGCAGAACGGATCTTTGGGATCTGTATCACCTCTCAAATACTCGGAATCACTGCCCAGCAAACGAGCGCGACATCATATCGAACGGCCCTCTTTGGTTCAAGTCACACGCGACTCTCTCCATGAGTCTCCTTCGCGGCCGTCTCGCGGAGCGGGCTGAGCGGCGCGCCCCGGCGCGGGGCGACGAGGTCGTCTTCGTCACCTCTTGGGGCGGTTGGGTTGTCCTTGTCTCCTCCTGATCGTCGCTTTGGAGGGGGCCTTCCGGATGGGATCCAGTTGACCTGCCTTGGGCCGACGCGCTATCGTAGTCGCCGGTCAGTCGACCGAGTTCCGTGAGGGGGACTTCCATGGAGAAGATCGTCAAGCGCGACGGCCGGGTAGTTACGTTCGACGAAGTCAAGATCACGACCGCCATCTGGAAGGCGATGCGCGCCGTGGGGGAGCAAGATGGGGTCGCGGCGAAGCGCCTGTCCGAGCTCGTCACGGGGCTCCTGGACGAGCGGTTTCCAGGCGAGCTTCCCACGGTGGAGGAGATCCAGGACCTGGTGGAGGAAGTCCTGATCGAGGCGGGCTACACCCGCACGGCCAAGGCGTACATCCTCTACCGCAAGCAACACGCGGATCTGCGCGAGATGAGAGGCCTCACGACGGAGATTCCGCTCGTGGAAGACTACCTCGACGACCGCGACTGGCGAGTGCGCGAGAACTCGAACATGTCTTACTCGCTCCAGGGACTGAACACGCACATCACCGATCGGGTCATCTCCCGCTACTGGCTGAACAAGGTCTACCCCGCGGAGATCCGCGATGCCCACGAGCGGGGGGACTTCCACCTGCACGACCTGGGGACCCTCGGGGCCTACTGCGTCGGCTGGGACCTGCGCGACCTCCTCCTGCGCGGATTCCGCGGGGTGCGCGGGAAGGTCGAGGCTCGACCGGCGAAGCGGTTCCGAGTGGCGCTCCTCCAGGTTGTGAACTTCATGTACACCCTGCAGGGTGAGTCCGCCGGCGCGCAGGCCTTCTCGAACCTCGACACCTACCTGGCTCCATTCATTCGCGTCGAAGGCCTGTCCTACGCTGAGATCCGGCAGCACATGCAGGAGTTCGTCTACAACATGAACATCCCCACCCGAGTTGGATTCCAGACGCCCTTTACGAACGTTACCTTGGACCTTGCGGTGCCGCGCCACCTCCAAGGGGAGCCAGTCGTCCTCGGAGGAAAGCTCGTCGACTCGGTCTACGGCGACTACCAGCCGGAAATGGACCTCTTCAACCGGGCCTTCGCCGAGGTGATGCTCGATGGGGACATGAACGAGCGGCCGTTCACCTTCCCCATCCCGACGTACAACATCACCGAGGGGTTCGACTGGGAGAACGAGAACCTGAAGGCGGTCTGGGAGATGACGGCGAAGTATGGAATCCCTTACTTCTCGAACTTCGTCGGGAGCGATCTCAAGCCGGAAGACGCGCGCAGCATGTGCTGCCGGCTTCGAATAGACAACCGCGAGCTGCGCAAGCGCGGGGGCGGCCTCTTCGGCGCGAACCCGCTCACCGGGTCGATCGGCGTCGTGACGATTAACCTCCCGCGCCTGGGGTACCTGGCGAAGGACGAGGCCGACTTCTTCGAGCGGCTGGAGGAGCTCATGACGCTTGCCAACGACTCGCTCGTCATCAAGCGCAAGAGCCTGGAGGCCCTGACGGAGAGGGGGCTCTATCCCTACTCCCGGTTCTACCTCGATCGGATCAAGGTCGCGCACGGAGGCTACTGGAAGAACCACTTCTCTACGATCGGCCTGGTGGGGATGAACGAGGCGCTCTTGAACCTGTTCGGAATCACGATCGCCGAGCCCGAGGGGCAGGCCTTCGCCCTCCGGGTCCTCGACGCCATGCGCGGTCGGCTCTCCGCGTTTCAGGAGGAGACGGGAGACATCTTCAACCTGGAGGCGACTCCGGCCGAGGGCGCGAGCTTCCGCCTCGCCCAGAAGGACGCCGAGCGCTACCCGGACATCCGCTTCTACAACCGAGAGCGCTACGGAGGCGAGGTCCCCTACTACACGAACTCGACCCACCTCCCGGTCGGACTGACCGAGGACCTCTTCGCGGCGCTCCGGCTCCAGGATCCCTTGCAGGCCCGCTACACCGGGGGAACGGTCTTTCACGCCTTCCTCGGAGAGCGGCTCTCCTCCGGCGAGGCGGCGAAGCGCCTCGTGCGCAAGATCGCCGAGACCTTTCACCTCCCGTACTACACCCTCACCCCGACCTTCTCCATCTGCCCGAGCCACGGCTACCTCGCGGGAGAGGAGCGAACCTGCCCGACTTGCGGGACGCCGGCCGAGGTCTACTCGCGGATCGTGGGGTACCTGAGGCCGCTCGAGCAGTGGAACGACGGGAAGCGGGCCGAGTTCGTTGACCGAAAGAGCTTCAGCCCCGAGCCGGTCGCGCACGCCTAGCGCAGGAGCTTCCTCCAGGGGGAAACGTGGAGATCGCCCACCTCGTACCGACGAGTCTCCTGGACTACCCGGACCGGGTGGCGGCGGTCCTGTTCACGGTACGCTGCAACTTCCGCTGTCCCTTCTGCCACAACCCCGAGCTCGTCCTGCCGGAGAGAGTTCGCGAGCTTCGGCTTCTCGCCCCAGACGAGGTCTTGACCTTCCTCGCGGAGCGGAGGGGCTTCTTGGACGGGCTCGTCATCACGGGGGGAGAGCCGACCCTACAGCCTGACCTTCGCGAGTTCGTCGCGGAGGTGAAGAGGCTCGGCTTGCTCGTGAAGCTCGACACGAACGGCTCCCGCCCGGACGTCCTGGAGGATTTGCTCGCGGCGGGCCTCGTTGACTACGTGGCGATGGACGTGAAGGCTCCTCTTTCCCGCTACTCCGAGCTCGCCGGAGTCCCGGTCGACCGTTCCGCAATCGGGCGGTCGATCCGCCTCGTCCGTGAACGGGCCCCGGACTACGAGTTCCGGACGACCGTCGCCCCGGCCCTGGGGTTCGAGGATATCACGACGATCGCTCGTGAGATGTCAGGCTCCCGGCGCTACATCCTCCAGCCGTTCGTCGTTCCCCAAGGGAAGACGCTCATTGACCCGGCGTGGGGCGAAATGGCCGCCCTCTCCGGGCCGGAACTCGAAGCAGTCTGGGAAAGGATCGGTAGAGAGTTCTTAGGCGGTGGGGTCCGCTAGCGGAGCCCCGCCCTCTCCCGCACTTGGGCGATCGTCTTCCGAGCGATGGCACGGGCCGTCTCGCCTCCCGCGGCGAGGATCTCCTCGACCTTCCCCGAGGCCTCGAGCTCGGCGCGCCGTTCCTGGATCGGGCGGAGGGTCGTCATCAGGCCTTCGAAGACCGCGTCCTTGAGGTGGGAGTAGAGGAGCTTCCCTCCCTCGAAGTCGCCGCGAAGGGCTGCCACCACCTCGGGCTGGGCGGAGAGCTCGAGGATGTCGAAGAGGTTCGCGACTCCGGGCGACATGGCGCTCCCGGGCGTGAGGCCGACGTCGGTGACGGCCGAGCGGACCTTCTTCCGAATCGAGGTCTCCTCTTCCATCACGCCCACGTAGTGGGTCTCTCCGGCGCTCTTGCTCATCTTCTGGGTCGGGTCGGCGAGCGACATGATCCGCGCGCCCTTCCCGACGATCGGCTCGGGTTCGGGGAAGAACTCGCCGAAGCGCGAATTGAACCGCCGCGCGATCCGACGGGAAAGCTCTAGGTGTTGCACTTGGTCCTCTCCTACCGGGACTCCGCTCGCGCGGTACAGCAGGATGTCCGCCGCCTGGAGAACAGGGTAGTTGAAGAGGCCGGCGGAGACGAAATCCTTTCCTTCGGACTTGTCTTTGAACTGCGTCATCCGCTGCAGGTCTCCGTAGGAGGTGACGCAGTTGAGGATCCAAGCGAGCTCCGTGTGCTCGGGGACCGCGGATTGGAGGAAGAGGATCGACCGGGCGGGATCGATCCCGCAGGCCATGAGGTCGAGCGCCATGGCCCGGCCGGACTGGGGAAGGGTCTTGGGATCGACCTCCATCGTGATCGCGTGGTAGTTCACGATGCAGTAGATGCAGTCGTGGTCCTTCTGCAGGGCGACCCAGTTGCGGACCGCCCCGAAGTAGTTCCCGACGTGGAGCGTCCCGGTCGGCTGGACTCCGGAAAAGACCGTCTGTGCCATCCCTGCCTCCTCTTGACTAGACTATCCGCAAGTATACGCGGGCCGGACTTCCGGCCGCAACTGCGGTCGAGTTGATCGGTCTTCTCGCTTTGGCGTATCATTCTGGTGGGTGTTTGATGGGGCGTACGCTCACCGCGATCATCTTGGCCGCCGGGAAGGGGACCCGCATGAAGTCCACGCGGGCGAAGGTCCTCCACCGTGTCGGCGGCCGGCCGATCTTGCGTTACGTCCTCGATGCGGTCCGCGGCGTCGACCCGCAGGAAATCCTGGTCATTGTCGGCGACCGCGCGGATGACGTCCGCGCCGAGCTCGCGGATGACGCCGTGAGGATGGTCGAGCAGAAAAGACAGCTTGGGACGGGCCACGCGGTCTTCCAGGCGAGAGGAATCGCGGCCGGTGAGATGCTCCTCATCGTGCCCGGCGACCTTCCCCTCCTCACCGCCGCGGTCCTTGAGACCTTCTTGGCGTACCACGCGCGCGAGAGGGCCGCCCTCTCCGTCCTTTCCATGGTCCTTCCCAGTCCTGGCGCCTACGGCCGCGTCCTGCGGGACACCAAGGGATCGCCGACGCGGATCGTCGAGGCGCGCGACGCGACGGCCGAGGAGTCGCCGATCTGCGAGGTCAACTGCGGGATCTACTGCGTCTCAAACGATGCCTTCCTCTGGGAGACTCTCTCCTCGCTCAAGACGGCGAACGCGCAACGGGAGTACTACCTCCCCGACCTGGTCGAGCGGTTTCGGTCGGCTCGGAGGAAGGTCGCGGCGGTCGCCGTCGACGACCCGAGGCGGGTTCTCGGGATCAACTCCCGCGCTGAGCTCGCCCTCGCCGAGCGGATTCTGCGCGAGGAGAAGGTGGATGAGCTGATGGCCTCCGGCGTGACGGTCCTCGACCCAGAGCGGACGTACGTCGAGCCCGCCGTCGCCGTCGGCCAAGACACCGTCCTGCTGCCCGGGACCCACCTCGTCGGGAACACGCGCATCGGCGAGCACTGCACGATCGGGCCGGACACCTGGGTCGAGGACTCGACCGTCGAGGAGGGGTGTCGAGTCCGCTACTCGGTCCTCGAGTCGGCGAAGGTCCGGCCGCGGAGCAAGGTCGGCCCCTACGCCCACCTCCGGCCGGGAGCGGACGTCGGGCCGGAGGTCCGAATCGGGAACTTCGTCGAGGTGAAGGCGTCGCGGGTGAAGCGTGGGGCGAAAGCCGGACACCTGGCCTACCTAGGCGACGCCGAGGTCGGCGAGGAAGCGAACATCGGCGCGGGGGTGATCACGTGCAACCTCGGATACCACGGGAAGACGAAGCACCGCACGAAGATCGGCGATCGGGCGTTCATCGGAAGTAACGCCTCTCTCATCGCCCCCGTCACCGTCGGTGAGGACGCCGTCGTCGGAGCGGGCTCAACCATCGTGGAGGAGGTTCCGGCCGGAACCCTCGGCATCGGGCGCGCCCGCCAGGTGATCAAGAAGAAGAAGGAGGCAAGGGAATGATCGGAAGGGAGCTTACCCTGATCACGGGGAACGCCAACCGGCCGCTCGCCCGCGAAATCTCGGACGCTCTCGGCATCGACCTGTGCGAGACGGCGGTCGACCGGTTCAGCGACGGCGAGATTCGCGTTCGCATCTTGGAGACCGTCCGCGGGGCGGACGTGTTCGTGATCCAACCGACCTGCCCTCCGGTCAACGACAACCTGATGGAGCTTCTGATCATCATCGATGCCCTGCGTCGCGCCTCGGTGCGCAAGGTGATCGCGGTCGTCCCCTACTACGGCTACGCCCGCCAGGACCGCAAACAAATGGGCCGGGTCCCGATCTCCGCGCGCCTCGTGGCGAACCTGATCGAGACGGCGGGGGCCGACCGCGTCTTGACCATGGACCTGCACGCCGGACAGATTCAGGGTTTCTTCAACATCCCGGTGGACAACCTTCGCGCGGACCCGATCTTCGCCCCCCACTACCGCAAGGCCATGACCGACGCCGCCGACGCAGTGATCGTCTCGCCGGACGTCGGCGGAACCGCCCGCGCCCGCATGCTCGCCGAGCAGTTGGACCTTCCGCTCGCGGTCCTGGAGAAGCGGCGCCCGCCGGAGGGAACGGGGATCAAGGTCCTGCGGGTCATCGGTGAGGTGAAGAGCAAGCGGGTGATCATCCTCGACGACATCGTCTCCTCGGGAGAAACCCTCGTACAGGCCGCGCAGACGCTCCTCGACCACGGCGCCACCGAGGTCTACGCGTACTGCACCCACGGCATCTTCTCCGGTCGGGCCCTGGAAACGCTCGCGGCCTCTCCCTTGAAAAAGGTGGTCGTGACCAATACCATCTCCCACGAACAGGCGGAGAAGAGTGCGATCGTCGACTACATCCCGGTGGGAGAGCACCTCGCGAAGACCATTCGTAGGATCTTCGAGAATAAGTCGGTGAGCCACCTCTTCCCACACTACTGATTCAGGAGCCAACATGTCCACCTTGCATGCGAAGGTACGCACGGGAGGGAAAGCGGGCGCGTTGCGCCGGAGCGGGAGCGTCCCGGCCGTCGTCTACGGCCCGGCCATGGAGAGCACGGCGATCGCTATCGACCGCAAGGAGCTCCAGGCCGTCTTCTCCAAGATCACGCGCAGCTCGCGAGTCGACCTCTCCATCGGGGATCGCGGAAAGCCCAAGACGCTCAACGTCTTCGTCAAGGCGATTCAGTACAACTCGATCACGGACGAGCCGATCCACGTCGACTTCTACCACCCGGCGGCCGACCACCCGCTGAACCTCGAGGTGCCGATCAAGGTTGTCGGGCAGTCGCCGGGCGTGAAGTCAGGCGGTGTCTTGAACATCATCGCCCGCGCGGTGCCCGT
>Ga0315281_10008623_pt1 | contig 14244 bp, 14 predicted proteins | sample YL17G07_0_MG_FD_204540 | JGI IMG/M metagenome (GOLD analysis project Ga0315281, IMG submission 204540) | Sediment microbial communities from Yellowstone Lake, YNP, Wyoming, USA - YL17G07_0 | ecosystem: Environmental > Aquatic > Freshwater > Lake > Sediment | place: USA: Wyoming | collected...
GGCGACGGTCGCGACGCATTGCTCACTGCGCACACGGAAACGGGAGAAAAGTGCCTAGAGGCAGCATCGGAGCTGAAATCGCAAGACGGCTTTTCCTGAGCGCGAACGTCCTCGTGCGGGTCGCGCTTATCGGTTTTTTCGCGCTGTTTCTTTCCCAGTTTTTCGTTGCCGCAGCACGCGCGGCCGACCCGGTCCGCGCGGTGCGCATCTGGCCCTCGCAGGACTACACGCGCATCACGCTGGAATCCAGGCAGCCAATCCGCCACAGCCTGCTGGTGGTGAAGAACCCCGAGCGCCTCGTGCTCGACCTCCAGGACATCGAGTACGCGAGCGTTCAGCAGGAAATCGCGGACAAGGTACTCGCCTCCGACCCCTACGTCGCCAACCTGCGTGCCGGTCGATACATGCCCGGTGTTGTGAGGCTCGTGCTCGACCTCAAGCAGGAGGTCAAACCGCAGATTTTCGTGTTAAAACCGGTCGGTGAGTACGGGCACCGGCTGGTGCTCGATCTGTATCCGGTCGAGCCCATCGATCCCCTGATGGCGCTGCTGGACAAACCCGAAGCGCGCCCGGAAGTACTCCCCGCGCCGGCATCGGCCCCGGCAGAGGCGAAACCCGAGGCCGCAGCGAGGCTATCCCCGCTTCCGGTCACCGAGCCGCCCAAGTCAGCGCCTTTCGGGTCAGCGCCCGCCGGCAAACCCCGACCGGAGGTCATGCGGCTGGTCACCATCGCACTGGACGCCGGGCACGGTGGCGAGGACCCGGGTGCCCGCGGCAGAGGCGGCAGCCGCGAAAAGCACGTGACGCTCACCATCGCACGCAAGCTGAAGACGATCATCGACGCCGAGCCCAACATGCGCGCCGTGCTCACCCGCGACGGTGACTACTACCTTGCGCTGCGCACGCGGGTCGAAAAGGCGCGCCGCGTTAAGGCGGACCTGTTCGTCTCCATTCATGCCGACGCCTTCGTGCGGCCGCACGCGCGCGGATCGTCGGTGTTCGCACTTTCCGAGCGCGGAGCAACCAGTGCCGCCGCGCGCTGGCTCGCCAAGCGCGAAAACGACGCTGACCTTATCGGCGGAGTGAATCTCGACGTCAAGGATCGCCACCTCGCCCAGACGCTGCTCGACCTGTCGCAAACAGCGACCATTCAGGACAGCATCAAGCTCGCGCGCGCCGTGCTGAACGAGATCGGGGGCGTCAACAGCCTGCACAAGGACGATGTCGAGCAGGCGGGCTTCGCAGTCCTGAAGGCGCCCGACATCCCTTCGATCCTGGTCGAAACGGCGTTCATCAGCAATCCGGAAGAAGAACAAAGGCTCAACGATGACGCCTACCAGGACAAGATGGCGCACGCCATGTTCCGGGGCATCAAGCGCTACTTCGCAAGGAATCCGCCGCTGTCGCGCTCGACGCTCGCGACGCTTCAATAAGAATCGGTTACAAAATGAGGGGATACATCCCCTCATACTCCTCTATGTCAGCTCGTTGCAAAACTCATTTTGCAACGGGTTCTAACTTGCAACGAGCTCTCAGGCTTTCTTGAGCCGGTGCCGCAGGAACCCGATCGCGAGCGGCGCCAGTGACATGGCGATGATGGCGAAAATCGCGACAGTCAGGTTCTGCTTCACAACAGGCAGGTTGCCGAAGAAGACGCCGAGATAGACCAGCGCGACCACCCACAGCATTCCGCCGCCGACGCTGAACAGCAGGAACCGCGGGTAAGCCATTTTCCCGATCCCGGCGACGAACGGCGCGAAAGTGCGCACCAGCGGCAGCCAGCGCGCGATGACCACCGTCTTGCCGCCGTGCCTCGCGTAGAACTCGCACGTGTAGTCGAGCGCGCGGCGGTTGAAGATGCGCGAATTCTCCCAGCGAAACACCCGCGGACCCAGGTAGCGCCCGATCCAGTAGTTGACGTTATCGCCGCTCACCGCCGCGACCACCAGGGTCGCGCAAAGCGCCGCGGCGTCCATCCCCGCGGTCGCCCACAGCGCGCCGGCGACGAACAATAGCGAATCCCCCGGCAGAAACGGGGTGACCACCAGCCCGGTCTCGCAGAAGATGATCGCAAACAGCAGCGCGTAAATCCACGTTCCGTGCTGCTGCAGCAGCGCGGCAAGATGCTGGTCCAGATGGACCACGACGTCCCAGAGAAAAAGCACGAATTCCATCGCCGCATTTTACCCTGCCAGGACACCTATATAATTCTCGCCTCATGGCTTCGATTCGAATTCTTTCCGACACGCTTATCAGCCAGATCGCCGCGGGCGAGGTGGTGGAGCGCCCCGCGTCGGTCTTGAAGGAACTGCTGGAGAACAGTCTGGATGCCGGCGCGAGTTCGATCGACGTCAGCCTCGCGCAGGGCGGGGTCAAGCAAATCCGCGTCACCGACAACGGCCAGGGCATCGACGCCGACGACCTGCCGCTTGCGCTCGCGCGGCACGCCACGAGCAAGATCGCCACGCTCGACGATCTGGAGCGGGTGCGTTCGCTCGGGTTCCGCGGCGAAGCCCTGGCCAGTATCGCCTCGGTGGCGCGTCTCGTCCTCACCTCCCGGTTGCGCGACGCGCGGCACGCCTCGGCGCTGCGCGCGGAAGGCGGGCAGACGGGCGCGCTGCAGCCGGCAGCGCACGCAACCGGCACCACGGCCGAAGTCGACGACCTGTACTTCAACACCCCGGCAAGACGCAAATTCCTGCGGACCGAAGCGACCGAGTTCTCGCATTGCGAGGAAGTGTTCAATCGCGCCGCGCTGTCGCGGCCCGACATTGCGTTCAGCCTGCGGCATAACAGCCGGGTGATCTCGCACCTGGCCGCGACCGACCTGCCGCGGCGCAGCGAAGCGATCCTCGGCGCCGAGTTCGCGGCCGCGGCGCGCCCGCTCATGGAACAGATCGCGGGTCTGCAGCTCTCGGGATTCGTCGCCTCGCCGAACTACACGCGCAGCTCGCGCGATGCGCAGTATCTGTTCGTCAACGGCCGCTTCGTGCGCGACAAGGTGCTCACGCACGCGTTGCGCGAGGCCTACCGGGACGTGCTTCACGGCGACCGCCATCCGGCCTACGCGCTGTTCCTCGCGATCGATCCGACCGCGGTCGACGTCAACGTGCATCCGGCCAAGATCGAAGTGCGTTTTCGCGATTCCCGCGCCGTACATCAGTTCGTCTATCACGCCGTGTCGAAGGCACTTGCGGCGAGCGCCGCGAATGCCCCGGTTGCGTATGCCGCTCCCACCGAAACGTCGCGATTGGGCGGCATCGCCGGCATGAAGCAAGGCTCGCTCGGCATCGCCCAGCCGGTGGCGAGCTACGGAGCGATGTTCAGCGCGGCGCGAACCGCGGAGCGCATGCCGCTGCCCTCAGAGGGTGGCACGGACCCATCTCTGGGAATTCACCGTGGAGGCGCCGAGTCACCGCCGTTGGGCTACGCCCTGGCGCAGCTGCACGGCGTCTACATCCTCGCCCAGAACGCCAAGGGGCTGGTGCTGGTCGACATGCACGCGGCGCACGAGCGCATCGTCTACGAGCGGCTGAAGTCGGCGCTGGATGCGCACGCCATGGCACTGCAGAAACTGCTGATTCCGGTCACCTTCAATACCGACCGGCTCGACGTAACAACCGTCGAGGAAAACCAGGAGACGTTGCGCGCGCTCGGATTCGAGCTTGCTCCGCTCTCCCCCACCGCACTCGCCGTGCGCGCCGTGCCCGTCGAGCTCGCGGCCGGGAACATCGCGGGGCTTGCGCGCGCGGTGCTCGCCGACCTGCGCGAATACGGCGCGAGCCGGGTGCTCACCGAGCGACGCGACGAGCTGCTCTCCACCATGGCCTGCCACGGCGCGGTGCGCGCCAACCGCGCGCTCGGCCTAGCCGAGATGAACGCCCTGCTGCGCGACATGGAGGAAACCGAGCGCTCCGGCCAGTGCAATCACGGGCGGCCGACCTGGTACCAGATGAGTCTCGCGGACCTGGACAAGCTGTTTCTGCGCGGCCAGTGAAGCCGCCGGCGATCCTGCTGATGGGCCCTACCGCGAGCGGCAAGAGCGCGGTAGCGCTGGAGCTGGCGCGGAATTTCCCGGTCGAGATCGTCAGCGTCGATTCGGCGCAGGTATTCCGCGGCATGGATATCGGGACGGCCAAGCCCTCCGCGGCAGACCGCGCGGCCGTGCCCCATCACCTGATCGATATCATCGAACCGACCGAAAGCTACTCAGCGGCCCGGTTCCGGGCCGATGCGCTGGCGCTGCTGCGCCAAATCACGTCGCGTGGCCGCGTTCCGCTTCTCGTCGGCGGAACGATGCTCTACTTCAAGGCGCTGCGCGAAGGACTCTCGGCGCTTCCCCAGGCCGATGACGCAGTGCGTTCCGCCATCGACACCGAGGCGCGGGAGCGCGGCTGGCCGGCGCTGCACGCGGAACTGACGCGGGTCGATCCTGCGACGGCGTCGCGGCTGAACCCAGCGGACTCGCAGCGCATCCAGCGCGCGCTCGAGGTCCACCGCGTCACGGGACGACCGATGTCGGAGCTGCGCGGCCGGCGCGATACGGAGCCGCTGCCGTATCGCCTGGTGCAGATCGCGCTCCTGCCTTCGGACCGCACAGCACTGCACCGACGCATCGAGGCGCGCTTCGACGCCATGCTACGCGCCGAATTGGTCGAGGAAGTCACATCGCTGAGAAAGCGCCATGCCCTGCACGCGGACCTGCCTTCGATGCGCTGCGTCGGCTATCGCCAGGCCTGGCAGTTCCTCGAAGGAGAAATCACCGAAGCCGAACTGCGCGACCGGGGCATCTTCGCCACGCGCCAGCTCGCCAAGCGACAGCTCACCTGGCTGCGCGCGATGGAGGGGCTTGTCGTCGTCGATTGCCTGGCGAAGGACGCCGCGCGCCAAGTGCAGGAGATCGCCGCACGCGAGCTTGGCACGGCAAAAAATGCCCAAGAGTCGCATGGATAGGGCGTTTACGGGCGGTGTGCTGCGCAAGCGGCCGGGTAGGATGGGCTGAACGCAGCAATGACCAGCACGTTCATTGGGCTTCGGTAGATGGCCTCCTCAGCCGCCGACCCCCTTGGCGAAGCCCGGGCAATCCTCGTTATTGTCGACCATCCCATTTGACGCGCTGTCTTGACCTCATGACCCACGATCTCGCGCGCAAAGCGCCAGTCAACACACTCGTCGAGAAGAACTTTCACGAAGCAGATGCGACGAGACGATCTTTCGCCTGTTCAAGAAACGCAATGACTTGCTCGCGAGTAATCGAAGGGAATCCTACAAGAAAGTCATCGATCGATTCGCCGGCTTCCAGATAATCGAGGAGCGTCTGCACGGGCACCCGTGTACCAGAAAACACCGGGGTACCTCCCATCACATCGGGGTTGCAGGAGATCACTGATTTTTCCATTCGTCCAGCCTACTCCCGATCCTGTGGTCAATGCAATGGCAGGCATCCTCGATGTACTTCTTGGCGTTGTCCCAAGCGCCGCCGCGCGCTGCGGCGCGCTGAGAGCGTCGCAGGCTCAGACTCCACGGCTTCCTTGAGATCGCCGCAGAGACGCGTTGGCGGGCGCGCTGGCCGCAGCCGCGGCGATCACGATTCGCGCGCAGGCCTCCGCATCGGAAAGCGCGTCGTGGTGGCGCAGCGGAATGCACAGGTGCTCGCATACGTCCGGCAGCGTCGTGGGACGAAGCTGCCAGACCGAGCGCGCGAGCCGAACGGTGCACCGGAAGGCAAGGTCCGGCGGCGCGACCCGCGCGGTTTCACAGCAGGTGTGAAGGACGGCCCGGTCGAAGGGGGCGTTGTGCGCAGCGAGGAAGTCCGCTCCGACGAAGCTCTCGCGAATGCGCGGCCAGAGTTGCCCGAAGGTGGGTGCATCTGCCACGTCCGCCCAGGAAATGCCGTGCAGATATGTGAACGCGAAGGAGCGGCGGGGAGGACGGATCAGAAAGTGAGCGCGATCGACGATCTCGCCGCCGGCTACGCGAACCACGGCGACCGCACAGGCGCTATCGCGCCCATAGTCCGCCGTCTCGAAGTCGATGGCGGCGAAGTGCAGCGAAGCGGGGTTCAGTGGCGTCGATCGGCTGGACATGAGTCGGGCGGTTCGGGAGCGGGTAGTAGGCTGCCTGTCAATAATCAACCAGTGTCTGGTTGATTTTCAGCCACTGCCGCCTTGAGCCGCAGCCACCCTGCCGCTCACAGCGTGGCAAGCCTGCGTGCGGCATCGGCCCCGGGGCGGTAGAGAAACCGCACGCTACCGCCTTGTCCAGGAGGGCAGATTTCGCAAGCTCCAAGACCGCCACCGCATGCTCACGCGACACGCTGGGAAAATCGGCAAGGAAATCGTCCAGCGCATCGCCGGCTTTCTCATGGGATTTCAACTTCCGCGTAGCTCCCTTCGGAAGCGGCGTCAACTGCACCAACGACCTCAGCAACGGCGCGCTGGATTCGCGGCCAGCTCGGCGTGGAAAGAACGACAATGGCGAGGCGCCGAGACTTCAGGTCTTGTTGATACTTGAGGTTCGAGTCCGTCGTAACGAGCACCTCGAAGCCTTGCTTCTCGGCTGCGTCGAGTAACTCGCCGTTCTTCAGCCTTGACCAGTTGCGCTCGTAGGCGGTCGTCACTTCGTGGTGCATCAGCGACCACCGCAGCGGCACAGGGGTGCCCTGGTCGAAAAGTACGCGCACTTAGACGGGAGCCAATGCACTCCGCGCGGCGTGCTCCAAGACCGTGCGAACCTGCTCCAGCGTCACGCCAGGGAACCATTCCACAAACTGGGACACCAGCGCACCGTCTTCAAGATTTTCAAACAGCGCTGCCACGGGCACGCGAGTACCACGGAATACCCAGGCGCCGCTGACGCGTTCCGGGTCGCGCTCGACCGCTGGACAGGAGGACCAGTCAATCATGACGAAATGGTACCACCGCCGGATGAAGACGGGCCAACGTCGCGCAGGGCCTCGACCGCCACGTCGACGCCGACCTTGTTGCGATACTCGAGGCAGTCGGCGACGGTCTTCGCGGCCGAATATACGCGAACCTCCCTTCGCGGCAATATGCGCACTGGCAAGAGGGGCCCGCAAATAAAAAGGGCAGCCGGAGCCGCCCTTCCCTCATCCTTCCCTCACCCCGGTCCTCTCCCGCAAGCGGGAGAGGGAGTCACGTCAGACGATGAGCGGCACGATCAACAGCGCAACGATATTGATGATCTTGATCAGCGGATTGATCGCAGGGCCGGCGGTGTCCTTGTACGGATCGCCGACGGTGTCGCCGGTGACCGCCGCCTTGTGCGCATCGGAACCCTTGCCGCCGTAATGGCCATCTTCGATGTACTTCTTGGCATTGTCCCAGGCGCCACCGCCCGTGGTCATCGAGATCGCCACGAACAAGCCCGTGACGATGGTGCCCATCAGCACGCCGCCCAGGGCCTGCGGCCCGAGGGTAAGGCCGATCACGATCGGAACCAGCACCGGCAGCAGCGACGGCACGATCATTTCCTTGATCGCGGCGCGCGTCAGCATGTCCACCGCCAGGGAGTAGTCGGGCTTGGCCGTGCCCTCCATGATGCCGGGGATCTCCTTGAACTGGCGCCGCACTTCGACCACCACCGAACCCGCGGCCCGGCCTACCGCTTCCATCGCCATGGCGCCGAACAGGTAAGGCACCAGGCCGCCGATGAACAGGCCGATGATCACCATGTGGTTGGACAGGTCGAAGGTAAACGACTTGCCCGCCGCCTCCAGCGCGTGCGTATAGTCGGCGAACAGCACGAGAGCGGCCAGACCCGCGGAACCGATCGCGTAACCCTTGGTTACGGCCTTGGTCGTATTGCCCACCGCGTCGAGCGGGTCGGTGATGGCGCGCACGGAGTCGGGCAGATCCGCCATCTCGGCGATACCGCCGGCGTTGTCGGTAATCGGGCCGTAGGCGTCGAGCGCGACGATAATGCCGGTCATCGAGAGCATCGAGGTTGCGGCGATGGCGATGCCGTACAGGCCCGCCAACTGGTAGGCGAGCAGGATCGCGGCGCAGACCGCGATCACCGGCCACGCCGTCGCGCGCATCGACACCCCCAGGCCGGCAATGATGTTGGTCGCATGCCCGGTCGTTGAAGCCTGCGCCACATGCCTCACCGGCCCGTACTCGGTCGCAGTGTAGTACTCGGTGATGACCACCATGAGTGCCGTCAGGACAAGGCCGATCCACGCGGCGCCGATCAGGTTCCACTGGGTGATCATCTGCTTGCCGCCGGCGAACTCGAACGGCACTTCCTTCAGCACGTCGCCCATGATCCAGGAAGTGATCGGGATGTACGCGATCGCCGCCAGGGCACCGGCCACGATCAGGCCACGGTAGAGCGCGTTCATGATCTTCCCGCCGGGGCGCGCGTTGACGAACCAGGTGCCGATGATCGAGGCGATGATCGAAAAGCCGCCGATAACCAGCGGGTAGATCACCGCGGCCGCCGAGTTCGTTTTCACCAGCAGCGCGCCGAGCAGCATGGTGGCGATGATGGTGACAGCATAGGTCTCGAAAAGGTCTGCCGCCATCCCGGCGCAGTCGCCCACGTTGTCGCCGACGTTGTCCGCGATCACCGCCGGATTGCGCGGATCGTCTTCCGGAATTCCCGCTTCCACCTTGCCGACGAGGTCGGCGCCGACATCAGCCCCCTTGGTGAAAATGCCGCCGCCAAGACGGGCGAAGATCGATATCAGGGAACCGCCGAAGCCCAGGCCCACCAGCGGGTGGATGATATGGCTCAAGTCTGCCTTGTTGGCGGCGTTCGCATAGAGAAAGGCGAAGTAGCCGGCGACACCAAGCAGACCCAGCCCCACGACCAGCATCCCGGTAATGGCGCCGCCCCGGAAAGCGATCTGGAGCGCCTCGTTCAGGCCCGTGCGCGCCGCCTCGGCCGTGCGCACGTTCGAGCGCACCGAAACGTTCATGCCGATGTATCCGGTTGCACCCGACAGCAGCGCGCCGATCACAAAACCCGCAGCCGTATAGCCGTCCAGCGCGAAGCCGATGGCCACTGCGAGGATCACGCCGACGACTGCGATCGTCGTGTACTGGCGGTTGAGATAGGCCATCGCCCCGGCCTGCACGGCTGCAGCGATCTCGCGCATCCGGTCATTGCCCGTGGGCCGGGCCATAATCCACTTGATCGAGACCGCGCCGTACAGGATCGCGATCACGGCGCAGATGAGTGCAAACCAGAGTCCAGATGCCATGATTCCTCCGCTGTTGGGGACCGCTACGCCGCCGGCCCTGTCATTTTGTAAAGCTTTGAATTATAGCAATACGGACCGCGCCATCGCGAGCAGAACCCCGGGGTAACGTGGAACCGTTCGCGGCCGCGAAGGCCGCCGGAATCGGACCCTACCGGAGGCGTCGTCGGCGCCCTAGGCGAGCGCCGATAACGCCCGGTCCCGGATATCCTCCACCCCGCCGGTCCCCGAAATCCTCTTGTGCCTCGGCGCGCTCGGGTCGCCCTCCCCGGCCCACTTGCCGTAATAGGCAATCAGCGGCTCGGTCTGGGAGTGATACACGTGTAGCCGTTTGCGGACCGTTTCTGCCTTGTCGTCGTCGCGCTGTATGAGTGCCTCTCCGGTCGCGTCGTCCTTGCCCGGCACCTTGGGCGGATTGAATTTGACGTGGTAAGTGCGTCCCGAGGCCAGATGCACCCAACGCCCGCTCATGCGCGCAACGATTTCGTCGTCGGGCACGCCGATCTCGAGCACGAAGTCGAGCGGCACACTGGCGACCCGCAGCGCCTCGGCCTGAGGAACCGTGCGCGGGAATCCGTCGAAGAGATAGCCGCGCTGGCAGTCCGGCTGCTTCAGCCGCTCCTTGACCAGCCCGATGATGATGTCGTCGGAGACAAGGGCGCCCTCGTCCATGACCTTTTTCGCGGCAACGCCCAGCGGTGACCCTGCCTTGATCGCCGCGCGCAGCATGTCGCCCGTGGAGATCTGCGGAATGCCGTACTTGGTGATGATGAAATTGGCCTGAGTGCCCTTGCCTGCGCCTGGCGGTCCGATAAGGATGAGCCTCATGTGTGTTTCCTCGTGAAGTCGATGCGAAGGTGGTCGGGTCGAAGCGCGTCTCCTAGCCCATGCACTTCGGCACTGCCGCCCAAAACTTACCGCTTATCAGGGGGCCGGTCAAACCACGCGCGCGCGCGTTCCAGGTCTTCCGGGGTGTCCACCCCCGGATGCGGCGCATCGTGGCGCACCGCGACCGCGATGGCAAAGCCATGCCAGAGCGCGCGCAGCTGTTCGAGCGCCTCGAACTGTTCCAGCGGCGAAGGCGCAAGCCGCGGGAAAGTCGTCAGGAACCGCGCCCGATACGCGTAGACGCCGATGTGCCGGTAGCATGGAAGCCCGGGCGGCAAAGCGGAGGTCGACCGAGCGAACGCATCCCGTGATGGGCCATACGAGCGCGCGAACCAGTCGCGCGCATAGGGAATCGGCGCGCGGCTGAAGTAGCGAGCATATCCCTCGTGATCCAGCACCACCTTGACGACATTCGGGTCGAACATCTCGGCGGCGGAGTGTATCGGGTGACATGCGGTGGCGATCGCCGCCTCGGGCGCATCCGAGAGCAGGCCGGCAACCGCGCGGATCAGGCCCGGCTCGACCAGGGGCTCGTCACCCTGGACGTTGACCACGATGTCCTCCGGATCGAAATGCTGAGACTCGACGACTTCGGCGATGCGATCGGTACCCGTGGGATGGTCGGGCCGCGTCATCACGGCCGCAAAACCATGCCGCTCGGCCGCCTCGCGGATGTCGTCGTGGTCGGTGGCAACGCACACGCGCAGGGCGCCGCTTTCCCTTGCGCGCTCGGCGACGTGCACGATCATCGGTTTGCCTGCGATATCCGCCAGGGCCTTGCCCGGCAGCCGGCTGGATGCAAAGCGCGCCGGAATCACGACGCTGAAGCCTACGCGGGACATGCCCGCCTACTCGATTTCCTCGCCGGGGTCGAGCTTGCGCGCTTCGTCCTCAAGCATGACAGGGATGTCGTCTCGAATCGCAAAAGCCAGGCGATCGGGCTTGCAGATCAGCTCGCTCTTGGCCTTTCGATATACGAGCGGGCCCTTGCAGATCGGGCAGACCAGAATGTCAAGCAGACGCGCGTCCATGGAGCCTCGTTGAAAGAAAATCCGGGAAGGCGGGATCGAGCATGGCCTCAACGCGCAGGGCGACCAGATCGGATCGGCCTGAGCGGCTGCATTTTACCGCATCTTTCTCGGTCATAAGCACGAGATCGCAATCGGGGAACTCCAGATCGGCCGCGGAGTATGCGTGGTGGTCCGGGAAGGCGTGGCATACGGGATCGAGCCCGAGCCGCGTGAGCAGGGCAAAAAAACGCTGCGGGTTGCCGATGCCTGCCACGGCGTGCAGGCGTTTGCCCGAGAGCTCGTACAGGCTCACTGCGCGTTCGGGATCGTGGACAAAACAAAGGCCTTGCGGTTCCAGGTGCATCCTGAATAATGCCGCTGCGCCGCTGTGTCCGGCCGCCAGCTGTCCGCGCCCATGCTGCTTTCCACTGCCGGCAATTTGTGCGTCGGTCAGCTCGGCGTTCAGGACCACGGCATCGACCGGCCTGTCGGCCGGCTCACGCAGGGGCCCGGCGGGCAGCAACAGGCCGTTACCGTGCCCGCGCTCGTCCTCGACCGCAATCTCGAGGTCCCGCTGAATGCGGTAATGCTGCAGCCCGTCGTCGCAGATGATGATGTCCCGGTCCGGATGCACGGCGAGCATCTTGGCGCCGGCGGCTGCGCGATCGCGCCCGATCCAGACCGGACAGCCGCTGCGCACTGCAAGCAGCAGCGGCTCGTCGCCAACGCGCCGGGGATCGTCATTTCCAAGCACCGCGCTCGGTCCCGCGTCGGCGCCGCCGTAACCGCGGCACAGGATCGCCGGCTGCCGGCCTTGCCTTTGCAGTTCCGCGGCGAGCCATAGAACAAGCGGAGTCTTGCCGGTCCCCCCAACCGTCAAATTGCCAACGACGATCACCGGAACAGGTAGCCTGACCGAAGAAATGATGTTCAGGCGATAAAGCAGCCGGCGCAGCCGAACCAGGAACCCATAGACGAGGCCGACCGGAAACAGGAATAGCGACACCGGACTCAGCCGGTACCAGTGCCTCGCCGCAAACCCCGGGCTCATCGCAGAACGGCGAGCGGTGTTAACGGGTCGCCTGCTCCACGGCAAACGCGACCTGCCCGTAGCCGGCCTGGCGCGCGGCGTCCATTACCCGGATCACCGACTGATGCGTAGCACTGTTGTCCGCATTGATCACCACGATGGGGTCCTTGATGTTGGTCCCCGCGCGGCGTAGTTCCTCGGCCAGTCCCGCGACGTCGCGGAATACCACCGGCTTACGTTGGATCAGATACTGCCCGCTGACGCTGACGACAACGTTGATCTCGTTGGCCCGCTCCAGCTGCTTCTCGGCCTCCGCCGTGGGCAGGCTGATCTGGAGTTCGGCGAACTTGGAATAGGTGGTCGTAAGCATCAGGAAGATGATGATCACGAGCAATACGTCGATCAGCGGGATCAGATTGATCTCGGGATCTTCCTTCGTACGCCCGCGGAAATCCATGAGGGGTTCTAGCCCTGCTGCTTCGGCGATCCGCCGTAATCGAAGCGCTCGCCATGCACGACGTCAACGAGCTTGCTCGATTGTTGCTCCATCTCATTCACGAAACTCTCGACCACGCCGCGGAAATGCCGGAAGAAAATCATGGCAGGGATGGCGATAACCAGGCCGAAACCGGTGTTGTACAGCGCGACGGAAATGCCGTGCGCGAGCTGCGTCGGGCTGCCGCCGGTTGGACCCTGCGACCCGAAGATCTCGATCATTCCGACCACAGTGCCGAACAGGCCCATCAGCGGGCTGATCGAGGCGATGGTGCCGAGCGTCGTGAGGAAGCGCTCGAGATCGTGCGTCACGCCCCGTCCCGCCTCTTCGACAGCTTCCTTCATCACGTAGCGCGAACTCTTGTGATTGCGCAGTCCCGCCGCGAGCACCTGCCCCAGAGGGGAATCCTTCGCGAGCCCGGCGACCAGTTCCGCTGTGATGCCCTGCCTCTGATAGGCCGCGACGGCTTTCTCGAGCAGGCCCTGGGGGATGATCTTATTCTTTCGCAGCGTGATGAAACGCTCAATGATAAGCGCCACCGCGATGATCGAGGCGATCAGCAGAGGCCAGATCGGCCAGCCCGCGCCCTTGATGATTTCGAACAACTTCTTCCCTTCGCGTGACGACGGCCGTCACTGTAGCTTGCGCAAGTCGTTTCAGCAAGGCAGTCGCGGTACTGCAAACGCAGAGCATTTCGGTGCCCTCGCCGATCAACCAAGATGGAAAATCGCGGCTGCCCAGCCAGCGCATCTGTGACCCGCGCCGAGACGGCGCCGCGCTTATCCACATTTCCTGTGGATAAGCGTGTGCATGAAATGCAAATTGTGTGTCTAAGTCGGTTGCGCATAAGGACTTTTTGCACTTTGGTGATTTTTTGTACGCGGAACAAATGGCATCAAAATCATTAGGTTAGAACAATTTTCCCCCTCGCGCGCCTCTCGGCTCGCAGCAGGCGCCGCCCGGCAGGAGAGCGCTGTGGATAGGTTAGAATGCGCCGATGGCCAAAGAACCATATTTGGCGCGGGTTTCCACAGGGTCTGCCTCGGAGATTCTGACGGTTTCCGCGCTGAATCGCAGCGTGCGGGATCTGATTGAGCATCGCTATCCGCTGGTTTGGGTTGGCGGGGAGATATCCAACTTCACGCTTGCCCGCTCCGGCCACGCATACTTCTCACTCAAGGATGAGGACGCGCAGGTTCGGTGCGTGATGTTCAGGCACCGAAATCAGCATCTGGACTGGGTTCCGCGCGACGGCCTCAAGGTCGAGGTTCAGGCTCTGGTCACCCTGTACGAGCCGCGCGGGGATTTCCAGCTTGGCGTCGAAACCATGCGCCGGGCAGGCCTGGGCGCGCTGTTCGAGGCGTTCGTGCGCCTGCGCGACCGGCTGCAGCGGGAGGGGCTCTTCGATGCGGAAAAGAAGCGGCCGCTGCCGGCCTTTCCGCTCCGGATCGGCATCGTCACCTCCCTCGATGCGGCGGCCTTGCGCGACGTGCTGACCACCCTGGCACGCCGCAACCCGGCGATTGGCGTGGTGATCTACCCGGCGCCCGTTCAGGGTGAGGGCGCCTCGGAAAAAATCGCAGCTGCCATCGAACGG
>Ga0315281_10008624_pt1 | contig 14243 bp, 7 predicted proteins | sample YL17G07_0_MG_FD_204540 | JGI IMG/M metagenome (GOLD analysis project Ga0315281, IMG submission 204540) | Sediment microbial communities from Yellowstone Lake, YNP, Wyoming, USA - YL17G07_0 | ecosystem: Environmental > Aquatic > Freshwater > Lake > Sediment | place: USA: Wyoming | collected...
GGGGGCGGCTTCGGTGGTGGCGGCGGCGGAGCATTTTGATATTGCCGATTGAAGATTGAAGATTGGTCTCAGCGAGCCGAGGAGATGGGTGGCTCAATCTTCAATCCTCAATCCGTCTCCATCGGGCCGTTGTACAATAACAAGCGATGCGGAAATCGTTCCTGCTGGCGCTGAGTCTGCTCGGACTGTTCGACTCCTCGTACCTCTTGTGGGTCTATACCTCCCCTTCGAGCCCCATGATTTGTCTCGGGGGCGGGACCGGCTGCGATGTGGTGCGGGCCAGCTCCTATTCGAACCTCTGGGGCGTTCCCCTGCCCGCGTACGGCGTGCTGATGTACGTCACGCTGGCGCTGCTGATTTTTGCTGAAAGTCTGGTGGGCGCCCGACTCGCGGAGTTGATCCGCTACGCGGTTACCGGGATTGCGGGCGCGGGCTTTCTCTTTTCCCTTTATCTGAGCGGGATCGAAGCCTTCGTGCTGCACGCGTGGTGCACTTGGTGCATGATTTCGGCGGGTAGCGTCACGGTTATTTTCGCTCTTGCCCTCTCGGTGACGGTGCGGGCAGAGCCCCCTCCGGAGCCGCAAGCTGCACTCGTGCATCTCCGTAGGTATTTTGCCATCTTTGTGGCCGCGCTGCTGATGGCGACACCCGGATTCTATTTGTTGGTGCGTTTCCACACGCTTCCCCCCGCACCGACGGCGTCCCCGGAGAGCTTGCTCGAGCGTCTGGTTCGTCCGGATAGTCATGCCCTAGGAAATCCGCAGGCGCCGGTGACCGTCGTGGAGTTCGCCGATTTCCAGTGCACGCCGTGCGAAATCGCCGAGCCGACCGTCCGCAAGATCCGCGCGCATTACGGGAACCAGATTCGGTTCGTATTTCGCCACTTCCCCCTCCCGAGCATCCACCCGCAAGCGCAGGAGGCTGCCGAAGCCAGTGAGTGCGCCGCCGAACAGGGTAAATTTTGGGAGGCCGCCGAAAAACTCTACCAAGACCAAGCTGACCTGCGCGAGCCGGCGCTCAAGCGTTACGCGGCTGAGCTTGGGCTGGATACAAAGCGCTTCGCGCAGTGCCTGGAGAGTAAGACGACGGCGGCGCGGGTTCGCCGCGACTTCGAGGACGCACGCGCCCTGGGACTGCGCGCTACCCCCACGTTTTTCATCGGCCACCGCATAGTGGAAGGGTCTCTGGAGTACGGACCGTTTGCGCAGCTTGTCGAACAGGAACTCGCTCTCCGCAGCATAGCCGTGGCGCAAGCCGCCGCACCGTCCGGGAACCCGCCCACAAACAACAAGCCGGCCCCCCAGCCGCCCAAGAAGCCCCCGTACGTCGCGCCGCCGCCTTCCGCCGGGACAGGAGGAGGATTGACCAGCCTCAGCGGTGGGTTCTTCACTCAGTTTCATACTTCAGCCGCCGTCTGTAGCGAAGAGGAAGCCGCAGCCCAGCAGCCACCCCTCATCCGAACCGCCGAGGCCCGCCAACTTTTCGAGGCAGGTACGAAAGCCCTTTTCGTCGATGTCCGCTCCGCCGGCGAATTCGGCGCCGGTCACATACCCCGTGCAATCAATGTACCCGCGAATGAAATCGAGCAGCGTAGCTCAACCCTGCCCAAGGAAAAGATCATCATCTATGAGAGCGGGGGAAATCCCGGCGATGTCTGCGGCCTGAGCCGCAATGCCGCGCGCTACCTGCTGACGCACGGCTTTACGCCGGAACAGGTCAAGGTCTACTACGACGGCCTGGCCGGTTGGGAGAAAGCCGGATTGCCGGTGGAACGCTGAGCCTGTGGACAACGCAAAAAGGGGCGAGCCTGGCGCGCTGTGCTTTCTTCAAGTTTGGACGCTGCCCCTCCTTGCCTGCACAGACCGGGGGAAGATAGACCCGCGACAAATAGGCGTAGTGCACAACGAGTAAGCGCCATCCGCGAGTCTGTAAAAAGGTATGGTCTTGGCTAAGATTCGGCCTTATAATCGGCGACTTTGTACTTGTTTTCCCAGAGCAGTAAAAGTGCCGTTCTAACTGATGCGGAGTGCGCCGGGAGGCGTACGTCCCCAGAGCCGGGCGAGTGGGGCTACCCGGCCTCGACCCACAAGGCCTAAGCGGTCTCGCTTTTTAACACTGGGCACGATGTCTCCGTCAGCCACTGCAAGCGCCCGCGCAGAAGGAAATCGAGAAGCAACTGCAAGAAAACCTTTCCGGCTCCATGGCGGGCGCCTCCTCAGGATTGCGGCTGCGCAGCGGAGTAAGGCACGGGCGCAGACTTACCGATGCGTGTGTAGTTCCGGCGAGGGGCTCTGAATTCGTCGCGTAGGAAGGGAGAAGCTGCGGGGCCAGGAGATCAGGCGGAGCCCGGGGAGCCCCGCACGAGACGTTGCAGCTAGATGCCGAGCCAAGAAAGGCTGAAGGCGCCCGGGAGCAGGCACAAACGATATGCCGTTCCTCATTGAACATATCACCGAGGTCGTAGTCACCATCCTGTTTCTTGTGCTGCTGGGGACGGGCGCGCTGATGGTGGCGACCATCGCGCGGCGGCAGCGGCGAGATAAGTACTTCCAACGGATCGACGACCTGCGCCAGAGGTACAGCCCGGTCATCACCTCGTTGCTGGCGCAGAAGCTTGAATACGAAAGAGGTCTGGCTGTCCTGAAAGGCATCTCTGGACGCGACCGGATCTTTGTTCTGGAGCAGCTCTGCTTAGAGAAACGGCCCACGCTTGACCAGGTGCCCATCCTGCGCCGGCTTTGCGAGGACCTGGGTCTGGTGAAAGTGTGGCAGCAAAGGCTGAGTGGCCGGCTGGACGCGAGCACCATCCGTGAGGCTCTAGGACGCCCGGGGGGCCTTCTGGAGCGCGTGGGTCGGCTCCACTTCCTGGTACGCGCCAAAGCTGCCGATAACCTGGGCATTATTCAACACCGGGTCAGCTGGCCCTTGCTGGTAAAAGCCCTCGACGACCCCCATCCCGACGTGCAAGCGGTTGCGGTCCGATCCCTGGCCGCCATTCAGGAACCGGACAGCTTTGCGCCGCTGGTGGCGCGCCTGCACGCCGTGATCCTCAAGCCGGCCACCACCCTCTCCCTGCGGGCCGTCAAGACAGCCCTGGTCAGCTTTCCGCTCAAACAGACGGTCGGGCTGATCCCTTCGCTCAATTACTCCCATCGGCGGATTCGCTTCTTGGCCACCGACATCATTCGGGAAATCGTCGAGCGTCACGCCGCGTGGGAAGAGGAGTTCGTCCTGGACGTGAAAGTGTTTCCGCCCGAACTCTCTGACGTGTTCCTTAATCAGCTCTGCTTCGACGAAAACCCCGATGTGCGCGCCCGGGCGGCACCGGTAATCTCGCACCTGGAGGACCCTCGCGCCACCCCAGTACTGCTGACGCTGCTCGAGGATACCCAGTGGTTCGTGCGCCTGCATGCGGTACGCGCCCTGGCCAAGCGCAAGTATCTCTCGCAGGCGCTGCAAGTGGCCCAGCGTTTGACGGATCTCCACTGGATGGTCCGGGAAGCCGCGGCGCGAACCCTCCTGGTATTCGGTCGGGCGGGCAGTGACCACCTGGCCTCGCATTTCCTGAGGACCGAGGACCGCTACAGCCGCGAACAAATCGCCGACGAAATGCAGCGGGCGGGACTGATTCCCAGTCTTCTTGCCCAGTATGGCAGCGGGGAGGACGGCGCGGAGGGGCGGGTGATCGAACAGTTCGCTCAAATGGGAAAGACCAGCTACTTGATCTCGGTGTTGCAGAGCAGCTCGGAGCGTGACCTGCGCAAGAAATTCCTGCAGGGTTTCGGACGGCATCCTGACCCGCAGATCCGCGCCTGGGTAAGACATCTGGCAGCCCGGGAACCTGACGAGGAGTTGCGCGCGTTGGCCGAAGCCACCATCCATGGTGCGGTGAGCAAAGGAGAATCCTAAGCCTATGGAAGAGTGGAGACAGATCTTCTATCACGCCATGAACATGTTCAACGTGGTGATCGTGTCTTACTTCTTCCTGGCCAACGGCACTTATACTCTGCTCATGCTCATGTCCCTGGGCTCGGTGTGGCTCCACAACCGCCGGCTCAGTTACCAGGGCCTGGATGAGCTGCGGGAGTCTGCCGTCACCCCCCCGGTGACCATTATCGTGCCGGCTTGGAACGAGCAAACGGTCATCGTGGATTCTGTCCGTTCCATTCTCCGGACCGACTACCCCAGCCTGGAAGTTATCGTGATTGACGACGGTTCTACCGATGGTACGCTCAACGGGCTGATCACTGCCTTTCGCCTGATCAAGATGGATTTGATCTATCGCCCCCGGCTGGTGACCACGCCCATCCGGGGCTTTTATCTGAACCCGCGCATCCCGAACCTTCTGATCATCAGCAAAGAAAATGGGGGCAAGCCGGACGCCTTAAACGTGGGCATCAACGTGTGTCGGACACCCTACTTCTGCACCCTGGATGCCGACTGCCTCCTGGAGCGCGACGCCCTGTTGCGCCTGATGCGCCCCATCGTGCGCTCGCCGATCAATACGGTGGCCAGCGGGGGGATCGTGCGCATCCTCAACGGATGCGAAGTGCAAGACGGCAAGGTGGTCAAGGTCCAGCTGCCTAAGACACGCATCGAGCGCTTCCAGGTGGTCGAATACTTGCGCAGCTTTCTCTTTGGTCGGACCGGATGGGATCTGCTAGGGGGAACCTTGATCGTCTCGGGTGCCTTTGCCGTGTTCCACCGGGAGACGGTCCTGGAGACGGGGGGATTCCAGCACGAGACGGTCACCGAGGACATGGACCTCATCGTTCAGATCCATCGCTGGGCCGTCCACCACAAGCGGAAGATCAAGATGAAGTTTACCTCCGACCCGGTCTGCTGGACCGAGTGCCCCTCGACCATGAGCATGCTGGCGCGGCAGCGGCGGCGCTGGCAACTGGGGCTTTGCCAGACGCTGTGGAAGAGTTCCGAGATGCTCTTCAATTCCCAATTCGGTGTCATCGGAGTATTTAGTTTCCCCTTCCACCTCTATGTGGAAGGGCTGGGCGCGGTCGTGGAGTTTCTGGGCTACTTCATGGTGCCGTTGGCGTTGCTGTTTGGAATGGTACCGGTGACCCTCTTCATCCTGTTCGTCTTCCTGAGCGTAGTCTACGGGGCCTTCCTCTCCGTCGGCGCTGTCCTGCTGGAAGAATTGACTTACCGCCGCTACCCCAGTCTTCGAGATCTGATAACCCTGCTTTGGTACGCCGTCCTGGAGAACATCGGTTACCGCCAGCTGGTGCTTCTCTTCCGCGCCCAGGGTGTCTTCCGGTTCCTCACGGGATTCCGGAAATGGGAGAAAGTAATCCATGTCGGGGCAGCAACCTCATAGGGCTTGACACATGCGCCTGCTAAAGAACCGCATCATCCTTTCGCTGGCTGTAATTGCGGCGGTCACCTACGTTTGGGAGTTTTGGATCAAGCCGGTGACCGGGCCGCTCTATACCGCGGCGGTGTCCGAATACAAGAGCCAGAACTACTCCCGCTCGCTGCAGCTCCTCCGCCAAGCGTACCAGATCAACCCCAATGACACGGCCATCCTGGGCTTGATGGGCTGGAATTACCTGAAGTTGGGTGACGCCAAAACCGCCGAAGAGCCGTATTTCCGTCGCGCCCACGACCTCGCCCCGCGGGTGGTCGACATCACTTTGGGGTATGCTTATACCGAAATCGCCCTGGGCAAGTTCGCCGAGGCCACTCAGCTTCTCACTCAGCTCGTCGCCCAAGGTGAGAACACAGCGGATATGCATGTTGCCCGGGGTGCCCTCTACCGCCAGCTAGGGCGCAACCGCGATGCGGCACGGGAGTTTCAACTGGCCTTGGCAAGAGATGAAGAAAACAGCGTCGCGGCAAAAAACGTGAGAGAACTTTACAACATTTCGGGCGACGTAAGGAAAGCCAACCTGGAGTTCCCAGCGTTCGAGCGCCCGAAGGATCTCCGCTATCCGGCGAGGGTGCAAGGCGACTTCTTAGCTTGGCGTACCGGCGACACCTGGAAGCCCGTCTATCTGGCGGGCGTTAGTCTGTCCGCGACGCTGCCCGGCCGTTTCCCCATCGAGGCCGTCTCGGATGTCGCCGTCTACACCGACTGGTTGAACAAGATTAGTGACCTGGGCGCCAACACCGTGCGCGTTTACACCATCCTGCCCCCGGCGTTTTACCGCGCCCTTTACGAGTTCAATAAGTCTCCCTCCCGACGCCCGCTATGGCTCTTGCAGGGCGTCGCGTTTGCGGATCCCCCGCGTGACGACATGTTCGAGGGCAGCTACTATCAAGCCTGCCAGAAAGACCTCCGCGAGGCCATTGACGTGCTCCACGGGCAGGGTGATGTGGCGCCGGCTAGAGGTCACGCGGGAGGAGTCTACACTTACGAGGTGGCCCCTTGGGTGACGGGTTTCCTGGTGGGCCAGACTTGGCTCTCGCATGTCGTCACCGCCAACAACCTGCTGCACCCTGACGTCGAGAGCTATCAGGGAGCCTACATCGAGGTGCCGGCGGGCAGCCCCACAGAAATCTTCCTGGCCCAGATGATCAATTACGCGGTGGAATATGAGGCGAGCAAGTACAACTGGCAACACCCCGCGGCCCTCGTCAGTTGGCCGACGCTCGACCCCATGCGCCATCCGACGGAGAGCACTCTCCTCGAGGAGGTTTCTATCCGGCGCGCGCGGGGTGAACGGTTGCCCACACCCGTCGGCCCTTACGACGACGATGACGGCGTTTCAGTTGACCCGACCCACCTGCACCCCCGCCCGGGATTTGTAGCGGGATACTTCGCCGCTTACAGCGTCTTTCCCTTTTATCCGGACTTCATCAACCGGGACCCGCGTTATCAAGCCGTCCGGGATGGGGAGGGCCGCAATCCATTTCTGGGCTATCTGCAGGATTTGAAGGCCAACCATCGCCGCCTCGCTCTGGTCATCGCCGATTACGGGATTCCCACTAGCCTGGGGATTGGGCATTTCAGTGCCGCCGGGTTTGACGAGGGCGGGAAAACCGAACAGCAACAGGGCCAGTTGCTGGCGCGCTTTACGCGCAATATCTACGATGCCGGGGCTGCCGGCGGCATGGTCTTTGAATGGGTTGACCAGTGGTTTCGCGAATCCTGGCTGCAGCGCTGGTACGCCGTGCCGCGGGACCGCCGGGTACTGTGGAGCAATCTGATGGCTCCCGCCGGACGCTATGGCCTGCTGGCCGCCGATTCTGGCCGACTTGCTGTTCACCTCTTGGGAGGGAGCCCCGCAGAGTGGGCAAACATCCCTCCCCTTTATGCGAAGGTTGAGCCCCGCCTATCCCAGCCTGTGGGCGACCGGTATGATCCGGCTCGAGATTTGAAAGCCCTATACGCGGATGCCGATGAAGCCTTCCTTTATCTGCGCCTCGCGGTGGCGAAGCTGGACAACGACAACGACGGCCAGCCCGATTGGCCGGCCGTCAACTACCTGATCGGGGTGGGAACTGCTCCGAATCTCGCCGGCCTCACCTATTTGCCGTTCATTACTCCTGTCCGGTTTCCGATGGGGATGACTTACGCCATCCAGTTGGCGGGGCCGGGGTCCAGTCGCATCTGGATCGCGTCCACGTACAATCCTTTTCAGATTATGCCGGTCGAGGGAATTCCCACCCAGACGATACTGGAGTCAAAACTCGATTGGAAGCCCACTCTTTCGGCCAGCGGCAACTTCGAGTCGCAGGTTATTGAGCCTAACCGTCGCCGCTTCGCGCGTGCCGGGCGCTACTTCCCGCCCCAACGCTATGACCGGGGAATCCTCCACTATGGCACTCTGAACCTTCAGTCGCCGGATTACGACTCCTTGGCTGAATGGCACGCCAACCTTCAGACTAATACCGTCGATTTGCGCATTCCCTGGAATCTCCTGAACGTGACTGATCCCTCGAGCTTCCAGGTCTTTGCCGGCCTGGAAAAGGACGGCACCGTCGATACGGCGGAAACGCCCGGTTTCGTGATGGCGGTTTTCTCCTACCGCCCGTTGGAGGGCGCCCGCTTGCGCCCCATCATGGAGCAAGGTCATCCCGTTGCCGACGCTTTGCCTGCTATGATGAGTCCGACAACCATCTCCGCCGCAGCCTTGAAGCAGTACCGCTGGGCAGGTTGGAATGTCCCGCATTACAACTTGAGACTGAAGGACTCCTTTCCGATTCTGCGTAGGGCTTTCCAATCTCTCCCTGCCTCGCCAGGCGCGTCTGAACGTCCTGCGCCGCCCCTCGCGCGGCAAGGCGTTCCAGGGGGAGAAGCGAGGCGAGGCAGCGGGACACTTCCGCATAGGTGAGCGATGGCCCAAGAACAAGCTTCTACTCTGGCGAAACTCGCGCGGCTCCGGGTTCTCATCCCGGCTTTTCTGCTCTTGCTGCTTCTGGCTGGAGGCCTCGGCTACCTCATCCTGTTGCGTCCCCGCAGCATCTTCATGCGTTGGGCTCAGTCAGATCTGCCCGATCAGATCACGATGATCAGCATCGGACCGTATCCGGAGGATAAGGAGTTCCAGATACTAAAGAAAGCTAAGGTCAAGTACATCGTCAGCCTGCTGGATCCGAGGCTCCCCTACGAGAAAGAACTCATCGAGCGAGAAAAAGTGCTGGCCGGCAAGTACGCGATGACGGTGATGGTCTTCCCCATGGCCAGCATCTTCGACCGCCAGATTTTCCCGGACTACCAAGAGCAGCAACAAAAGGCCGTTGACTTCCTCAAGAACTTGGACGGACCTGCCTACATGCACTGTTATCTGGGCAAACATCGTGTCATCCACGTCCGGGACGAGCTGGTCAAAGCCGGCGTGCCGAAGCGCTATTGGACACCCGCCGCTTCCGGCGAGGAGTACTGGAACCTCGTGAACCGTATCAACGACGCTCGAGCGGAATTCGCCCAGAAGAACTACGACAAAGTCCTGGAAATCCTGGCACCCCTGACGACCAAGGACGTGGACGTGACCAGCTTGCGGGGATGGGCCCACTACCGTCTCGGCCTGATTGATGAAGCCATGGAGGACTTTCATCAGGGATTGGAGGCGGATCCCTCGAACCCGCGCAACCTGATCGGGGTGGGATACTGCTATCTTCGCAGTGGGCAACCCGTGATGGCGCAGCGGCAGTTCAGCGCGGTCCTGGAGCAAATCCCCAATGATCGGGAGTCTCTGGTGGGGATGGGATTAGCACATTTGCGGCTCGGCAACAAGCCAGCCGCCGCGCAGATCTTTCGCCGGATGCTAGCACTGAATCCGGCAGACGAAGAGACTAGAAGATACGTGCAGGAGGCGGAGGCACCGTAGGAATACACGCGGTTGGCGTACAACCTGCCGGGCCGGAGGCAGGAACACTGTCAGAAGAGTCTTGAAGTGGTTTCGGCCCGCAGACAACGATCCGTCATGACGGATGCGGAGCGATATAGACACGAGCGGATGCTATTGAAAGACAGGAGAGAACAGCCTTGAGCCTCTGGCCAATCGAGCGACCTCACCTAAGATTCCACGGGAGCGCGGTCCGGGGAGCGCGGCTTGGCGCGATATTGCTGGCCATCTTGGTGGTCGGTACCCCTCTGCTTGGGGCACAGGCTGCCGCGCCCAAGCGCCCGGGAAAGCGCGCGCCCCTCGAACTGCTGCAAGCCGCGCACACACTCTTCCTCCAAAAGGATTATGAAGGGGCGCGAGAGTACTACCTTGAAGTCCTGCCTTCTTATCCGCGTAACTTCAACATCCTGAAGAATCTCGCCTACTGCTTCTACAAGAGAGGGCCCAGAGGCTACGCCCAGGCCGCAAGCTATTACTCACGGGCCTATGAGATTAACCCGGGCTCAGCAGAGGTTGCCGAGAACTTGGCCCGATGCTTGCTGGGCTTGAACCGGGCTGGGGAAGCGGCGGCCATTTACCAGAGGATGGCGGAGCGGCCCGGCGCCACCGCCTGGAAACGAACTGCGGAAGCTTACGACGCTGCTGGGCGCCCGGAGCAGGCTGAAGCCGCCTATGACGCTTACCTGCAACGCAATCCAGGCGACCTCGATGCCCGGGCAAAGCTGGGGGATCTGTTCGCCCGCGCGAAAGCGTATGCGAAAGCCCAAGAGCAATATCGCATGGTCCTCTCTGCCAATCCGAACAGTCCCTCGGGGCTTATCGGCATGGCCCGTCTCTCCGCCTGGCAAGGTCAGTACCAGGAGAGTCTGCGACTCTACGATCGGGTGTTGCGCCTGAACCCGTCGAGCGCCGAGGCGGAGGTTGGCAAAGCCTTCGTGTTGCTCTGGTCGGACCGCTACGAAGAAGCTCAGGCACTCTTCCAACAACTCCGCCAACGTCATCCGCGTGACAGTGAGATTGCGCGAGGGCTGGAGCAGGCCGAGGCTGCCTTGCGCCTGAGAGAATTGACCGCCGCAGGACGCGCCGGGGACACCGCGCGCATCGAGGCTTTCTACCGCGAGCGCGTGAAAGGGAATCCCAACGATATCGCCGCCCTGAAGGCTCTGGCCGAGGTTACCGCCACTCCCGCGCGCTGCTCCGAAAGCATCGAATTCAGCCGCCGGGGCCTGGAGCTTACCCCCACCGATACCGACCTGGAACTGCGCATGGCCCGCTCCATGGTGCTGTGCCAGCAGTATGCCGAGGCCATTGCCCGCTACCAGCACGTCCTCGCCGCCAACCCCAAAGCGGAAGGCGCGCTGTCCGAGTTGGGCTTCGCCCTGCTGCGTGCGCGTCGAAACCCGGAAGCCATCGAAGCCTTCCAGAAAGTGCTGCAAATAAACCCGAGCCACGCGGACGCGAATATGGGCCTGGCGCTGGCCCTGGCTTCCAACCGGGACTACCAGGAAGCCTTGCGGCGTTACGACGAGATCCTCAAGAGGTCACCGGATAATTACGATGCTTTGCAGGGAAAGGCTTATGTCCTCTACTGGACGGGACAGTACGCCCAGGCACGCGCCATTTTCCAGGACCTTGCCGCCAAGCGGCCCGATGACGCGCAGAACACCGAAGCGCTCAAGGGTATTTCCAGCGCTGAGGAAGAAGCAAAGTGGACGGCGCTGCGGCCAGCCAGCGGCGCCCCACCTCAGGATCTGCTCGCCTACTATGAGAAGCGCCTGGCAGCTTACCCGGATGACTTGCAGGCTTTGAAGGGCCGGGCGTATGCCCAAGCCCAGTTGAATAACTTCCCTGCCGCCATCCAGGCGTACCGGCAGGTGCTGGAGAAATATCCCGACGATCGCACCTCCAAGATGGAATTGGCACGGCTTTCGGGCCGCCAGGGCCAGTACGACGTCTCCGTCAAGTACTACCGCGAAGTCCTGAAAGACTCGCCGGACGACCTCGAGGCACTCGAGAGCCTAGGCCGCGTTTACGTCTGGTCAAAGCAGGACCGGGAGGCCTTGCCGATTTACCAGGGGTTGTTGGCCCGCAACCCGGCCAACAACGACTACCGATTGGAGCTGGCGCGCCTCCAGTTGCGCCTTCAGGACTATGCCGCGGCGCGTCAGGCTTTGACGGCGGTGCTGGCGGCTGATCCCCAGAACCGCGATGCCCATCTGGACCTCGCACGCCTGGACCTGAGGCAGGGCGATCGGGTGGCCGCCCTGCAACACTTCGATGCGGTGCTTAAGCAGAATCCAAAGGATTCTGCGGCCCTGCTCGGCAAGGCGCAGATTGCCTACTACCAGGGTAATCTCCGCCAGGCCTATGCCACAACCTCCGAGCTTGTGGCAGCCCAGCCCGACAGTTTCGACGCGGTCTTCCTGCTGGCGAGCATTGAGCACGCACGCCACCACCGCCGTCAGAGCCTGGACTTGCTGGACCGGGCAGCCAAGCTGAGCCCGGGCAATTCCGAAGTCCTGGCCATGCAGCAAAGGATCCGGGAGGAGTCGGTGGTGACCTTCCGGACTTCCGCTTCCTACGCGCGCGAATTGGGCACGAGTGACCTGTTCGGAACGCATGAAGATCTCCGCTACTTCAGCTATAGCACCACCCTGGGATTCTCCGGGCTGCCCCGAACCGATTCCTTCCTTACGTTGAGTTACCTGCCGTCGAACAGCCCCCTGGGCGGCATCCAGGGGGCGGTCGGGCCGGCGCAGTTTCTCTATCGGCAGACCACTCGGTTCTCCGACCATTTCACCTTGCGGGCCGGCGCGGGCATGGTGCGGTTTGGTCCGGGCACGGAGGTTGTCGAGCCCGGTGACCCGGATCCGCTTCGCTACCAGTTGGCCAAACAGAGCCCCATAGGCCTGGTCGGCATCACCATCGCCCCGGTGAAGAAGTTCAGCATCGACCTGGATGCCAGCCGCTCCGCTATCAGCTACACCCCCACTTCCACGCGCCTGGGCGTGATCCAGGAGCGGCTCAGCGGCGGCCTGAATTTCTTCTTTACCTCCCGCACCGAATTGCACCTGGAGTATTTCTATGGGCGCTACTCCACTCGCCCGTTTGACTTCGTCAATGCCTCCACCGGCCAAGCAGTTGCCACCGGGGTGGTGGAGCGTAACTGGGGCCACGGAGGATCAATCGATTTCACTCAGGTTGTCTACACCTCCAAGCGCTTCTCCTTCGATGCCAGCTACGAGGGCAGAGCGTTTGGCTTCCGGGGTAATTCCTGGTTAGGTTTCTTTAGCCCGGGCTTTTATCAACGCCATCTGGGCGTGGGACGGATTTACGGGAATCTTTTCGGGCCCGTGGACTACGACATTTCAGGCGGCGCCGGCACCCAGCAGACAGAGCAGGGGACGGACCTGAAGCGCGGTTACAGAGCTAGCCCGGCGTTCACCTTCCGGGTGAGCCGCCACTTCTCGTTCACGCTTGGCTACACTTATTACACCGCCTCGCAGGCCCTAGGCACCCTGCGCGGCAACGCCGTGCGCTTCATCACGGACTGGAAATTCTGAACGGCTGAAGCCGTCGCCCGCTTCCCAAAACCTCCGGTGGGGTGTGGTGTCTGCTCTGGCAGCGACGTGCTGACCGCCCAACCGCTCGGCGCCGCCCCGAGAGCCGTGGCCGCAACACCGGAACCCGCTCTCCGCTGCCCTGAGCTCCAATCCGTCATCCCGGCAAATGATTGAGGGCTGCACCCGGCTGGCACGGACTGCCGGAGGTTTGTGGCGAAGATTTCTGGAAGGTCCCAGGCTATACTTGACAAGCTCGATGAGTTTCCCCCCGCGGTCAGTGCGAGGGACGGACGCGAGGAAGATTGAACTCGAACCTGATGGAGGTGAAACCGGAATGGACTTAGGCGAACTGACCCGATTGTATGATTTTGCTGGTCAGACGATCGTCATTACGGGCGGGACAGGCATCTTAGGCGGGGAGATTGCCTGCGCGCTGGTAGGCTGTGGGGCCAACGTCGCGCTGCTGGACAAGAATCTGGCCCCGGCCGAGAGACTGCTCGAGCGCATGGGACCCCGCGCCAACCAGGCACTGGCGGTTGACACCGACGTCCTGGACGTGAGCAGCCTGCACGCGGCCGCCCAGGCCGTCGTGAATAAGTTCGCCGGGGTCAACTGCCTGGTGAATGCCGCGGGCGGGAATAAACCCCAGGCCACCACCAGTCCCAACCTCTCCTTTTTTGACCTGCCGGTGGACGCCTTGCGCTGGGTGTTTGACCTGAACATTCTGGGCACGATGCTTCCCTGCCAAGTCTTTGGCAAGCTGATGGCTGAGAGGGGTCAAGGGACTATTCTCAACATCTCCTCCATGAACGCCTTTCGCCCCTTGACCCGTATCCCCGCCTATTCCGCCGCCAAGGCCGGCGTGAGCAACTTCACACAATGGCTGGCGGTACACATGGCCCAGCAGTATTCGCCCCGCATTCGGGTCAATGCCATCGCGCCTGGCTTCTTCCTGACGGAACAGAACAGGTTTCTGCTCTATGACGAACAAACGCGCGAACTGACGCCGCGCGGTCAATCCATCATCGCTCATACCCCCATGGGGCGTTTTGGCAAGCCGGGGGATTTGTTCGGCACGACCTTGTGGCTTCTTTCGGAAGCTTCGGCCTTTGTCACCGGGGTCATCGTGCCGATTGACGGCGGGTTTTCGGCCTATAGCGGAGTGTAGCCGGCTCTTCCGGCTTGGGACGGAGGAATGGGATGGTGGTTGGCAAAGGATTCGCCGATCGCTATTTGACCGACGAGGAAGTGCGTCAGATCGTACACGAGGGCCTGGACTCCTTGACTGTGGACGGCAAGCGTGTGCTCATCATCATCCCCGATGGCACCCGCACCATGCCCATGCCGTTGATGTTCAGGCTCTTTGAGGAGT
>Ga0315281_10008625_pt1 | contig 14243 bp, 29 predicted proteins | sample YL17G07_0_MG_FD_204540 | JGI IMG/M metagenome (GOLD analysis project Ga0315281, IMG submission 204540) | Sediment microbial communities from Yellowstone Lake, YNP, Wyoming, USA - YL17G07_0 | ecosystem: Environmental > Aquatic > Freshwater > Lake > Sediment | place: USA: Wyoming | collected...
TTTCTCAAAGACATACGTCTGACCCACATAGGGCACAAAGTAGTGTTTTGCTTCCATGTCCTTAAGGAATAGGCTGTAGTCGAAGTAGTGCTTGGCCTCGTCTGGAATGACCTCTTTGAGGTTGTACTTGTTTGCGTAGTACCTAGCAAACTCCAACATGGCGTTGAGCATTACTTGAGTACGCCCTCTACGGCCTTTTCAATCCTATAGATCACGCTCTCTGCTTTCTCATTCCATCTGCGGTGGGCCTACTCATTAGTGGAGTACACTCCTACATAAGAAGTAGGCCATTACCACTATGATCACTAGCAGTACTGTGATGAATGGATACAAAGATCTATCTGGTCCTGTTGTTGGGGAAGTAGGCTCTTTGACCGCAGCCCAGGGCTCCTCTTCGGGAGCCTCTTGATCCTCCTCAGGCTCCTCAAATACGAGCATAGGAGGTGGCGGTGCACAAGACCCTATAAGGCCAGCAAGCATCATGATTAAGAATGCCACTACTATAACTGTCAAGCTGATCTCCTCAGGTCTATGACTCTTTGTGTTCGATCTGCCCCAAAGAACTCAAGCACATCACTCTCAGGATGGTTCTCAAGTTGATTGAGTGTTGCGTAGATCCAACCCACACTTCCTGGAGTACGCTCAATCTCTGCTGCGACGTCTTCCATAAACCTCTTGTCTTGGTACGCACAGATCATCGTCAAGATATCCTCATCCGTTAGTGGGCTGTAGTAATTAGCTGGCATACCTAGTGCCACCCAGTCCTTTCTGGGCTTCTTTTTAGGGGGCTTGGGTCTTTTCAGTTGACTCACATATTTGCAACAGCTATTGTAGCAGGGGCATACCTCGCAGGTGTCTCTGTCGAAGGTATACTCCCACTTATGGACCTTAACACAAAATGTACCCTTTTTAGTAACAAACATATGTCACCCTTAGATTCGCATTACCTGATTAACTTGAATGACTTTCATCAGCTCGTCATATGTCATAGCTCGATCCCATAGGCTTCGGCGATGTCCACGATAGCGTTTGCATAGCCTACGCTGTAGTCGGCATAACTATATACATTCTGGTTTGAAACCCCGGTAATAGTCTCCCATGTGTTGTCTTCTTTAAGACTCTCACGTTGAACTGCTATCTCAATACAACTTGGGATCGTGTTGTTGTAACACTCCTCTAGTACCTCTTGTATCTCATCTTTGTCACACATAAAAACCTCCCTTTTATTGATAAAGATAACTATAAAAACAAAAACACATACATTATTTATTTTGGTTGAGTTGATCCTTTGAGGAAGGAACAAGCTGCAATCTAAGTATTGTTTTCTGTACTTGTGTGTACTCGGTGGGGATCCTAACCTGTACGGTGGTCGCTCCGCCACTGACTGTAAAGTGTGTCACAAATATGGGAAGCATAGCCACGATCCTAGACGACTCGAGGAGATGATCCTTCTCAATCTCAACCATGTTTGTAACGTCTAGCTCAGTATAATGTCTAAAGTTAAGTGTATCATCCCATACATTCCTAACTCTGATGGTGTACTCACCGCTAGGCAAGTACACCGCTCTGTGATTATACATCACAACCCACCCACATCCCATAAGGTCTTCGGCACTATCAATAAGTGCCATCGACTCGACGCTCTGTGTGCAAACAAATGTAACCTTATAAGTTTCTGGAGGTAGTCCAGCAAACGTTGCAGTGGTAAGTAGTAGCGCTAGAACAAACTTATGCATGGCCTGTCCTAACAAACCCCCAAGCCTCTTCTCTGGGTTCAAACTCCTCTAGCAAAAGGTCTAAGCTGTTGTGAGCCATAATGAGGTCAAACTCCTCTTCCGTGAACTCAAGTGACGTCAAATCAAATATCCCACCGCTAGTAGCTACCCACTTATTACTCCACAAGTACATATCTACACTAGCACCCTTATATTTTCCACTTATTACTTTTGCCATGTTATCTCCTTCTCTTAAAAGTACGCTTCACTAGATCTGGTTCGAACTCTCGGAACAAAGTACCATTGTTGTTGTGGTCCTTAATCCTTTGAAACTCTTCCTCTGTAAACTGAAGCTGGGTTACAGCAAAGATCTCTCCATCAGCCATTACCCAATCATTACACCATTGGTGTACTTCTACAGTTTGCCCCTTACGCTTTCCTCTGAGGATATTAGCCATTGAACCACCTCACTACATCCATCCAAGTACCTCTTACTAGAGGCTCTTTGAAATCATTCTCTCTGCCCCAGACTACAGCTTCACCATTCATAGAGCTGTATCCAACACTAGGAATGATCGTGTAAACCACGTTACCTGTGGTCGTATCACTAAGACGGAAGTCGTCGTATAGCCTGCCGTTCACTGGACAGTTATTCTTAAACCACAGATACATATTGTCGTGGTCGATCTTGCTAGACTTCCTGATCTTGCTGAATCTTGATAGCAGCTTCTCACCTTTGTTGTATAGGCTCGAGCCTCTACAGAACCAATCATACCACAAACCTTCCACGATCTGCTTACGCTCAAACGAATCTTTGGCATGTGGCCCTAGAGCCAATGCCAACTTTGTCAGTGTTCTATTTTCCACTTGGTGCCTCCTTTGGAATCAATACCATCTCTTTATCACACCTAGGACACACAGGTATACCCTGCGTAGCAAGCTGGTTGTAAGTCCATTTGCCTTTCACTTTACAGTCCTCACACGTCCATACTCTTGACATAATACCCTCCTAACCAAAGATCTTACATGAAGACCCATCGTCCTCAATCGCAAGTACTAGGTAGTAGACCATACCATCACCATTAGCCATGTCACATAGTTCAAGATATTCCTCATCACTGGGAAGTGGATCTCCTTCATCTATGAATGACGTCTTTGGCCCAAACAGGTATTCTAGAACACCCATAAGTGTGTCTTGCTCTGCAAGCCATATATTAGGAAACTCATCCATGTATACGTCATGACTTATAACAAACTTGGTCATACAGTTTTTCTCCTTTCTTCTTACAAAGAAAACTAGAAAAAAATAAAAAATTACATTAAGAAATTTGGGTGGAACTACCCTCTGACGGGTATTTCGTGGGGTCTAGAGTATTCCTTCTGCCAGGTTTCCCCACAGATAGAACATTTGTAGTAATCAACTGTATTCTCAGGAGATGATCCGATCTTTTCATACACGGGATGACGCCAGGCACCTATCGCATCTTCGGGCATTGGACTCTCTTCTGTACATATCTGCAGATTCATTACTACTACACCTCACTTACCTTAATGATCGCTCCTCTTCTTTCGAAGAGCGATCATTTGGAGTATCCACCAAAAGTATATCATTACCAGCTACTGCAGTAGAAGACGGTAGACTTCTCGAAATCCGCAGTCTCAAGAGCTTTTGTTAGTTGGCTAACAGTCTCTTCGAGGTTCTCAAGATACCAGCTATCATACTCGACTGTACCAAAGAAGAATCCACCTTGGGTGGGTAGGAGTTCCTCGAAGTTCCGGGTCTCAATAGCTTTCTTAGTTAAGTCTATGAGATCCTCGAGTTGTTCCCTAGTAACTTCATAGCTACCACAATCATCTACACCACCTTGAACATTATCCACAAACCATCTGTGGATAGCATTGGCTTTGCGCCAATAAGCTAGATCGGTGAATGGTGTTAAGAAGCTCTTCTCGTAGGGTCTCGTAAATAGACCCTTGATTACCTCTATATCCACACCCTTGAACAAACTACGATCAACTGTGTCGAAGTCTGCCTCTTTCCATATCTCTGAGCTTAGGAGGCTGAAATCCTTGAGCTCAAGTCCCTCTACTTTAGGCGCCGATTGCAAATACATGTCAAGACCTATAATAACCACTTCCTTTCATTTTATACTGACCATTTCCTGTGAGTCAAGTATGCCTCACGTGCTAACTCTTCTGTTGAGAATCGTCCTAGATGTTTACACACACCAAGACTCTCATATTGAGCCACCCAACTCTTTAAGCCCTTATCCCAACTGACTCCTCGATACTTGCTACGCTTAGTTGCCCTCTTTGGGTGTGAGTTCAAACCATTTATCTCTGCATGATGCATATTTTCTAGATGTGTCGCCCATTCCAGATTCGACAGCACATTGTGCTCTTTATTTCCATCTTTATGGTTTACCTCTGGTTTATTACTAGTATTAGGTATAAACTGAATCGCGAGTAGACGATGCACTTTTCTCGTAAAATATCTACCACCCTTTCGGAGGGTGACAACATAGTAACCTGTTTCGTGGAGGAATAACCTCATCAGTCTATCCTTTTTCCCGAGATGAGAGATTATTCTTCCATCCACAGTAATTGAGTACCTACCTTCGTAGTCTTTAAGAGGAAAGAGTCCGTTGTCCACTAAGAGCTTGTTCTCCTTCCTTGAATTCGATTGTGTCTACTAACCTATTACCAAGAGCTCCATCATACACCTTAATCGTTAGAGCGTCAAGATCTAACTCATAAGTATAATCTACGTCGCCGTGCTGACCTGTCGTAGGCTCAAAAGCTCCTACCTTCCAGCCACTAAACTTGTCGTCGGGATCCGGTTCAAAGAGATTAGTCTTTTCAGACTCAACAAACCCTGTACCTGTGTATTTTGTCTTTGTACCATATTCTTTGGCACCGATCATAATCAACCAACCAGAAGCCTGACCCACACTGTTACGGATACGTCCTTCTGCTACCCATCCCATAAACTTTAATAGGGCTGGTCCCGTACCCTCTGGGTACCCATCACTGTGTCTGTAAAACCACAAACTGTCACAGCTGTCCTTAATTACTACATTCGCTCTCGTACTCATGCCACTGCCTCCTTTTCTTTGCCATAATCCCATGGCGAGATCTCTCCATCATCAAAAAACTCGTAGTCGCAGTCAGTGTAGAAGTCTATAAGCGCCTCTTCTGAGCACAAGTACTCGTAATGATCTCTCAGGCTCAACCACATACCCTGAACCAAATCTCTGAACTTACCCTCAATATCCAACTGGTCAAGACGCTCCTGGAGGTCTGCATTCTTCCTCTGGGGATCTTCGTCTTCTTCCCAATCACTATCAGGTGTAAGCTCAATTTGTGTGTCAAAGTCCCTATTGCTGGAGAAGGTGATGCGCGTGTTCTTGTAGTCATCCACTGACATACCTGTCCACTCTATAAACTTCTTGCCATCTTCAATAGTCAGTTCTGGAAACTGGATATAAGAGCCTCGATCTAAGTCGAAGAACATCTTTCCTCCACGATCCATGCCACACTTCTCAAACTCATAGTTAAAGTCAAACATATCCCACCAGCAGTCATCCACCAGATCATATGCATGCTTCTCTAGGATCAACGCCCTAAGCTCTGGAGTCATATCCTCGTCGTCGAACTTATAGACTTTAACCATTACCTCACGACTCATGATGTAGTTCCTTTATAATTAGTCGCATGTTATGCTCTAATCCGTCATAGACCCTACGACAAGTGGTCATCCTCTCACACAGATACCCCAAATGATGATCTGGTGTGTCTAATGTGATCTGTTTAACCATGTCCAGATAGTCGTTTAGGGTTTTTGTTTGCATCTCTGCAATACCCACGGTCTCTCTCACTAGCATTTCGTGCCTACTCTCCATAGATTCCTCCTCTTTTTGTGATGTATAAAACTATAATTTTTGAAAAACATACATTAAAATTCACGGTTGGATTTTAATTGGATAGCATTAAGTGGTGGGCCCTGATGGACTTGCACCACCACTCCTTCGGTTATGAGCCGAGCGCTTCACTACTTAAGCTAAGGGCCCTATCTAGGGTTTAATTTTCTACCCTTGCCTCTATTAAGAGAGCCATGAGTAGAAGTAAGTGAGTGGCAACAAGGACATAGGAGAGTTAGATTCTCTTCCACATTATTCTTCCAGTTACCATCAAGATGCTCTACCTCAAGAGGTATATTTCCTGTGATTGGATGTGTCTTACTCCACCCACATTCAGCACATTTGTTGTCAAACTTCCTAAAAAGGAATCTTCGTATATATCCCGACACAGTGTAATGACATATGCCGTGTTCGAGTCCAGCCTTCCACCGCTCAATATACTGATTATACTTGTATTCGGTCTGACAAGCTCTATCACAAAACTTATAAAGATGCTGGTTAACATCCTTAATCACAGGTTTGCCACAACTAAGACAGCTATTAGGATCTTTTTTTATTCTACCCATACCCTAATTATACATAGAGCACTGATAACTTTCCCCATCGCTCTATGCTCGGTAGCGGTGGGTGTACGTATGCCCCGAGCTCATCTTAACTGTTCTATATTTTGAACACTTCTTACACTTGAGGATCTCTTCATGAGGAAGCGTGTTCTCTACGTAGCCATAGTGTTTATACTCATGGCTACAGCCAGAGTTAGTGACGTTGCTTTCAACCCATTGCAAGACTTTCTCTACGGTCCAACTACCGAGTTGGTCGAACGCCTCTCTAAAAGGCTCTTGCCAATGCTTCAACTATGATTGCTCCTAGTCTTCTGAGTGTGCTTTGAGTACTTTCCTGGACATTCGTTTCATTACCGTAACAAGCTTTTCAATTTGCTTGGCTGTATACTCTTGTCCATCTTCCTTAAGTATATCGTCTTCAATGCAGCAGCTTTCCTCAAAATCCTGGTCTAAAAATGCTTCTAGATCCTCGTTATCAGCTTCATCGACGAAACTCTGCGCATACTCTTTTGCCCATGCATCAAACTCTTTGCTATTCATGACTTTCTCCTCCACCTTCCGTTTTAGAATCGCGGCCTCCATTATTTTTGCCACTTCTGTAGTGGTGAGTAGAAGAACACTCTGTGGTTCCTATGCTCAAACCCTACTGTATACTCAAGCTGGGCCCTATACCAGTTTCTCACTGGTTCTGGGCCAGCCTGTAGTTTCTGAATCTCTGCCTCAGTGTAGTTCTGATACCTCATTAGTATCTTGATCTCACTGATGCCCAACTTCTTCTGCTTCCGAGTTATGTACTCCTGAAGCTTTGTTTCAGCTGGTTCCGGTAACTCATCATAAAGTACTTTCGTCATATGTAAAACTATAAGTTAAAAAATCAATACATTAAGAATTTTCAATGTTTCTCAAAGACATACGTCTGACCCACATAGGGCACAAAGTAGTGTTTTGCTTCCATGTCCTTAAGGAATAGGCTGTAGTCGAAGTAGTGCTTGGCCTCGTCTGGAATGACCTCTTTGAGGTTGTCTTGCATTCCTGATAGGAACTCTTCCTTGGAGGCATAGGCTCCAATGTACGAGTCTTCAAAATCTAGCATCTTCTCATCCTGCTTAGATAAAGTCCACCACAATTCAAATGGTGTTCCATGAACAGCTACAGAATTATGATAGTATAAATCAAGATCACTCTTTGCCCTACCTTTTAGAATCACTTCTACGCCAGCGTCCTTAAACATGTCGGCATCCTGCTCGCTCAACCTAGGATCTTGACAGGCACAGTCAACAAAAACGCTTTTAGAGGGATTTTGAATGCTATCCATAGCTAGGCTCAAGTTTGTCATAGTAAGTCTAGCATCTATCTCGAAGCCCTCGACTTCTTGATATTCCTTTTTGTAAACAAACTTCATGTCCTTATCACAATTCATGCAGCTACCAAACATATAGCACCGTTATCGTTACCCACACGCTTTCTCCCTTTGCAGTAGAGCTCTGTTGTACCTGTAAGATGTTTGCTCCAGTGTTATCCTCGAGCCACGCCTCAATCTCTCTCTCAAGTGCGCCAGTGGTACTGCCCTGAAATATCTTAAGCTTTGTCCTTCTACTAGTTGCCATCTTGTATCGCCTCCGCAAACTTCTCAATAAGATTGAAGCTGCTCTTGTAGAGCTTCATGTCTTTCATGTCAAGATACCCACTCATAATCTCTGGCTCGTATAAGCTCACATCAAACTTACCAGGATCTAGCTTTAGATAGGGATAGAAGTTGGCACCAAATGCTATCTTCTTAGTATCTGGCATTTTCTCGACGAGATAGTCCCAAGCCAGCTCTGTAGGCTGTGCTCGTCCAGCACAAGTCATAGGTAATAAAACTATGTAGTCGATCATAGAGTCAAACACCCTAAAGATGTCAACAAACCGATCGACGCTGGGCTTATCACTGATGATAACATGAAGATTAGTTTTGATCCCGTAGGAGGAGTACATGCGTACAGCCTCTTTCCAGGCTCTATCAAGATGTGGATGACAGCTTACAGCCACCCCACCACTATACCTCTTTGTGTAGGTGAGTAGTGCCTGTACTTTGTCTGTGTCTTCTAAAAGAGACCACATGCCATTAGTTGTATAGTTGGGGCAGATGCCCAGAGCATCACTGAGTTCTAATAGGTTAAGAAAGTCTGGATGACTCGTTGGCTCTCCACCACCGATAGCTATCTGAAATGGGCGCTCATTCTCTGACATGGGACTGAAGTAGGCATTAAAATTCTTGAGTAGATTGGGATAGTGTTCCTCATTAAGGGTGCTATCTTGGTAGCAATATGGGCAGCCTCCACCACACTTGTTGGTGATCTTTACATCATAAAACTCTGGAAACTTGAGCTCCTCAATTGGCTTCTTCTTATCTAGAGTCTGACGCAGTGTCTTCCCGTCGAACCATACCGAGTGGTAATTGTGTTCCTTAAATGTCCGTGTCTTTACTTCCATGTTCTCCTCCTCTTATTTAGGAGGGGTGGGTTACCCACCCCTCAGTAATCTAAGCCAGTGATGGCATCTCGTCAAACTTATTGAAAGCGATGTAATAAAAGGTCTTCTCTCCCTTTTTCACACTATTCCAGCCAACTACTTTCATAGCCTCTTCAAACTCATTTTTGTCGAAGTAGAAATAGTTACCCATAGTGGTAAAGAAGCCTTCTGCCTTTCTTTTTAGGGCATAACTGTCATACTTATAATTAGGCGTTAAAGAGGGCTTCATCATAAGGTTACTCCAGTTTACAAGCTGTCTAAGTTCCTTATTTGTCGTCATATTCTCACCTCCTACTTTTTAGTTCACCGAGCCGAGGCCTACAGCAAGTGGGGCAGCCATCCGGTTGGGAAATCGAGTGTTCAATCCCGACCACATTTACGTCCATGTTACGGTGAGTACGTGAAGGCTTTTCTTTGTAAATAATTCTACAAAAACTAAAATCTATACATTAAGATTTTTGGTTGGTCCGGTAATGGTGGATAGTTTCCACAATTACTTTACCGAGGAACCACAAGGCATTGATTATGCACAGGCCTAAGATGATCGGAACGATAGCCGTAAACATGTACATGAGTTCAAGTACTGCTTCAGACATGAGTAGCATGAATACTACTACAACTAAGCCGATCAGGATAGGTAGGATTATATTTTTGAATACTCTCATCAGTAGCACTCCATTATAACTTCTTTAACGAACCAACCAAAGAACATACACACAGCCAACACCCCTATCACTATAGCAAGCTTTGGCAAGTAGAGGACCACTGCAGATAGTATGGCGATAGCACCAAAAAGGGCTACAAGTATCCCCAGGCCTATTCCTGTCCACTTTGCCATGTTAGCAAAGGTGCCCAACCACCCATAGTCATATGAACTTTGTATTACCTTCTTCAAACTAACAGCATCAATTTTAGGTTTACGTATTGTAATCATATTAACCTAAATGGAAACGTAGAGCGTTCAGAGTTTCTTCAATAAGACCGAACAGTGCATAGGGAATACTATTCTCAGAAGCAGACTCGATGACAATATCTCCCACTTCGAACTTAATACCCCAATCCTCGTAGAAGCCACTATAGCCATCAGCATCTTCGCTTTGAGCCCACTTCTTAGGATCTACAACGACCTCAACACGCCCAAAGACGTCTTCAAACTTGCCATAGTAATCACCATCATAGGTCTCATTAAATAGACTCAGTGCTCGTCTCAGGTAGTCTTTAACAAACTCCAGAGACTTAGAAGTGTCACAAACAAACAGCTCCGAAGAGCTATTCGTTATGACGTCAATAAAGCTATGAGGCTCAACTATAAGTAGTTCTTTACCCATAGGATGCCTCCATGTCGAAGAGTCCTGACAAACTACTGAGGATCTTAGCCACGCCTGCGGCTTCAGGATCTCTAGCTGTGACGACTAGGTCAACGTCATGCTTGTAGCTCTCATCTTCCCTATCCAGGAAGTACTGGTACCACTCTGGAGGGTTCTTTTTGTCAACAGCATCGACGAGGTCCTTAACACGTTGTTCGTATTGGTCGCCTGTCTCATCATCAGGAGCCTCTTCATCACTGAGGTAGTGCCAGGCAGCATCCCAGACGCGGTCTGCGAAACCAGGATCGATCAACTCAAACGTGAACAGGTCATCAGCAGTCTTAGTGCTTCCACCCATCTTCAAGAGACCGTTAACAAGTTCTTTAACAGACTTAATAGTACTCTCAGAGGCTTGTACATAGATCTCCGTGGAGGAGTTCGTGATGACGTCAATAAAACTATGAATCTTAATTGTGATTGAATTTTGCATGTTAGTTATCACAATACTCCCCTACTTCAAATAGACTTGAAAGATTTGACATTACTTTGGCAGCCAGCTCGGCATTGGCGTCATTGGCTCGTGCCGTGACCTCTAGGCCAATACTATCGTGGTACTCTGTCTCTGTCTCAGTCTCAGCATTGTAGTACCAGTTAGGTGTACTCTCACCTTGTGCGATGAGGTCCTTAGTGGACTGAACAAATGCAGTAGCCAGTTTGTGGTGTTCCATCCAGTCCTTGCCACTAAATGATTTATCTACTCTTTCAAGCTCCTCGTACGCAGCACACCTTAGACGGTCATCCACTCCGTAATCAACCAATTTGAACTCGAAGAGATCGTCGGCGGTTTGTTTGTTCCCTGCGAAGGCTAGGAGACTATTGACTAGTTTCTTAACACTGTCGATTGAACTCTGACTCGCTCTAACATAAATCTCCGTGCTGCTGTTCGTAATAACATCTATAAAACTGTGAATCTTGATTATCACTTTTGTCTCCTTTTCTACTTTTTCTGCCCTGCTAACGGAACCTCCTTTATTGTTATACTGTAAGTAAAAGGTGGGCAGGGGAAAGTGGAGGCAAACCCCTGCCCGGTAATTGGTTATCTCATCAAATAGTTGTATAAGAACAACTTGGGGAATGCTAAAATCTGAATGACATTACTAACTTCTGTTAGTACAACCATCATCAACACAACTGAGAGCAGCACCGATGCACCCTGTATGTAAAACATCTGAGTGTCAATTACTTTACCCTCAAAGGCTTTCTTCACATTACGGATAAATGCCTTCCACACCATAAAGGTTGGATATCCAAAGACTGCGACGAACGCCGTAATCGCTAGTACATTGCACCAAAGGTTATACATTAGTATCTGATGGAAGGTATCAGTCAGGATGGGAGCCACCCTGTCAAGTACCGCATTTGCTGTCGTTATTTTTGTCATTTTAACTCCTTCGATAATTTATTCTATAAAGTAATTTTTTCTTACTTTAATTATTTTGGTACGGCTGGAGGATCTTCAAAGAGGTCCTTCAACGTTGCTTCTTCAACTCTCTAGCCTCTATAATAAGGACATGGATAAAACACTACTCGAATCATTTATAAAAAGACAACTATCAGCACCCCAAATCGCCACAGAAATGGGCTGTAGTCTACACTCAATAAATCACCACCTTAAAAAACACGGTCTAAGCACGGATTACAGCTCAAGTCCTTGGCTGGAGCATGGGACCACTCTGAAGGCTATGTCCGTAACTAACACAAGACCTGTAATCGCTGAGACCTTTCATGTGCCCCTCTCCACTATTAACTTCTGGTTTAAGAAGCTTGCCATTAAAACCAGAGCAGCCAAGAAACCCTTCTGTGCGTTCTGTGGTAAGCCCTTAGAGGGTCATCGACGAGCCAATAAATGCTGTAACAACACCTGTTTTTACGCTCTAAAGCGAGCAACTCGTATAGCCGCTTGGAAGGCCGGCAAGATCTCAGGAGTGGTCCAGCACGGAGGAACTTCCTCTTTTATACGAGAGTACCTATTCGAAAAATATGACAGTCAATGCTGTCAGTGTGGTTGGCATAAAGTCAACCCAACTAGTGGAAAAATACCACTGGAGCTCAATCACATAGATGGTAATTGGAAAAATAACATAGAGAGCAATCTCGAGTTGCTTTGTCCTAACTGCCATGCTCTTACACCTACACACAAAGCCCTCAATATGGGCAAGGGCCGAAATAACCGCTAATTGGTGTCCCCAGTAGGAATCGAACCTACATTTTCGGATTAGAAATCCGAGGCTTTATCCATTAAGCTATGGGGACTAAAGATTAGCCCTAAGGGCTTTCATAAATCCTACTACTCTTGGATCAATTTGGACATGCCATTGCTCGATCTCTTTCTTTAGGAGTAGTCCTTCTAGTGCGGTGCACCTAGACAGAGCCACATAGAGTTGACCATGACTAAAAGTACCCGTGTCAACATCTAGCAGTACCTTGTTAAAGGTCTTACCCTGTGCCTTGTGTACTGTAATGGCTTTACACACCTTAAGGGGTATCTGCGTAAATACTCCTATAGTGACTGACACTATCTTAGATTCCTCTTCTACTATAGGATCCCCATATCTGTCCTTTACAATTTTACCAAACTCGTCTCTGCGATGTCGTTCAGACTGCAGGGCATACTCAGTAATCTTCCACTCATGGGGGCCTATTGGGTATATGCCACCGTTATCCAAATCAACCAGCGGTACGCCTTCTACAAAACCTACAATCTTGCCTGTGGTACCATTCACCCAACGTCCGTCGGGATCATTCATACAGATCATTACTTGTGCATTTTCCTTCATTATGAGCTTATCATCAACAACGTGGTATGCCTGAGGCACATCCCCAGTAATACGTGCATACGATATAACTGGGTCACTTTTTATTGAATCAATGTAATCCACATTGATCTGTTTTACTTTTGCATTCGTTGTAGTGAGATATATGTACCCATCATCAGCAGTAGGGGAGTAGTTGGTCCTCACTCGCTTATTCAACGCGATCAACGAAAAGATTGACATCTTTTTGTTTCTGACCTCGTTCAGTATCTTAACAAACGATTCATCCTTTTGACGGAATATCGAGGTCAGCTCAATGAAGTCGAAAAGGATTTTTCGAAACACCTTAGCATCAAAGAAGTATGGGCTATCATAAATAGTCTTAAAGATCTCCTTTTCGTTGGCTACTACGACAGGTGGCAACTGAAATAGATCTCCCATGAACACCATTTTAACATTGCCAAAAGGAATATCATTGCCACGGTTGAGTCTGAGGGCTACATCTATGCAGTCCATGAGATCCGCTCTAACCATCGACACCTCATCAATGACTATAATGTCTACCTCGTCAATAACGTCTGGGTTTCTAACTCGTCGTACCGTTGATACTGTTACATCAGAGCTGAAACCAAAGAACTTGTGTATGGTGCTTCCACCTACGTTAAGTGCTGCAACTCCTGTAGGAGACAGAACCACTACCTTCTTTTGGGTGTTGCAGATGAAGTACTTGAGAAGTGTTGACTTCCCCGTACCTGCATTCCCTGTCAAAAAGACATGATCCTGTCCATTTTCTAGCAGCTCCAGGGCTGCTTTGAACTCGTCCGTTAGTATTAAATTAGGCGGCAATCTCTTCCTCCTCTTCCTCTTTTGTTAAAAACTCTACTGCCTTCTGTGCTTTGCCGCTTGCACTGATGATAAGTCTCTTATCATCCCTTAGAGCCGCCAGCCATGATGCGATATATGCAGCTTCATTATCTCTGACTGCACTGTTATCGGTCCCCGTCATGGCTGCAAGAAATGCTGAGCCTAATTCGGCTACAAGCTCTTCTTTGCTGTAATGCTCATTGCCAAATGCAGCTTCGTCTGTGATTCTATCCAAGCGACTCTTATGACCACTCCAATGAATGAGTTCATGAAAAAGTGTGGCATAGAAGTGTTCAGCGCTGTCAAAATCCACACGATGAGGCATTCCTATAATGTCCTCACTGGGTCGGAAGAATGCTCTGTCTCCACCGTAGCGGATATCAGGCTTATTTCGATCAATGATCTTATCACATTCTTCAATGGGATTGATCTCTTTGACGGGTCCTTCTTTGATTGGGCGCTCAATGCCTTCAGTATCTGCTAAAGCAAAGACAGTATAGTACTTTAAGAATGGAATCTTCTTAGTCTTTGACGGATCATCCGGATC
>Ga0315281_10008627_pt1 | contig 14242 bp, 12 predicted proteins | sample YL17G07_0_MG_FD_204540 | JGI IMG/M metagenome (GOLD analysis project Ga0315281, IMG submission 204540) | Sediment microbial communities from Yellowstone Lake, YNP, Wyoming, USA - YL17G07_0 | ecosystem: Environmental > Aquatic > Freshwater > Lake > Sediment | place: USA: Wyoming | collected...
GAAGTGAACATTGGCTCGTGCCCCAGCGCCTTGAGCACGTCGCAGCGCGCCGCGGTGCGGCGGTCCTGCCAGACGATGGCGTTGCAGATGGGCTTGCCGGTGCGCCGGTCCCAGACCACGGTGGTCTCGCGCTGATTGGTGATGCCGATCGCCGCGATGTCCTGCGAAAAGATGCCGGCGCGCGCGATCGCTTCCACCGCCACAGCGTACTGCGACTCCCAGATTTCCACCGGATCGTGCTCGACCCAGCCCGGCTCGGGATAAATCTGCCGCAGCTCCTTCTGCGCCACCGCCCTGACGGTGCCGTCGTGATCGAACACGATCGCGCGCGAACTCGTCGTGCCCTGATCCAATGCGAGTATGAAGCTCATTCCTGTCACCGATTGGAGCGCTGGACAGCCGACGCATCACTCCGGAACGCCGGACTCCAGCCTCGTTCGGTCCCGGACGGCATCGCCGAGACCGAACCCTCTGTTGCCGGCGACATTGTATGCCTCCGCGACATTTGCGATTCGCGAGGCGGACCGGCGCCGATCCGTCACGGCGCGCACCTGCCGCGCCGCGCCAGGTCGCCGATGCCTAGTTCGCGGAAGAACCGTATTTAGCGATCGCTGGATGACATGGGGCTTGCCTTCTGCAATGGTGTTGTGGTCATTGGCGCGTTCACCCCAGCTTCGCCGCCAGGTAGTCGACGATGGCGTCGAGCGTCGTCAGCCTCGCGTAATCGGCTTCCGGTATCTCCACTTTCAGCCTGCGGTGGAAGCCGATGATGACATTGAGCCAGTCCATCGAATCCAGGTCGATCTGGTCGCGCAGCGGCTGATCGGGCTCAAGTTCGCCTTCCTCGACTTCGGGTGCAATGGACTTGATGGTGGCGATGACGGCCGCCCGGATTTCGTTGGTATCCATGTTTTTCCCCGCTCAAAGTTGCTGCGGCTGCTGCAGCAGGTCCCGGATCGCCGACATGAACAGGGCGCCGCGATGCCCGTCGCTCACCCGGTGGTCCGCCGCCAGGCTTGCGGTCACCGCCGGCATCGCTTTCAGCGCGCCATGATCCGCCCATGCCCGCTCGACGACACGCCCGAATCCAACCAACGCGACCTGCGGCGGATAGATCACCCCGAACACCGATTCCACGCTGCCGTCGCCAAGATTGGTCAAGGTGATGGTCGGATCAGTCATTTCGGAACTTCTCAGCGAGCCTGCCCGGGCACGTTGCACCAAATCGGAAAGGTCGCGCATGAGTTCCGCCAGCGTTTTCCTGTCGACGTCGTGGATCGCGGGCGCGACCAGCCCGCCCTTCCGCAGCGAGATCGCCACGCCGACATGCACGCCCGCGGACGGCATGAAGCCACCATCGCGATAAAAGCCGTTCATCTCCGGATACTTCACGCACGCCAGCGCCACCGCCTTGAGATAGAGCACCGCCATCAGCAGCCGCTCGGTGACCGTCCGTTCCGTGTTTTCGGCCGCGAGCCATGCCGTTGCGCGTTCGAGCGGAATAGTGTCTGCAAGGTAGTAGTGCGGGATCTCGCGCTTGGAGCGGCTCATCGCCGCGGCGATGGCGCGGCGCATCTCCAGAGCGCGGTCCGGCGGCGCCGCCTTTGCCTTTGCCGCGAGTTCGACATCCTCGAGCGTCACTGCTGAATCCGGCCCGGTGCCGCGCACCGCATCGAGATCGACGCCGAGTTCCTCGGCGTGCCTGCGCGCCGCCGGTGAAATGCGCCGGCGCTGCACCGCGCCCGTATTCGCCGCTGCGGCGGGCGTGGCAGGCGTGGCAACCGGCACCGCAGCCGGCTTCGCGGCCGTAACGGGTCCGGGTGCAACCGGTACCGCGGTCTCCGCTGTTTCTCCGGGCACAAAGAGTGTCGCCAGCACAGTGCCGACGGGCACCGTCTCGCCCGGTTGCACCAGGAGTTCGTTCACCGTGCCGTCGGACCAGATCTCGACGTCGACTGCCGCCTTCGAGGTATCGACGATCGCGACCACGTCGCCGCGCTTGACGCAGTCTCCCGGCTTCACCTTCCATTCGAGAAGCTTGCCCTGGTCCATGTCGGAACCGAGCGACGGCAGCTTGAATGCGATCATGATTGTGCCCGTCCGCAAACCGTCCGTGCCGCGGCAACGATTTTCGGCACCTGCGGCAGCGCCGCGTCCTCGAGGTGTTTAGCGTAGGGCATCGGCACTTCCTCGCTGCAGACGCGCGCCACCGGCGCATCGAGCTCATAGAACGCGCCTTCCATGATGCGCGCCATCACCTCCGCCGCAAGGCTTCCGCTTCTCCAGCCTTCGTCGATCACCACGGCGCGGTGCGTCCGTTTCACCGACTCGATCATCGTATCGGTGTCGAGCGGACGCAGCACGCGAAGATCGATGACCTCGGCATCGATGCCCTCCTCCGCCAATTGCGCTGCCGCATCCAGCGTCTTGCCGAGGCAGCCGCCATAGGTGATGAGGCTCACGTCCCTGCCCTGCCGCATCAGGCGCGCATGCGAGATGTCGGCGCTGATCGTGGCCGGCAACTCGGCCTCCATGTTGTAGAGCTGCGCATGCTCGAAAATAATTACCGGGTCCGGATCCTGCAGCGCCGGCCACAGCATGCCGCGCGCGTCCTCGACGGTGGCGGGCGCCAGCGCGCGGATTCCGGGGACGTGCGCGTACCAGCATTCGAGGCTGTGCGAATGCTGGGCCGCGAGCTGGCGGCCGGCGCCGGTCGCCATGCGGATCACCAGCGGGACGCTGAACTGCCCGCCCGACATATGGCGGAGCGCCGCCGCGGTATTGACGATCTGGTCGAGCGCGAGCAGGCTGAAGTTGATTGTCATCACTTCGACGATCGGGCGCATGCCGCCGAGCGCCGCGCCGATGCCGGCGCCGACGAAACCGAGTTCGGACAGGGGTGCATCGCGAATGCGCTCCGGCCCGAATTCCTCGAGCAAACCCTTGCTCACGGCGTAAGTTCCGCCATATCTGCCGACGTCCTCGCCCATCAGGAAAACGCGCGAATCGCGCTGCATGGCTTCGCGCAGCGCCAGGCGCATGGCCTCGCGGTAGGAGATCTTCGTCATGGCGCCGCCGGCGTCGTCACGTCGCGGGCGAGGTCGGCAACGGGCTCCCAGGTTCCCGCCTCGGCGAAATCGACCGCGCGCCGCACTTCGTCCTGCGCCTCGCGATCCAGGGCGAGGAATTCTTCCTCGGTGAGCAAGTCCTGCGCCTTCAGCCGCGCGGAATAAGTGTGGATTGGGCCGCGCGTCTTCCATTCCTCGACCTCTGCCTTGTCGCGGTACAACTCGGGATCGAACATCGAGTGCGCGCGGAAGCGATAGGTCTGGTATTCCAGGAACACCGGCCCCTCGCCGGCGCGCACTGCCTTGGCGGCCGCCAGCGTCGCCTCGCGCACGGCGACCACGTCCATGCCGTCGACCCGCTTTGCCGCAACGCCGTAGGACGCCGCCTTGGCCGAGAGGTCGGTCTGCGACTCCGAGCGCACGAGCGCGGTGCCCATTGCGTACAGGTTATTCTCGCAGCAGAACAGCAGCGGCAGCCGCCACAGCGCCGCGAGGTTCATCGATTCGTGGAACGCGCCTTCGGCCACCGCGCCGTCGCCGAAGAAGCAGGCGGTGACGCGCGCCGCTTTCTGCAGATGATCGGCAAGCGCGAAGCCCACCGCCAGCGGCAACCCGCCGCCGACGATCGCGTTGCCGCCGTAGAAGCGTGTCCTCGCATCGAACAGATGCATCGAACCGCCGCGGCCGCGCGAGCACCCTTCCTGCTTGCCGTACATCTCGGCCATGATCGCGTTCATCGACACGCCGCGCAGCAGCGCGTGGCCGTGTTCGCGGTAGGTGGCGACCACATTGTCGCCCGTAGTGAGCGCGCGGAACGCGCCTGCCGCGACCGCTTCCTCGCCGATGTACAAATGGAGAAAGCCGCGGATCTTGCCTTCGCCATAGAGCTCGGCCGCCTTTTCCTCGAGGCGGCGCACCCGCAGCATGTCGGCGAGCAGTCCGTGCGCGAGTTCGCGCGCATACGGCACCGGCCCGCTCGGCGGCGGCTGGATCATTCCGCCCCCTCCAGCGTCGACAGGTCGCCTTCGGGCAGGCCCAGTTCACGCGCCTTCAACAGCCGCCGCATGATCTTGCCACTGCGGGTGCGCGGCAATGACGCGACAAATTCGATTTCCTTCGGCGCCACCGCTGCGCCGAGACGTTTGCGCGCATGCCCGATGAGTTCCAGGCGCAGCGCCTCGCCGGCCACCGCGCCGGCCTTGAGCGAGACGAAGGCCTTCACCATTTCTCCCGCCATTTCGTCCGGCTTGCCGATGACCCCGGCTTCGGCCACGGCCGGATGTTCCATCAACGCGCTTTCCACCTCGAACGGCCCGATCAGATGCCCGGATGACTTGATGACGTCGTCGGCACGGCCGACGAACCAGAAATAGCCGTCGGCATCGCACCGGGCGAGATCGCCCGTGAGATAGAGATCATCCGCGAAGCACTTGCGGTAACGCTCATCCTGGTTGAGATAGCCGCGGAACATCGACGGCCAGCCCGACCGCAGCGCGAGTTCGCCTTCCTGGTCCGGCGCATCGATAAGGTCGACTCCGCCATCCTTCCTGCGCCGCACGATGCATGCATCGACGCCGGGCAGCGGTTTTCCCATCGAACCGGGCTTGATGTCCATCGCCGGCGTGTTCGCGATCATGATGCCGCCGGTCTCGGTCTGCCACCAGTTGTCGTGGATCGGCAGGCCCAATACCTCCTGCCCCCACCACACCGCTTCGGGGTTGAGCGGCTCGCCGACGCTGGCGATGAAACGAAGATCGGGGAAGCGGTATTTTTTCGCAAGCTCAGTACCCGCTTTCATCAGCATGCGAATTGCGGTCGGCGCCGTATACCAGACCGTGACCTGGTGGTCCTGCAGGATGCGGTACCAGCGCTCGGCGTCGAAATCCGCCTCGTCGATGATGCTGGTCACGCCATGCACCAGCGGCGCGATAATGCCGTACGAGGTTCCGGTCACCCACCCCGGGTCGGCGGTGCACCAGAAAATGTCGCTGTCGTGGAGGTCGAGCGCGTACCTGCCGGTCGCGTAGTGCATCAGCACCGCGCCGTGAACGTGGATCGCGCCCTTCGGCGTGCCGGTGGTGCCGCTGGTGAAATGCAGCAGCGCCGGATCTTCCGCGCGGGTCGGCGCGACCTCGAAGCTGTCGGATGCATCGGCCATCAGGCGCCGCAGGTCGAGCGTGCCGGGAACGTTCATCGGCTGTCCCGTTTCGCCCACCAGCAGCACGTGCTTGAGCGTGGGTAGTTCGGCGGCGATCTTTTCCACCTTGCGCCGGTACAGCGCCTCGGTGGTCACCAGCACGCTGCCTTCGCCGAGCTTGATGCGGGTCTTGACCGGCTCCGGGCCGAATGCGGAAAACAGCGGCGACACCACGGTGCCGTTCTTCAGCGCGCCGAGCACTGCAACGTAGAGTTCAGGGATGCGGCCGGCGAGCACGAACAAGCGCTCGCCCCTGCCGACGCCCAGCTGCCGCAGCACGTTGGCAAAGCGATTCGTCTCCTGCATCAACGCGCGATAGCTGATGCATCTTTCGGTTCCATTGCGGCCCAGCCAGTGCAGCGCCGTCCGCTCGCCGGATTTGCCCTGCGCGTGCCGGTCCACCGCTTCGAACGCGATGTTGATGCCGCCGTCCGGCATTCCCGAAAGTTGCTGCCGCACCGCGTCCCAGGAAAAACTGCTGCGCTCCGCCGCGTAGTCCGCCAGGTTAGGCGGCACTGACGGACTCGCAGCCGACTTGCGGATGACCGACGGCCTCATTTCGGTTGTTTCCGGTGATACAGGCGGTGGTTCCAGACATTTTCATGCTAGCACTGGCATTCGCGGTCGAGAGTTGACCAATCTCAAAGAGAGGCGAGTTACCCGACCGCACGAAGACGCAAGGCCCCGGAGCCGCTTGTGACCGAACGAATTCGGTTCCCACCGCACCCCCTCACGCAACGCGCATTTCGGGCAAGCCATCGCACATATGTCCATTGCGTCCCTGAACGAGGATAATCGGGTATTGATTTAAACAACACGCGATGACCACCCTTCCGCCAGAAATCTTCAAGGCCTACGACATCCGCGGTATCGTCGGCAGGACGCTGACGCCCGCAATCGTCGAAACCATCGGTCGCGCGCTGGGTACGCGGGCAAAGACGGTCGGCCAGCGCGCTGTCGCGATCGGCCGCGACGGGCGGCTCTCCGGCCCGGAACTCGCGGCGGCGCTCGCCGAAGGCATTCGTGCCACCGGCGTCGATGTCGTCGAACTCGGCATGGTGACCACGCCGATGACGTATTTCGCCGCGCATCATCTCGGCACCAACAACGCGGTGATGGTGACCGGCAGCCACAATCCCCCGGACTACAACGGACTCAAGATGGTCATCGCCGGCGACACGCTGTCGGGCGACGCAATACAGGAAGTCAGGCAATCCTGCGAGCGCGGCGAATTTGCGGCCGGCGCAGGAAAACACGCCACGGCCGACGTGCGCGAGGCCTACCTGGCGCGCATCGCAAGCGACATCAAACTCAGGCGGCCGATGAACATCGCCATCGACTGCGGCAACGGCGCCGCGGGCAGCATCGCGCCGTCGCTGTTTCGCCGGATCGGCTGCGAGGTCGAGGAACTCTACTGCGACGTCGACGGCACCTTCCCGAACCATCATCCCGATCCGTCGCAGCCGGAAAATCTTGCCGATCTGATTGCGGCGCTGCGAAACGGCCCCGCCGAGATCGGGCTCGCCTTCGACGGCGACGGCGATCGGCTCGGCGTCGTCACCAAAGACGGGCGCATCGTCTATCCGGACCGGCAACTGATGCTGTTCGCCGAGGACGTGCTGTCGCGCAATCCGGGCGCGGAGATCATTTACGACGTGAAGTGCACGCGCAACCTCGCGCCGTGGATCCGCCGGCACGGCGGCCGGCCGCTGATGTGGAAGACCGGCCATTCTTTGATCAAGGCGAAACTGCGTGAAACCGGCGCGCCGCTCGCGGGAGAAATGAGCGGGCACGTGTTCTTCAAGGAACGCTGGTACGGCTTCGACGACGGCGCCTACGCCGGCGCGAGGCTGCTGGAAATCCTGTCGGCAGCCGCTGACGCGAGCGCGGTGCTGAACGCGCTGCCCGATTCGCCGAGTACGCCGGAACTCCAGCTGAAACTTGCCGAAGGCGAAAACTTCGAGTTGATCCGCCGCCTGCAGCAGGACGCGCGCTTTCCCGGCGCGGGGGAAATCATCACCATCGACGGCCTGCGCGTGGAATATGCGGACGGCTTCGGCCTCGCGCGCGCATCGAACACGACGCCGGTGATCGTGCTGCGTTTCGAGGCCGATTCACAGGCTGCTTTGGCACGCATCCAGAACGAATTCCGGTGGGTGATCCTGGAGAAGAAACCGGACGCCGTGCTGCCGTTCTAGCCGCCGCAGTTGGTGGTGGCGTCAGGCGTGGCCCTTCGCGAGCGCCTGTTCCAGATCGTCGATCAGGTCGCCCGTGTCTTCGATTCCCACGGACAGGCGCAACAGATTGCCCGGAGCCGGTGTGCCTGCGCCTTCGACACTCGCGCGGTGTTCGATCAGGCTTTCGACGCCACCGAGGGAAGTTGCGCGCTTCCACAATTCGACGTTGGCAGCCGTCGCAATCGCCGCGACCTCGCCTGCGGCCGCCGGCTGGCTCGCAGCGCGCACGCGAATCGACAACATGCCGCCGAAGCCCCCATGCATTTGCCTGGCGGCGATTGCATGGCCCGGGAACGACGGCAATCCGGGGTACAGCACTTCCTCGATCAATGGATGCCGCGCGAGGTGCTCCGCGATCGCCTGCGCACTCGCGCACGCAACGCGAACGCGCGGGAACAGCGTGCGCATGCCGCGGGTCAGAAGCCACGCCTCGAACGACCCCGGTATGCCACCGATCTGCGCACGGATCGACCGGATGCGCTGCCACAGCGGCGATTCCTCGCGCGTGGTCAGCGTCCCGGCAATCACGTCGGAGTGCCCGTTCAGATACTTGGTCGCGGCATGCATCACGAGGTCCGCGCCGAATTCCAGCGGGCGCGTCAGCACCGGCGTCGCCACCGTCGAATCGACCGCCACCATCGCGCCCGCCTGATGCGCAAGGCCGCAGGTCGCCTCAATGTCGGTGATCGTCCACAGCGGATTTGCCGGCGTTTCAATCCATACCAGCCTGGTATTGCCGGGCTGCAGAGCGTTGCGCACCGAGGCTGCATCCGCCATGTCGATGAACTCGACGCGCAGGCCCCAGTGCGTCGCAAAGTTCATCAGCCAGTTGCGCAGCGACCAGTACATCACCTTCGGCGCCAGCACATGATCGCCCGGCGAGAGCGCCTGGAACACGGCGGTGGCGGCCGCCATGCCGGAGGCGAACAGCAGCGTGGCATGCCCGCCTTCGAGTGCCGTCAACACGGCTTCGGCCTGGTCGAAGGTCGGGTTGTTGTCGCGTGCATAGACGCGGCCGGAACGGTACTGATTGTCGGCGTCGCGGATAAACGTGGTCGAGGTGTGAATCGGCGGCGCGATTGCGCGCGTTTCCCGGTCCACCCATCCGAGTGCCTGTGCCGCGATGCTCGCGGGCTTCATCCTGCGGTTGTCCATCGAATCATTTCCCCATGCCGTTGGTGCCGTTACTTCACGGATTGGCGACCGCAATTGCGTCGATCGAGAACAGCAGCCCTCGCGGCAGCGCGACGACGGGCGTCGAACGCACCGGCGGCGCAACCGGAAAAAATTCGGCAAACAGCAGGTTGAGCGTGCCGAATGCGGCCGGATCGGCAATGTAGCAGGTGGCCTTCACTACGCGTTCCAGGCTGCTGCCCGCGTCCTCGAGCAGCGCGCGCAAATTGGCGAATGCCTGCCGCGCCTGGGACTCGAAGTCGCCGCCTGCTACCTGGCCGCTCGATGGAACGATGCCCGCCTGGCCCGCCGTAAAAATCAGATTGTCGACTCGAATCGCCTGCGAATACGGCCCGATCTTCGGAACTTGCGGGCTTCCGATAACCTCTTCCGGCAGTGCCATCTGGCCTCCTGGTGGGTGGGACTGAAAACGAAATCGGCAAGCGTGTTCCTGCCGGCGCCTCAGTGTCGAGACGTCGCCCGCGCCCGGCTCACTGCACGCGCCTTACCCTCGCGGTGATGTTGGAGCCTTCAATTTCCAGGTAGAACGCGCCGAGCACGCCGCGCCGGATCGTGACTTTGGGATTGTCGAGGTAGAAGTACCGGTTGCTGTCGTCGGCGATTTGCCAGACCTGGCCGTTCGCCAGCTTGATCCGCGATTTCGCTTCCCAGCCCTCGAAGTGGCCCGGGATGCGGCTTTCGACCGCTTGCAGTTCGTCTTTCGGCGCCCGGGTTTCCATGCCGAATCGATCCGCTGCTTGCGGCAGATCGCCGGGGGCCGCCCGCGTTTGCTGTGGCACGACCGGGGCCACCCTGGTTTGCTGCGGTTGACCCGGGACGGCCTTTGCGTCGCCCGCCGGCACCACCAGCGCGTCGTAACAAGCGAGGCGCTTCCCCGCATCGGGGATGCCGCGGCAGCGCAACAGCCCCGCGTCGTCGGCGAGCACGGCGCCGGATATCATCAGCGGTAAAAAAAACCATGGTCTCATGGCGTCACTCCCGGTAAATGTGCTTCGGCGGCCACGATCAGCCTGTCCGCCTTGCGGACGCAGTCGCCGGATCGGGCCAGAGAATCATCTGCGAGCAGCGAAACAGGGCCAGTGTCTTCCCGGTCGCGGCGGCGCTGACCACCGCGTCCCACACTTGGGTCGTGCGCCCGAGGTGCACCGCCGTTGCCTCGCAATCGATCGAACCGTCGAGGACGGTGCCCAGAAAATTGGTTTTGAGCTCGATGGTAGTGAACCCCGACGCGCCCTGAGGTAAATGCGCGACGGTGCCGTAGCCCGCGCTGGTATCGGCGAGCGCAATCACCGTCGCCGCATGCAGGAATCCGTTGGGCGCGAGCAGGTCTGGGCGCACCGTGAGGCGGCTTTTCAGCAGGCGATCGCCGACCTCGAGAATCTCGACGCCGAGCAGGCCCGGTAGATGGCCGGCGCTCCGCCCATTGAGAAATTGCGCCGTGATTTCCGGCCGGCGAAGGTCCGGCCGCGGCCCGTCCGCGCGTTTCGCGTCCATGCTCAGGCAAGGCCGTCGAGCAGAATGAGGTCGGTCGTCGCGGTGCGCTGGCGGATCAGCTTGGGTTCGCGGTATTCCTCCGATGCCCACCAGTCGCGCGCCTGCTCGAAGCTCGGAAACTCGAGGATCACCATGCGCTTCGGCACGTGGTCGCCTTCGAGCACCTCGGTCCTGCCGCCGCGCGCCAGGTAGCGCCCGCCGTACTGCGCGATGGTGGCGGGCACTGCTTTCCTGTATGCCTCGTAGGCTTCGGGATCCTGCACGTCGACTTCCGCAATCATGTAGGCAGCCATGTTTTCTCCTAGGCGCGCTCGGCAATCCAGGACGCGACGGATGCCAGCGCCCCCTGCAATTTCGATGCATCGGTGCCGCCGGCCTGCGCCATGTCCGCGCGCCCACCGCCCTTGCCGCCGACCTGCTGCGCGACGAAGTTCACCAGTTCGCCGGCCTTGATCCTTGCCGTGAGGTCGGCCGTGACGCCGGCAATCAGCGACACCCTGGTGCCTTCGGCCACGCCCAGCACCACCGCGCAGGACTTCAACTTTTCCTTCAACTGGTCGAGCGTCTCGCGCAACGCCTTGGCATCGACGCCTTCGAGCCTTGCCGCCAGCACTTTGATGCCTTTCACGTCCTGCGCCTGATCCGAAAGATCGTCGCCCTGGCGTGCCGCCAGCTTCGACTTCAGGCGCCCGAGTTCCTTTTCCAGCGCACGCACATTGTCGATGACCTGCGCAATTTTCTGCGTCACTTCCAGTGGTTGCGCCTTCAAGCTCGAGGCCGCACCGTGAAGCGCCTGTTCCTGCGCCTGCACGTAATCGAGTGCGCCATCGGCGGTCACCGCCTCGATCCGCCGGATGCCCGCCGCAACGCCACCTTCGGCGACGATCTTGAAGAAACCGATGTCGCCGGTGCGCGCGACGTGCGTGCCGCCGCAAAGCTCGGTCGAGAACGCGCCCATGCCGATGACCCGCACCTCGTCGCCGTATTTTTCGCCGAACAGGGCCATCGCGCCGTGCTTGATCGCGTCGTCGTATTTCATGATGCGGGCTTCGACCGCGACGTTGCGCCTGACCTCGGCGTTAACCAGTTTCTCGACCTCGCGCATCTCGGCCGGCGTTACCGGCTGCGAATGCGAAAAGTCGAAGCGCGTGCGCTGCGCGTCGACCAGCGAGCCTTTTTGCTGCACGTGCGGCCCGAGCACGGCGCGCAGGGCCGCGTGCATCAGGTGCGTCGCGGAATGGTTGAACGCGGCGCGGGAACGCAGATCGGCATCGACCCCGGCCCTGACCGCGCTGCCGATCTCGAGGAATCCGGTCTCCACGCTGCCATCATGGCCGAACACTTCGGCCTGGATTTTCTGCGTGTCCGCGACGCTGAAGCTGCCGTGGCTGGCGACGAGTTCGCCGGAATCGCCGACCTGTCCACCCGACTCCGCATAGAACGGCGTGCGGTCGAGGACCACGACGGCCTTTTGCCCCGCCTCGATGCGCTCGACTTCCGCGCCCTCGACGTACAACGCCAGCACCTTGGCATCGATCGACAGTGCGTCGTAACCGCGAAACTCGGTCCGCGCGCCGCGATAATCGACCGCGGCGCCGGCCTTGAACTTGTTCGCCGCGCGGGCCTGCTCGCGCTGCTGCTCCATCGCCGCCTCGAAACCCGCATGGTCGACCCGGATGCCCCGTTCGCGCGCGATGTCGGCGGTGAGATCGACGGGAAATCCAAAAGTGTCGTAGAGCTGGAATACGGTTTCGCCGTCGAGCATCCGGTCTTCGCGGTTGAGGGCGACTTCCAGCACTTTCATGCCGTGCTCCAGCGTTTCCGCGAACCGTTCCTCTTCCTGCTTCAGCACCTGGGTTACGCGCAGCTTGGCGGCGACGAGTTCGGGATACGCTTCGCCCATGGCGTTCGCCAGGTCATCGACCAGGCGATGGAAGAACGGCTTGCTCTGTCCCAGCTTGTAACCGTGGCGGATCGCGCGGCGGATGATCCGGCGCAGCACGTAGCCGCGCCCTTCGTTGCCCGGGATGACGCCGTCGACGATGAGGAAGGCGCAGGCGCGGATATGGTCTGCGATCACCTTCAGCGAATTCGAGGCGAGGTCCCTGGTCCCGGTCTCGCGCGCCGCCGCCCTGATCAGGTCCTGGAACAGGTCGATGTCGTAATTGCTGTGCGCGTGCTGCAGCACCGCGGCGAGCCGTTCGAGGCCCATGCCGGTATCCACCGAGGGCTTGGGCAGCGGGTGCAGCGCGCCCTTGTCATCCCGGTTGAACTGCATGAACACGAGGTTCCAGATCTCGATGTAGCGGTCGCCGTCGGCATCCGCCGAACCCGGCGGTCCGCCCGCGACGTCCGGGCCATGGTCGTAAAAGACTTCGCTGCAGGGGCCGCAGGGCCCGGTGTCGGCCATCTGCCAGAAATTGTCTGAGCCGCCGCCAGGCTTGTCGCCGACGCGAACGATGCGCTCCTTCGGCACGCCGATTTCCTTTGCCCACACGTCGTAGGCTTCGTCATCCGTCTGATACACCGTGATCCAGAGCTTGTCCTTCGGCAGCGCATAGACCCCGGTGAGGAGTTCCCACGCATACTTGATGGCATCGCGCTTGAAGTAATCGCCGAAGCTGAAGTTGCCGAGCATCTCGAAGAACGTGTGGTGGCGCGCGGTATAGCCGACGTTCTCGAGGTCGTTGTGCTTGCCGCCGGCGCGCACGCAGCGCTGCGAGGTCGTCGCACGGACATAATTGCGCTGGTCGTGGCCGAGGAACACGTCCTTGAACTGCACCATGCCGGAATTGGTGAACAGCAGCGTCGGATCATTGCCCGGCACCAGCGGGCTCGAGGCGACGATGGCGTGGCCCTTGGAGGCGAAATAATCGAGGAACTTGCTGCGGATTTCTGCGCTTTTCATTTCGGCTGCACGAATCGGAAAATAATTGCCGGCGCAGATACGGTTCGCCGCGCGCCGAAAATGATGATCATAGCACAGCGGAGTTCCCCCAATTGACCGCTAGAATAAGGGCTTAGGCAATCTGCGCCGCGGTTCGATGCGCCGCGAGCAGCGCGGCAGGACCACCGCCGGACTTTGTCAGCCAACGGATACGGTGCGTCCGGCGGCCCATGCGCGAAGCGCATTAACCTGTTCGGACATCACGATCGCGAGTGGCCTGGTTCGCCGAAGTTCCTCCAACAGATGGATGGTGTTCAGCGGAACGCGCTGCGCGTGCGCCTCGTATTGCGCGGACACGATGGCCTGCTCAATTTCCGCGCCGGTGAACCGTTCGGTGACCCGCGCGAGATCCGCCAGCGGGAATTTCGAGGCCTCGATGCCGCGCCGCGCGAGATGAATGCGAAACACCTCCTCGCGCGTTTCCGCGTCGGGAAGATCGACAAAGAAAATTTCGTCGAACCGTCCCTTGCGCATGAATTCCGGGGGCAGCTGGCTGATGTCGTTGGCGGTCGCCACCAGGAACACCCGCGACTTGCGTTCCGCCATCCAGGTCAGCAGCGTGCCGAGAACCCGGCGCGACACGCCGCCGTCGGATGCGCCGCCCGCGTCGCCGCCGATTCCCTTTTCGACCTCGTCGGCCCACAGCACGCACGGCGCCATCGCTTCGGCGTGCTGCAACGCCTCGCGCAGGTTGCGTTCGGTTTCGCCGTGATATTTGTTGTAGAGGGAACCGAAATCGAGCTGCAGCAGCGGCACGCCCCAGGCGCCGGCAATGGTCTTCGCCGCGAGGCTCTTGCCGCCGCCCTGCACGCCCAGCAGCAGCACGCCCTTCGGCACGTCCAGCCCCGCGGCGCCCGCCTCGCCGAGGAAGGCCTCCTCGCGCTGATCGAGCCAATGCTTGAGATTCTTCATGCCGGCAACTTCGGTGAAGCGGGCGGTGTCGATCTCGACCGACAGCGCGCTGTTCTTGCCGACCAGCTCGGCTTTCGCGCGCACCACCGGCGCGATGTCGTCCATGGTGATCGCGTCGCCGTCGCGGACCGCCATGCGGATCAGGCGCCGCGCATCCTCCACTGGAAGGCCCGCCACGTGCTGCGCCAGCAGC
>Ga0315281_10008628_pt1 | contig 14241 bp, 14 predicted proteins | sample YL17G07_0_MG_FD_204540 | JGI IMG/M metagenome (GOLD analysis project Ga0315281, IMG submission 204540) | Sediment microbial communities from Yellowstone Lake, YNP, Wyoming, USA - YL17G07_0 | ecosystem: Environmental > Aquatic > Freshwater > Lake > Sediment | place: USA: Wyoming | collected...
TCGACCAAGAGCGCGATGCGTTCCATGACAGAAATCGGGAAATGGTAGTCGCACTTCGGGCAGACCTTATTATTACGTTCAACTTCTTTGCGATAGACGATTTCCCGGCAGTGGTTACACTTGAGCCACATCCCCTCCGAAACCTTGGATCGCTTTGGAGGTTCAGGCTCAGTCGTTTTCTGTTTTTTAAACCAGGCCATAGTCGCTCCTCTTAGTCGCGAGCGGGACGAGAGAGCGTTCGAGGTTCGACGTATTCGGAACTTCGAACCCAGAACTCAGAACTTCTTCACCCCTGCCCGCCTATCGCGCACGTCTTGCCTGTCTCGCTCACGATTCACGAATGAAGAGACGGCAGAATAGCATAGCCGCCCTCATCACGCACGTAGATTTCCCGTCTGTGAAGAGCTGATCAGAATAGCTAGCCACCGAAGGCGATCTGAAACATCATCATGAGTCCGACGGCCACACTCCCAAGACTCGCCAGCCCCTGGACCGCGAAAAAGACGGGACGCCCGAGGTTCAGTGACCACAATACCGGCACGCTCACGACTATCCCGACCAGCATCATCCCCAGGATCGACCCAACCCCGAACACCGCGATATACGTCAGCCCCTCCGACACCGATCTCGCAGACGACAGCACGATCAACAACAACGCCGCCGACCCGGCCAGACCATGGGCCATGCCGATACAGAACGGTCGAACGGAGTCACGCCACCAGTGGATATGCCCATGATCTTCAGCCAGCGCATGGCTATGTAAGTGCACGTGCCGTTCACCGTCATGCTCGTGCGTATGCACATGCCAGCGTTCCCGAATCAATCGCACCGCAAGTATCCCGCCGAGGAACACGAGCATCACGCCGACGCCGAACTCGGCCGCCAACGCAAAGGGCTCAGGAATCGGCACGTGAAACACCAATACCACCGCCCCAGCCAGCAACAACACCACCGTGTGTCCAAGGCCCCAACTGAGTCCAATCATGCCGGAGGCGCGGAGCGATGGCCGCTGCGCCAGGACCGTGGATACGGCAGCCAAATGGTCCGTGTCCAAGGCATGGCGAAGCCCCAGCACCAACCCAAGTCCTAAAATGGTCAGGAATTCAGTTTCCAGCATGAACGGTCAACAGGGATCGTCCCTGCGGCACAGGTGTTGGCGGCACGATGGAACGTCAGCCGCCTCGAGCGTGCATTTCGAGATGGGGGTCTTCACGCAGCTTCTCAATACCGATGAGCCCCCCGACACGCAACCCGTCGCGTTCAAGCGCCTTGCGCTCTTCTGCGCCCCGGTCGCGGCGGCCTTCCCAACCGGCACGGATCAAGGCCTGCATCTCGCCATCCGAAGCGCCGGCACGCAGGGGCTTGCGCAGATCCGTTCCTGATGTCGCATAGAGACAGCGATACCACATGCCGTCGGCGGTGACACGGCTGCGATCGCAGGTCGCACAGAACGGCGTAGTCGTCGACGGAATAATCCCAAAGGTCGTTCCATCCGGCAATACAAATCGTTGCGCCGGCGCTGCCCCTCGTTCAGCCATCGGCTCAATCGTCCCATAGTGCTCACTCAACAAGGTGAGCATTGCGGCTCGGGATAACACTTTGTCTTGAGACCACTCGTTCGCACCACCGACATCCATATATTCGATAAAGCGGACTTCCGCCTGCACCTGCTTGCCGAACTCGATCAGATCAACCAGCTCGTCGTCATTGAAACCCCTGATCGCTACCGTATCGAGCTTCAATCCTGTGAATCCCACCCGCCCCACCGACTCAATCCCTTCTAGTACGCGCGCATGCTCATCACGGCGGGTCAGTTGAAGAAATCGTTCAGGTCTCAGCGTATCGAGGCTGACCGTGATGCGGTGCAGCCCTGCCTCATACAACTCCTCAGCATAGTCCGCCAAGAGAATGCCGTTCGTCGTCAACGCGATATCCGTCAGCCGCCGGGTTTGTAGCAATAGATACACCAACCGAGGCAAATCACGCCGAAGCAATGGCTCTCCGCCGGTCAACCGCACACGATCCACGCCGAGATCGGTGAAATAGCCGGTCAGCCTCGCCATTTCCTCGTGGGTCAGCATATCCTCGCGCGGCAACCAGACGTAATCCTGTTCCGGCATACAGTACGTGCAGCGGAGATTGCACCGATCCGTCACGGACAAGCGCAGACTCTTGAGTGGACGACCGAATATATCGGCTATGCCTTCCCTATCTTTATTTTTTGATAATTCGCTCATGATCTGTGAATTGCCTTTTCAACCCAATGCTCAATGTTCAATGTTCCAGGAATCTACGCTTCAACCATTGAACATTCATCACTGAACATTGATCATTCGAGTCTGTCGTTTACGTTTCACGTCTCACCTTTTACGTCTAACGCTTCTAGGGATGTTCCTCCACCCACACTTCACCTTCCGGCGTGTGCTCGCGCTTCCAGATCGGTGCAATTCGCTTCAATTCAGCGATCGCCCATTCGCAGGCACGGAACGCCTCTGCCCGATGCTCAGCCCCCACGACAATCAGCACGATGTTTTCGCCGATGCCGATTTCACCATACCGGTGGAGGATCGCAACCTCGATGATATCGAAATCCTTCAACGCTCGTTCACGGATCTCGCGCAGTTTCGCTTGAGCCATCCCTTCGTAGTGCTCGAAGGTGATGCTGTCGACATCCCTTCCCTTGGAACGATCCCGGGCAATACCAAGAAATGTCGCAATACCGCCGATACGCTTCGACTTACCTCGCACCCGATTGATCTCCGCATCCACGGAAAAATCTTCCCGTTGCACGCGGACCAACCGGGCACCGTCACCGGCCTGATCCATTGGGCAGCCCCCTGCGAACGGCGGCAACAACGCGACTTCATCGCCATCCTGAATCATCATATCTTCGTGCGCGACTTCTTGATTAACCGACACGAGGATTTTTTTCTTCTGAATCAGTTCCCCGATGGCAGGATACCCAGCTTCTAACCCGCTGATGAGGTCTTTCACCCGACTGCCATTGGCGAGATCGAGGGACAACGTCCCCTGATTTCCTGCCATCATCTTCGTCATCCCAAAGAGGCGAACCATGACCACGAAAATCCTCACTACTTACTTGAGGTTACTGGCACTACCTCTTGTAAACACACCTGACTTACCACCTGACTTTGCGAGCAAGCAGACGTCGCCAAAACTCATTCCCCGATCGATGGCTTTGCACATATCGTAGATCGTGAGCGCCGCAACTGAGGCAGCGGTCATGGCTTCCATCTCCACCCCGGTCGGCCCGGTCGTCTTGGCCGTCGCCAGAATGGTGATCGAACAGCGTCCTTCACGATCCGGCTGAGGCTCTTCTTTGAATGAGATGTCGACACTGGTGAGGAGGATCGGATGGCACATGGGAATGAGGTCCGGGGTCTTCTTGGCCCCCATCACGCCGGCGACCTGCGCGACGGATAAGACATCGCCCTTGGCAATCTTGCCCCGTTGAATCTTTTCAAGAGTTTCCGGCTGGAGAAACACTGTGGCCTGAGCGGTCGCAACCCGTTCAGTTGAGTCTTTGGCGCTGACATCAACCATCCGCGCCCGCCCCGACTCGTTGAAGTGCGTAAGTTCTGCCATCTTCTTAGTTGAATCAGCCGGTTGCAGGAAGAAATGTGAGGGGATTATAGGAGCCGGTGGAAAGGGCAGTCAAGGGCGGGAAAGGAAGTGGCCAAGTGCCCTTCTTTCTCGCAGAACGCGCACGATAGGAATGTGCTCGTTCGATGCGCGCAGTAAAGGGCAGCCTTGGCCACTCCATTTTATATATAATTATAGAGAATCGGAATACCCTCGTTGAACGCGCGCAGTCGGGGATTCAGCCAGGCCGCCCCCAAAGAGGGAGAAAGATAGATTGAGAAAACCCATGTGGCCCTGTGCTCCGGAAGCATAAAAAATAGGGGGCACGAACGAGCTTGGAGGGACCATTCTGGAGGTGAGCAGTAGGTACGTGTTGAACCTTGCAGTAGACTCGCCCACAACGTATTCCTGAAATCCTATCCGCCCGCCGTCACCGTCGCAATTGGTGGTCCGTTCCACCAGTCTTCCGCCCCGTACTGCATCATATGCCTTCCGTCCCTGTCCAGCCTTGCGCCCCACCGCCCCCTACGTTAGACAGATCCCACCTCGACGCCGCGGGGACGACTGATCGCCGTCCCTGAGTTTTCCTTTAGAATCGAAAATGAGCGTGCTCACCTATCTCCTAGCTCTTATTGAGATGATCCCCGGCACGTTCTGGGGAGTCATCATCGGCGGGTTTTTCACGCTCAGCGGTATCATCCTCACAAATCAAGCCCACGACCGTAGAATGCAAGTGCAGCTCGCCGACGATCGAAAACTGAAGAACCATGAACGAGAGATGGCATTGAGAAAGGATGTCTATCTGGCGGCCGCTGAGGCAGCGGCCGCCGGTCTGCTCGCTGTCGGCCGATTCGCCAACCTCGACACTCCTCACGACAAGTTGATCGAAGGGTATCTCGACAAAGCTCCCTCCATCACCAAAGTTCATATAATCGCGAACGAGCAGACGGTGAAAGCCGTCTTAAATTTCTCGACCGAATTGAGTGCGGCATTCTTGCGTCTGACCGTTAAACGAATCCAATTGGTCGCGCAGAAGCAGCAGATTGGATTCCTCAGGGCTCAATTTGATGTGTCCATCAAGGAAAACTCTCGAACGCTCGAACTGCAAAAGCAATACAACCTCGAAGGACTAACTGACCCGCGAAAATGGGACGTGCTCCAACAGAACTTTGAGTTCGAGCGAGCCCGTGGTGAGCAACTACGGCAGGAGGCAGATACCCTAGATGCATCGCTAATCCCCCGGCACCTGGAGTTCTTGGAAGAGGTCTTTCAGGAGTCCATAACGCTCGGACGCCTGTTGACCCCTGCGCTTTTCTCTATCAGAAAAGAGCTTGAGCTTCCCATCGACGAAACCGAATTCCACAGAATCTCGGAAGAGGCAACCACCAAGCAGGTTGAAAGTCTCAAGAAGTTCATGCGAGACCTGCAGTCTCTGATCGATACTCAAGGAGCCGCTACAGGTAAACTGCCGCCAGCGCCGGGCTCCTGAGCGGCATCACGTTAGTGACGGGAGTGAAGAAAAGGGGTCGGGAGTCTTTTATTTGACAGCGTCGCGGCGAATTCAGACCAAGAGTCAAAGGAGCCAAGGTGAGGCCGGGTCTGGCAATCCAACATCTCACGGCGCAGGACTGACCTGCCCGACGGTTCGTCGTTCAGCTCTCCCCTCTCGTCGTTCGCGAGTTGTGTCAGGACAAGCAAAACGTGCTCGACATGTGCGATCCGAGGTTCGAAGTTCCGGGTTCGAAGTTCCGAAAACCTCGAACTTCGGACCTCGAACCGTCCCGCTCGTCCCGCAAGTCTCGCGAGTCCCGCCGAATAAGGAGATACGCTTCACGAACGCACCTCCCGCTTTTCCGAGCCTGCGGCCTCGTATCTGAACACCTTCTTCATCTCGTCACAACGGCAATGCCGGGCTAGGACGATCCGTTTTGTTGACTCGCGGCCAGGCAAGCTGTGGTCCAAACTCGTACAAACATGTGGGAAAAGAGAGAATACCAGGGCCTGCTTCAACTCCTGACTTTTGAGAGATCACGGGAGTATAATGGGCTTCCCGATTCTCGTCGCAGGCGACGAAGGGAACACCAGCCTTGCCGACTCTTTGAACAAAGTATATCGGGAAAGGTAGAAACACGCACGTGAGCAACCTAGCCAAGTTTGATGTGATCCGACTCTACCTTCGCCAGCAGTTTCCCAAGCACTACATCGCCGATTTTGAGGAAGGCACCAAGCGTGCGCATGTCTTCCGTATCGATGGACCTCATGGTCATCCTCTCCATTACGCTGTGCTCGGGCTCGACTTTCTCCTCGACCAGACCACTGAAGGCTTGCAACAGACTCTCCTGTCATCCGGACTGGGGGATAAGCTGAAGGAAGCCGGAACCTCACCTGTGACGGTCTCGAAGACAGGGTTCAGCACCGAAAGCACGATAACCGTAGTCTAATCTCGGCTATGAACGTCACTCCAACTCCTGACGTTCAACGCGCCTGCGATGGCCGGTCTTCTCAATGATTTCCCCAATAGCCCGGGGAGGGATTCAGATTTTCCCAACTTTGTCATAAGGGTAGAGGGCAGACTCTCCGTCACTGCACGCAGCATTCTCACCCGCCCAATCCCGAGCGCGTCGAGACGCGCTCTTGTCCCAGGCAAGCACTGTTCCATCGTGCGCGTTCTGCGAACAAGAAGGCCACCTGGGCATACCCATCCCCCCACTCGCATACCCCACTAACGATAGGTTGACAGCCGGAAATCCAATCCATGAGAATGCGGGTATGGCTTATCGTGTGGTGATCGAACGGCTGGAATTTCAAGGGCGTTGCGGGGTCACGGCGGCGGAGCGGCGGCGACCGCAACCCCTGGCGATCGATGTGGAATTGGACTGCGAAGGAACCGCTGCAGAAGCTGCCGACCAAATCAACAAGACTGTGGACTATGCCCAGATTACTGAACGGATCGTCGAGTTGGGCGAGACCCAGAACTGTGCGCTCCTGGAAACATTCACGGAGCAGATCCTTGCGATGTTGTTCACCGAATTCCCGGTTGCGAAGGTCTCACTCTGGCTCAGAAAGCTGGCCCCTCCTCTCTCGCAAATGACCGGATCGGTTGGCGTGAAGGTGGAACGGAGCCGCATGGCATATCAGCCGCAAGAGACTGATCCAGCTCCCTCGTTATTCTTAGCGCAGCAACTCAAGCTCCATCGCTTGCCCAAAGGCCGCGTGCTCGACGTCGCGGCCGGGTCTGGACGCAATGCGCTCTACCTGGCTTCGCACGGTTTTCAGGTCGATGCGTTGGACCGCGATGAACAGGCCATGGCACAGCTCGCTGCCACGGCGAAACAACGGAACCTCCCGAACCTCACTGTCCGGACGGTGGACCTCGAACGAAAGACAGAGGAACGGCCGGAGTTTCCGAAGCAGGAATATGATGTGGTCATGGTGTTCTTCTATCTCCATCGCGCGCTGTTCCCCGCCCTCATCGATTCACTGAAACCGAACGGAGTCTTGATCTACGAAACCTTCACCATCGACAACTACATGCGCCATCGCCATCCGCGCCGATGGGAATTTTGCCTCGCGCACAATGAATTGCTCAGGCTCACATCCACTCTTCGCGTGCTGTCGTACGACGAAGGCGAACACGACGGCGGCCATGGACCAGGTTCTGTCTTCACTGCGCGACTCGTCGCTCAACAAGCAGGCCCCGGCAGCCTGCCGCACGAGTCGACATGAGCCGCATCGATCTCCATCTCCATACAACCCACTCGGATGGAAGCCTCTCGCCGGCTGAGGTGCTACGGCTCGCCCACAAAACCAAGGTCACCGCGCTGGCCATCACGGATCACGACATTGTGTCCGGCATTCCCGAAGCCATCGCAGCTGGGGCTGAGCTGGGAATTGAAATCATTCCCGGCGTGGAAATCAGCTCCCGCGTCGGCAATAGCGAACTCCATATCCTTGGCTATTGCATAGACTGGCAAAACCCGGAACTGATTCGACGCTTGGCCGTCTTGCGCGAGAGTCGGCATGCCCGTAATCCGCAGATCATGGAACGGCTGCGCTCATTGGGACTGGACGTGACCTACGAAGAGGTGCGGGCTTTGGCCGGCACGGATTCGGTCGGCAGGCCACATATTGCGCGGCTCTTGATGGACAAGAAGTATGTCACATCCGCCAAAGATGCCTTTGACCGGTATCTGGCAGAGGGGCGTCCAGCCTATGTGGCGCGTGAACTGCCCCAGCCGGTGGATGCCATCGCCTGGATCAGAGCCGCTGGCGGCGTGGCTGTGCTGGCCCACCCTACTTGGGCCAAAGTGTCTGGGGAAGGGTTGAATACACTCCTGACGACATTGAAAGCCGAGGGCCTCGGCGGCATCGAAGTCTACCACAGCACACACACGAAGCGACAGACGACGGAGTATCTCGATCTGGCTAAACGGCTGAACGTGCTGGTGACCGGTGGAAGCGATTTTCACGGTATCACCAAGCCGGACATCGAAGTAGGCACAGGCCGGGGCGACTTGAAAGTTTCCGAGAAGTTGCTCGACCCCCTCAAAAAAGCCGCTCTCCTGGCCCATCATCAATAACTCATCGCTCATCTGAAGAAAAGAGCTTACGGCGCATGGCCAATAGCGCATGGTCCGGAATGAAGCGGGATACCTTGCTTCGGCTATAAGCCATTAGCCATACGCTCTTATCCCCAAACAGAAACACCGCCGCTCATTTCTCCCAATTCGTTGACTCTCCCACCCCATCCGCTACACTTTGAGACGGTCACGGACATCCTCAAAGATTTCTATGTCGAAATCCTGGGCTTGGATCGCTCCCTATATATTTACCATCTTGGCCGTGCTTCTGGCTGGCCCCTTGCTGAGCAGCCTGGCAATGGTCCAATCTGTCTCGGTTCCGTATGTGCCGCTCAGTGGGCCTCAGGCCATTCGATTGGTGGCTAACCTCCTCGCGCTCGCCATCCTTTGGATCTTCGCCTTCGTTGCATTTCAGCAACTCCCAGACAACGGACGAGGATCGAGCTTTCTCCGCAACCTCGTCCTTCCGCTTACGACCTTCATTGTCATTCTCTTCGCCAACAAAGCGTTCAGAACCGTGGGCCTGCCACTGATCGAACAGATAGGCTCTTCTCGGTTTGCAATTGGGTATGCCATCGGTCTCGTCGGCTCCGGCCTCTGGCTCACGGCAGCCTGGGTCCTTAACCGGAGTTCGCTACGCGAAGCCTTCGCTCCGCCTAGACAAACACGACACCAACAGGCGCAGGCGCTCTCCGAGGATGAGGATGCAAGACAAGAAGAAGAGACAGAGGCTCCGTCCGAAACAACAAACATGGCCGCCGCGTCAACGATACATGACTACACACCAGGCATGCTTGGACGCTATAAGGTGTTGAAAGAACTCGGACGCGGCGCAATGGGACTTGTCTATCTCGGTAAAGATCCCACGATCCAACGTTTCGTGGCCATCAAGACCATGCGACTCGACCACATTGAGGACGACGACAAGGTGCAAGAGGTCAAGGCGCGGTTTTTCCGCGAAGCCGAATCCACAGGGCGTCTTTCCCACCCGAACATCGTAACCATCTATGATGCAGGAGAAGAAGACGATTTAGGGTATATCGCGATGGAACTCATTGAGGGAACGCCCCTGAAACAGAGGACACGGAAACCCAACTTGATGCCGGTCAACGAGGTTCTCTTGACAGTGGCCACCGTCGCAGACGCCCTGGACTACGCCCATCAACAAGGCGTCGTCCACCGTGACATCAAGCCGGCGAACATCATGCTCACGAAGGATCGCGTCGTGAAAGTCATGGATTTCGGTATCGCGAAGATGGCATCGAGCAGCAAGACGCAAACGAATATTGTGATGGGCACGCCGACGTATATGTCACCGGAACAAATCGCGGGCAAGAAAGTGGATGGTCGATCTGACATTTTTTCACTCGGCGTCGTACTGTTCGAACTCCTCACCGGACAGCTGCCGTTTACCGCCGACAACCTGTCGGCGGTGCTGTTCAGCATCGCCCATCATCCGCATCCCGCGATTATCACCTTGCGACCGGATCTCCCCCCATTGGTGCAGGAGATCGTAGACCGCGCGTTACAGAAAGAATTGCCGTACCGCTATCGTCGCGCGGATGAATTCGCGAGCGAGCTTCGTGCCTGTCTGCAGAGTCTCGCGGCCTGAAGGAGGCGTCGCCTGGCACTCGAACAATTGCATAGCGCCAAATCCGATACCGGTCTTAAACGGCCCCATAACGAGGATCGCTTTGTGGCCGACCCTCCGCTCGGACTCTATGTCGTCTGTGACGGCATGGGCGGCGGCAACGCCGGTGAGATTGCCAGCGCCCTTGCCGTCGAGACGATTCAGGCGCATCTCGCTGAAGCAGCTCGGCGCGCAGACCTGCCGCTGATCGGCCCCTGCAATGCCACGGTGTCTGCGTCGGCCAATCGTCTTGCCAGCGCGATTCGTGACGCGAACGATGTCGTGCACCGCGAATCATGGAGCAGGCCCGACTATGCCGGAATGGGTACCACGGTGGTCGCCGCACTGCTCCATGAGGATGTGCTCGCCATCGCCCATGTCGGAGACAGCCGGCTCTACCTCGTTCGAAACGGGACAATCCAAGCCCTCACCACAGATCATTCCTGGGTCGCTGAACAGATCCTCAAGGGGCTCATCACGGAAGAAGAGGCCAAATGCTCCCCCCGCAGGAACATCGTCACGAAAGCCCTCGGCGTCGAGAGCAGCGTCGATGTGGAACTGACGGAGATTCCGGTCAAGAGCGGAGACCTGTTGTTACTCTGCTCGGACGGACTGACCCGTGGTGTCAACCCGAACGACATTCTTCGCATCCTCAGTGGATCGGAAGACCTCCCCACCTTGTCCGATCGCCTCATCGCCATGGCGAATGAAACCGGAGGCGACGATAATACGACCGTGGTCATCGTGAGTCTGCGGGATGAGCTCCACGCTGGGCTGTGGGAGCGGCTGAAAAAGCGATTCGTTGCATAACGAATCACAGGGACCTTGCACAGGAGGAAGCACCATGCCTGAAACTCTGCCACAATCGGCCACACTGCTCATCAAACTTCACGGGCAAAGCTCACGGCATATCGAACTCATCCATGAGACATTGACGATCGGTCGGAAAGCCGACAATACCCTTGCGATCGAGGATCCTGCCGTCTCGGGACATCATGCGCGGATTGTAAAAGTTCAGGCCGTCTTCTTTCTCGAAGACCTGATGAGCACGAACGGCACCGCCATCAATGGCAAGCCGATCACGCGCCACCAACTTCGTGACGCGGACGTGATCACCATCGGCCAACATCGGCTCATCTTCCAAGAAAATGCAGCAGCCAGCACGGCGCCGCTGGCCCCATTTGTCGATCTGGATCGAACCATGATGCTCAGAGGAACAGACCCTACACCCGACAGACCGACGCTCACCGCCAAGGTCCTGGTTGTTGCCGGGAAAACCGATAAGTCTGAATACCCTCTCACTAAACAGATAAATGTCATTGGGGCGCGGGAGGGAGCGGCCATTCGGTTGACCGGCTGGTTTGCCCCAAAATCTGCCGCGACGATCTCCCGTCGAGGCCTCAGCTATTTCGTCAGCCCTTCTCAGGGTGCAAAGTCGCTGCTCGTCAACGGCATGGAGGTTGTAGGACAACAGGACCTGAAGGATGGGGACCAGATCGAGGTGGCGGGCGTGACGCTGACTTTCTCTGCGCGCTCAGGAACCAAGAGCACATCTCGCTAACGCTCACCCGACTATTTGAAGAAGAACGTGCTCTTCGGAAGGGTCTGGTAGCATCGGTCGGAAACCTCCTGGCCATGCGATTGCAGGCACTGAAGGATCTGCCCGCTCCCAGGTTTGATTGCTCGACAGAATCGTTTGACATCCTCGTCGCACGCCACCATCAATCGACTTCGATCTTCCTTCCACTTCACAAACTGCTCCTGCAACTGGCTTTGGCACGGCGGCGGAAGTTGTTTTACACGCTGTTTCAGACAGCGTGTGCGATCAGAACCGTCCAGAGCGTCGGGACACAATTGCTCGATCTCGGCTTCACATTTCAGTCGCGAAGCCTGTAGCGCACGAGGATCCAACATCGTCACAATTGGAGTTTCAACGCCGGAATCGCTCGGACGATCATCATCCGGCCTTGACATGGCTGCCTCTGAAGGCAGCGGGGGAGAGGTGGGAATGGTTAAATCCAGCGCTGGGGGCACAGACAGGGATGACGAAGGATGTGCTTCCTGGCGAGTCACAGCAGGCAATGCGGCCGAAGACAACTCTTCTTGTGACGGGAAATAGATGAACACCGCCACCCACACGAGTCCAAGTCCAAGGATGGTGATTGCGCCGGCAATGATCCCGCTCGAAGACTGCTGCTGAGCCATGCGTGCTCCCAATCTAATCAGATCAGCATAAGATATGGCATCGAAAAAATCGACGAATTCTCCGGTTTCTACCGGAAGACTGTACGAGATGGCGGAGTGGCATGCGACACGCGAACAGAGCGAGACTCGCGAGAACGGCACCATTCGAAGTTCCGGATTCGAAGTTCCCAAAACCTCGAACTTCGGACCTCGAACCGTCATGAATAATGTGGGTTAGTTGTCCGGCGTTTCGACGATGTGGTTTTCAAACCTGGTGCAGCCCTCGGCGAGCAGCCGATTGGTCAACATTTCTCCAGGCCATTCAATGGGTAAATCGGCGGTGAAGATCCATACATCGGGAGAAGTCCACACGGGACCGTGGTCTTCAGGAAGTTCGGGATCGAACAGATCGGTCCAGACCGGCATGTACACACCGTTCCCGCATTGCGTATGGAGGTGCACGATCGTGCGGGCGCGGACGAGCGGATCCAAATCGCGCCAGACTGCCGCGGTCTCATCCGCCAGTCGATGGAGCCGTACGGCATTTTGCGCATCGAATATGGCATAGGCAGCATAGACCGGTGCTTCAATCATATCGGGAGCCAGCGCCAACTCGGGACATTGCTCCACGAGGCCTTCAAGGAGTGCCCGGCGATGCCGGTCCTCCAGCGAATCGGGCAGTCCTGAGTCCGGCACACCGATCAACTCAAAGAAGAGAAAGGCGGTACTCTCGACAGGGGGATAGAGCCGAGCGGCAATTGAAGTGGCCCGCTGGGAATCCGCCACCGTGCTCAAATGATCATTCAAGCCCTGGAGGCTGAGCGGCTCCAGCGTCGAATCGGTCAACAGGCGCGACTCCACCCGCACCACCGTCCCGGCAGAGAGCCGGAGATGTCGATGCAACAGCTCAGCCGTCGCGACTGGGTCGATCTTCAACTTGAGAGGATGGGCCAAATTGGCTTGCAGCGGAAGTTCCAAGGCCGCCATGATGGCATAGGACAATTTTTCATCTGCCGGCCCATCGATGAGCACGGAGCAGGATGCCTCCGCGAGAAGATCGAAGAGCCATTCCGCCATGTCCTCGTCCAACGCCGCCAATACGGTTAAGAGATCGTATTCCCGTCCCTGCTCCAAAAAGGCTTGCAGCGTATCGATTGCCGCTTCGGTATCGCCATGGTCATGACGCCGGGCATTGATCAAATGCACGAGATCTCGAGTGAGGGGATCAGGACGAGACCAACTTAACATATCGACAGACTCCTACCGCACAGCCGTGCAGCACTGCGCTCCATGTTGCCAAACTTTTCCTGTGGTAGCAAGCGCTCCATCAGTTTATTCCCACGGGGTTCTCGCCACCGATCGAATGGTATAGGGCTCACGATCCAATCACCTTCACCAATACGCGTTTCCGTCTCTGCCCGTCGAACTCCCCGTAGAAAATTTGTTCCCACGGGCCGAAGTCCAATCGGCCTTCGGTAATCGCAACCACCACTTCCCGCCCCATCAGCTGACGCTTGATGTGGGCGTCGCCGTTATCTTCTCCCGTCTCATTGTGCCGATAGGTCGCGTCTTGAGGAACGAGCCTGTCCAAGAATTGGTCATAGTCCTTAAGTAAGCCTGGTTCGTCATCGTTAATATAGACGCTGGCCGTGATATGCATGGCATTGACCAGCACAATCCCCTCATGGACGCCGCTCTTCTTGACCGCCGCCTCAACCTGCTGCGTGATGTTGAGGTAGGCGCGCCGCGTTTTCGTCTCGAACCAAAGCTCTTCGCGGTAGGATTTCATGGCCGTCGATCAGTGGGCCTTCATTCTGCCGAACTGGACCGCCAAGATGCAAGCACACCACCTGTCCCACACCATCGATCAATCAGGCTGCTGCCGGTATATAATGGCATGTATGTCTGTCAATAAGACGACCACGGCCTTGCGACTGCCGAAATTTTCACGGCTTCGACTTTCAGCCCATGCCAAAATCGTCCTTCGAGGGCGCTATCTGGCCAAGAACTCTGCAGGAACGATCATTGAGACGCCGGCACAACTATTCTGGCGCGTCGCGACCGATATCGCACAAGCTGAAAGACTCTACCCCACTACCGGACGACAACCCCATTGGACACAGCGCTGGTACGATTGCATGGCCCGGCTCGACTTTCTTCCCAATTCGCCTACGCTGATGAACGCCGGACGACGCCTCCAGCAACTCTCCGCTTGCTTCGTCCTCCCGGTCGAAGACTCCCTAG
>Ga0315281_10008629_pt1 | contig 14239 bp, 19 predicted proteins | sample YL17G07_0_MG_FD_204540 | JGI IMG/M metagenome (GOLD analysis project Ga0315281, IMG submission 204540) | Sediment microbial communities from Yellowstone Lake, YNP, Wyoming, USA - YL17G07_0 | ecosystem: Environmental > Aquatic > Freshwater > Lake > Sediment | place: USA: Wyoming | collected...
ATGCGCAGCATCCGGGGAACTTGAAGGCGAAGCCTTCATGGTTTCGAGTTTCGGGTTTCCAGTACTTAGTTTTTGTTTCACCATGCCAGGCACCCGCCTCAGCCGCGGCTCTTCCCTTGCGAGCCTGGCGATTGTCCTGGCAGCCTCATGCAACGCTTCTTTTGCAGCAAGCATTCCTGTATCAACACCATTACCGTATTTCTTTCTGGCCATCATCTTCACCTATGTAAATATCTTTCCGGAATCTCCGGCCACTTTTTCTTTCCGATATGTTCTGAAACCCTCTTCTGCCTCTTATGGTCATCAGCTCCCCAAAGCGGCTTGCTTTCATGGGAGACGTCTGATTCATATCCGAGCAGCACGTTCTCCTCTTCATCTGATTTGTCTTCACCTGCTCCAATGACCGCATTGTCAGCAGCATAATGCATCATGATCTGCGCTTCGCCGTCACACTCATTCCCGAACAGCACATTCCCCGTCACATGCTCGTTCTGGTCTCCGAACAACCCAATCGGGCATCCTAGCTTTCCATCCACAGTGTTATTGCTGATTATCATGCCATGGCTTTTATGCAATAATATGCCACCTTCAGCATCAGAGAGAGAAATATGATTGTCAATCACAAACCCTTTTTTCGCTCCCATCACTGCGATCCCAACAGCGTTCTTCCCCAGATTCCTGCTCGAGATCCTGTTAGCGCTTATGAATGGGTCGTCGCATCCTCTGAGCATGATGCCGATCGGCTCGTGTTCAGAATCCTCGCATAGTCCATGTATCTCATTGTTATGGACAAGCGAATCAGAGCCATGGATGATCAGAGGTGCGTGCCATCCTTTGAAGAAATTGTTTTTCACTGCTGCGTTCCCGCAATCAGAACAGAATGCCCCTATCGCATGAAATGGCTGTTTGTCTGAAAGCTCCATCACTTCAAGATGGTTTTTCTCAATGACCGAACCAGGATTCCCATCGCAATAGAATCCTGACACATGGCTCTCATCGAAGAAACTGAACCTGCATCTTGAGGAATTATTGTCAAGCGAAGTGATGATGATTTTGTTATTGCGTGCAGCCAGGGCGGGGCCGTTGCCCTGGAAAAAAACGCTGTGGAAAACGTCTTCGCAATCATTGTTTTCGAAAAGCAGATGCCCGCAAGGCTGCGAGCCGAAAGAGGAGACAGCGAAATAGAGCCTGCGGAAAGTCAGGTTGCGGATTTCCACATCAGCGTCAGTTGCGACAATGAATCCGCCGTTTAACGAGGGGTCTGCAACGACTTTTCCATGCTCATAGGTCATCCCCTCGATTGTCGCATTCTTATCTTCACCTTCGATCACAAGATCCTTCCAAACCCAGATAACACCGCTTGAGCGGAACACGCCGTTTTTGAGAACAATCCGGTCTCCGGGACTTGCGTTATCGACCGCGTCCTGTATCTTCCGGAAATCGTCCGCTCCATCGTCTGTTGGATGAACTTCGAGAGTATGCTGTGGGTTGTGCATCTTTTTTGGATTTGTGTTGCGCCTTGCTTCGATGGCTGCGAGTTTTGACGCTGCTTTTCCGATAGCAGACGCTGCAAGGGATATTCTCCTGAAATATTCCGAACGCGAGCTCACTAGGGTTCTTTTCAGATCGAGCAAAAGCCTGGATAAGCGTGGGGCATTGGATTTATTGACCTTCTCCACTTTACCCATGCCTCGCAATAGAACACCGATTTAAGAACTCAGAAAAGGATTAAAAGGGTTTCGGAAAAGTGACGTCTTAAAACAATGGTCAATCAGAAAAATCTTTCTCAACTTCCGCCAAAAAAACCCAAAAGCTTGTTAACCGAAGGTGAAAAATATTTAGTTTACTCACGAGTAATTTACTTACGAGTAAACTCATCATAGCACCGGCACCGCGACATTTAAAAACCTTCCTCCTGATAACTCTCTTTTGCCTAAACACACTTAAGGCAACAGGCCCGGATTTCGGGCTTATTGGCGTCCGGACACCTTTTCGTCGTTAGGAAAGATCCGTTCGCTGCTAAATAAGGTCCACTCGCACTTCCAATCAATGAGAGGGCCTTACCACCAGAACCCGAGACGAACGGCTCGAGTCTGGATTATAGAGGTTGATTCGTTATGGCAGACGTATGCATTGATAAGAAATGCTTCAAGCATGGCGGCGTGAAAGTCAGAGGGGGTAGCATCACCGGCACAGTGGTGAGCACGAAGGCAAGGAACACGGCGATAATCGAGAGGAATACGACCAAGTACTTCCCTAAATATTACAGGCGCGCGAAGGAGAGGTCGCACATCGCTGCGCACCTTCCAGGATGCATGAAAGTCGCTTTAGGCGACCAGGTGCTTATCGGAGAGACGAGGAAGCTGAGCAAGACCAAGTCATGGACAGTTATCGAGGTCATCGCTCCAGCGCAAGGAGGCGAAAAGGCATGAAAGGCCTCACAAGCAATATAACGATGGGATTAACAACAGCATCAAAGCTGGTCTGCGCTGACAACAGCGGGGCAAAGGAGATCGAGATATTCGGTGCTGTGGGCGCGAAAAGCACGAGAGGCAGGTATGTGAAGGCAGGCATAGGCCAGGTCGTGATAGCATCCGTGAAAAAGGGCAAGCCGGACATGGTCAAAAAGGTCGTCAAAGCGCTTATAATCCGCCAGAAGAAAGAGTTCCGCAGGCCGAATGGCATGCGCGTCTCTTTCGAGGACAATGCCGCGGTGCTCATCACTGACGAAGGGCTTCCGGTCGGGACCGAGGTCAAAGGGGTCGTCGCAAGGGAGATATACGAGAGATTCCCGAAAGTGTCTGCCATCTCCGCAGGAATAGTTTAGAATAGTATAAGGTGAATGCAATGAAATCTGACAGCGAAAGGAAAAGATTCTACTGCGCGAAGAACCACGAGAGGACGAGGCGGATGCGCGTGCATCTGTCCAAAGAGCTACGCAGCAGGCTGAAGCAGAAAAAACGCTCTTTGCTTTTGCGAAAAGGCGATGTTGTAAATGTCATGCGCGGCCCTGGAAAAGGGAAAAACGCGAAAGTGATCCGCTCGAGCCATTCGAAGATGCGCGTGTTCGTCGAAGGAGTGAACGTACGCACCTCAAAAGGCCGTGAAGTGCTGGTTCCCCTGCAGCCATCCAACCTGATGCTCGTGGAGCTGGAGAAGACAAAAGAGCGTGCGCAGCTATTCTCAGATGAAGCGTTCAGAAAGGCTGAGAAGAAGCCTGAGAAGAAGGAGTCCAAGGTTGCGGTAAAGCTCGAGAAACCGGAGATTATCGAGGCCGAAGTCGTCCCTGAAGAGAAAAAAGAGGAGAAGACGGCTGATGCAAGGCCAGAAACAGCCAGGATCGATAAAAAGCTTGGGGCAAAGGCAGAAATGGCAAAGGTTGGGAAAGGCCCTCAGGCGCATAACGCATTAAGGTGAATCTTATGGCAAAAAGAGGAAGAGGCAATCATCAGAAAAGGATCGCGAAGCCAGAGTCTATCCCATTGACGGATAAGAAAGCGAACACATGGATGATCAATCCATGCCCAGGAAGCCACAGCAAGCGCAATTCCATGCCGCTCTCCGTGCTGGTGAAGGATGTGCTCGGCGTGGCAAAAAGCGCCAAGGAGGCACGGATGATCCTCGTGAAGAGGATGGTCGAGGTGGATGGCAGGGTCAGGACAGAGGAGAAATTCCCGGTCGGCCTTATGGATACGATCTCGTTCCCAAAAGCAGAGAAATACTACCGGATTGTGGTTGACTGGAAGGGCAGGCTGAAACCGATCGAGATAAGCAAAGCGCAGGCAAAGAGGAAGATCGTCCGCGTCATCGGCAAGCATGTCGCTCCCGGAGCCAAGATAAGCCTCACATTCCATGATGGCAAGAACCTTGTAAGCGACAATCACATCCATCCAGGCGATGGCCTTGTGATCAGCTTGCCGGAAGCGAAGATGGAAAGCCACCTGAAGCTCACACCTGGTGCAAAATGCCTTATCGTAGAAGGAAAGCACGCAGGCGCGATAGTCACGCTTAATGAGCTGATCATGAGGAAAGGAGGAAAGCCTTCTGAGGCGAAGGTGACTGGGGCTGAGGGCGAGTTCATCACAGTCGCGCGATATCTTTTCGTGGTCGATGATTCATTCGAGGTGTCAGCATGAGCGGCATGCGCGAAGTCAGGATAGACAAGGTCACAGTGAATATCGGTGTCGGTTCTCCAGGCGAGAGGCTGGAGTTCGCGAAAGACCTGCTTGGCAGGCTCACAGGAAAGAAACCTGTCGAGACGCAGGCAAAGAGAAGGGAGCCTGTGTTCAAGCTCAAAAAAGGCCTTCCGATCGGGACAAAAGTCACGCTAAGGCGCACTTCTGCAAAGGAATTCCTTGACAAGGCTCTCACCGCAAGGCGCAGGATTCTCAGCGCGCAGAACTTCGATATCGGCGGGAATTTCGCTTTCGGAGTACCGGAATATATCGATTTCCCGGGCGCAAAATATGATCCTTCGATAGGCATGTTCGGATTTGATGTCGCGGTCACGCTTGTGCGGCGCGGCGTGCGCGTCCAGAGGCGTAGGATCGCCAGGGCAAATATCGGCGCAAAGCACAGGGTCACAAAAGAGGAGGCGATGGAGTTCGCCAAATCCGTGCTGAATGCAAAAATCGAGTGATGTTTATGAAGCTCAAAGTTGAAGACCGGTTCAAGGGAAAGGGAAGGCGCGTGTGCCGCAACTGCGGCAACAGCAGGGGGCTCATCAGGAAGTATGGCCTTAGGGTATGCAGGCGATGCTTCAGGGAGATGGCCGAGAGCCTTGGTTTCCGGAAATACGGGAGGTGAATGCATGGCAGACAGGCTTGCTGATGCTCTTAACACATTGAAGACGCATGAGATGGTTGGACAATCGCGCTGCACAGTGAAGGCAGCCAAAATCGTACGGGAAGTGCTGGACTTGCTCAAGGAGCACAGGTATCTTGGCGATTTCAATTTTGTGGAAGACGGGAAGGGAGGGTTTTTCGATATCACTCTTGATGGCAGGATAAACGACTGCGGAGTGATAAAGCCCAGAGTGGCCGTCAGGAGAGTGGACTGGGCCAAATGGGAGCAGCAGTTCATCCCGGGTGTCGGAGTCGGGCTGCTCATCGTTTCCACTTCAAAAGGCATAATGACGAACACGGACGCTGAAGCGCAGCACATAGGCGGAAGGCTTCTGGCGTACGTGTACTAGGTGTTTTGCATGATAACAATACCTCAGGGAGTCGTAGTTCAGGTTTCTGGATGCAAAGTCAGCGTGAAAGGCCCCAAAGGGCATGTCGAGAAAGAGTTCTCTTCTCAAGTCGTGATGAAGCATTCAGCAAGCCAGTTCGAAGCCGAAGGCGCCAAGGCCATGGTCAACACTGTAGAGGGCATTGTCTCCAACATGGTGAAAGGCGTGAGCGAAGGCTACCATAAGGAGCTCAAAATAATATACGCACACTTTCCTATCTCTATGGAGATCAAGGGGAAGGAGCTGATAATAAAGAATTTCCAGGGAGAGAAACAGCCAAGGAGATCCAATATCGTTGGGGATACGAAAATCGTAGTGAAAGGCCAGAGCGTAACAGTTGACGGTGCGGACAAGCACGCAGTTGGCCAGACGCTCGCGAACATGAAGGCTGCCATGAAGATAAAAGACAAGGATTCCCGCATCTTCCAGGACGGGGTATACGAAGTATAGGGTGTATAGCATGATAAAGAAAAAGAACAAACCGAAATTCTGCGTCATGAACACCGGGCTGCGCATCAAGGTGCGGAACCGGGACAGATGGAGGAAGCCGCGCGCAGACAGCAACAAGAAGAAGATGAAGTATAGGTTCGCAGGCAAATCCCCGAGGATTGGATACAAGAATCTGCCCGAGGTGAGAGGATTGCACCCTTGCGGGCTTCCGGAAGCGCTTGTCGCGAATGTGGCAGAGCTTTCAAATCTCTCTGGTTGCATTGTCCGCATCCGCTCTGCAGTCAGCAGAAGGAAAGCCCTGGAGATAGTTAAAGCGGCAAAGGCAAAGGGCCTCAAGATAGCGAATCCGCGCAAAGCGCTTGAGAACGCGCCAAGCGCGGTTGCTTCTGAGGGATTAAAATCCACTGAGACAGCAAAATCAGGCGGAACAATAAAATCCGCTGGTGCAGTCAAATCTGGTGAAGGGGTTAAGGCAGGTGTTTCCAAATGACGATCGGAACAGTTAAGCGGCTCGCGGCAGATATGATGGGCATAGGAGTGAATAGGGTAAGGATACTCCCTGACAGGTTCAAAGAAGCGGATAAGGCGCTGACACGGGCAGATGTCCGAAACCTCATAAAGTCAGGAGTTGTCAAAAAGGTTCCTGTGAAAGGGAGGCGGAAAAAGGAACGCTCCTCCGAACGCGGCCATGGAAGCAGGAAAGGCACTGCGAAAACAAGGAGGGGAAGCAAGGATGTATGGATGGCAAAGGTCCGTTCACAGAGGTCTTTGCTCAGACAGGTGCTTGCTGAAGGCGCACTCGACCCAACGAACAAGAGGAAGATCTACAACAGGGTGAAATCAGGATTGTTCAGGAGCAAGCGGGCATTCATCACTTATCTAAAGGAAGCAGGCATGCTCAAGGCGGACTATGAGCCAGCGAAAAGGCATTTCGAGAAAAAGGTGCAAGCGGCGCCTGCTGCTGCAGCGCCTGTAAAACCCAAAGATGTCAAAGGCATAATTGAGGTGAAAAAGTCATGACAATAGCGAAAAGCCCGATATTCAAGGTCCCATTCAGAAGGCGCAGGGAAGGCAAGACGGATTACAAGAAACGGCTCGCGCTCGTGAAATCAGGCAAGACGAGGCTCGTCGTCCGGCGCAGCAACAGGCAGGTGCTTGTGCAGTTCATCGAATTCCATCCGGAAGGCGACCGCACAATCTTGAGCGTAGATGGGAATACGCTGAAAAAGAACTTTGCCTGGCCGGCAAAGAGGAACGTGTGGAGCGCATACCTCGCTGGATTGTATGCAGGGAAAGAGGCAGGGAAAAAGGGCGTGAAGGAGTTCGTCCTTGACACAGGGAGGTACTCCGCTTCAAAAGGGAACATCGTGTTCGCTGCGCTAAAAGGGGCGCTTGACGCAGGGCTGGTCACAAAATATGGCGAGGAGAAGATGCCGCTCGACAAGCTCAGCAATCCGCCGGACAAGGCGGCTTTCGATGCTGCGAAACAGAAGATAATCGGTTAAAGAATATGCACAGGTCGATGCTATGATTGAAAGATTGAAAACTGTTGATTTGGGCGCCTGGGTGCCGAAAAGCACTGTAGGAAAGATGGTCAAATCAGGGGAGATATCTGCATTCGAGCAGATCAATGATATGGGAAAGCAGGTGCTCGAGCCTGAGATAATCGACTCGCTGCTGCCTAATCTCGAGGCTGAGACACTTGAAGTCAAGAGCACGCAGAGGGTGACTGACTCGGGAAAAAGGACCAAATTCCGCGTGGTGACGGTCGTGGGCGACCGGAGAGGCCATGTCGGCGTCGGCGTGGGCAAGTCAGAGGAGATGAAGCCTGCGATAAACTACGCTGTTCGCGCAGCGAAAAAAAACATGATATCCGTAGTCACAGGATGCGGCTCATGGGAATGCAAATGCGTCCTCAAGCACTCTGTGCCAAGGAAGATCCAGGGCAAGGAAGGAAGCACGATCATAACGCTGAAACCTGCTCCAAAAGGCCTTGGCCTGGCTGGCAACAAAATAGTCAGGAAGGTGCTTGGCATGGCCGGCGTTCATGATGTATGGAGCTCGATGATAGGGGGCAAGAACGTATATAATATGGCCATGGCCACGATATACGCGCTTGATAGCCTGAACACATTGAAGCCGATGCCAGAGGGTGAACAGTGATGGACAAGATTGCAATTGTGCGCATAAGGGGAGTGAGGAACATCAAGCCCAAGCTCAGGAAAACCATGGAACTGCTCGGCGTGGCGCGGCCGAACCATTGCGTGGTCGTGGACGCGAGCCCGCAGACGCTTGGCATGGTGGCGCTTGTAAAAGATTATGTTACTTTCGGGAAAGTCAGCGAAGAGACGCTTTTCCTCCTGCTCAGCAAGAGAGGGGAAAAAGGCAGCAATCCGCTTTCGTCTCTTATGAAAGAAAGCGAGCTCAAAGCGGCAGCAAAGGAGATCGCAGACGGCAAGAAGGTGCGGGATTTCGCTGATTTAGTCTTCAGGCTCAAGCCTCCAAGGCGAGGGCTCAAGGACACGAAAAAAGCTTACCCGGTCGGGGAGCTCGGGAAGCGCGATGAGATGGATTCTCTGATAAGAAGGATGGTGTGATCGCATGGTATCAAGAAGGAAACCGAAACAGAAAAGGGCATTCCTCGGGCGCAGGAGATTCGGGAAAGGCGACGTGAAGAACTCCAGGGGAAGCGGCAACAAAGGAGGAAAAGGCAATGCAGGCCGATGCAAGCATAAGGGGACTTGGGTAGCGGTGTACGCTCCAGGCTATTTCGGCAAATACGGATTCGCAAACCCCAATGGCACGAAAATCCCGGTTTTCCATCTTTTCGACATCAACCAGAAAGCGGTCTGTGGAAAGCTCGAGAAAAAAGAAGGCAAATTCCAATTCGAATTCAAGGGAAAGGTCCTCTCTACGGGAAGCGCCACTGTGCCGCTATCGATAAAAGCGTTTTCGTGGAGCAAGCGAGTCGAGGAAAAGCTCAAGGCAGCAGGCGGATCCATAGAAAAGCTTCCAATCCAAAACCCTAAACCCGAGACCTCAAAACCCAAGACCATAAGATCCGAGAGCCCCGGACCCAAGACCTCAAGACAGGAAACCCCAATACCCGAACCCGCAAGACCCGAAACCCCAAAACCCGAAATCCCCGGATCCAAGGCTGCCAAGGCTGAACGCTAAGATATATAAGCACAGCCTATCAGAGTGAGAGCTATGGGAGTGATTGATTTTCTCCATTCGATAGCAAAAGGGTTGCCTGTCATCAGGCCCCCTGAAAAGCCCCCTTCTTCGAAAGAGCGCCTCATATGGACTGGTGCGGCGCTTCTCATGTTCTTTTTCATGTACAACATCACCTGCCTTGGGGTGGTGGAGAAAAGCACTGGCGGCATAATCGCGATGCTTACTGGAGGCGGCTCTATTGATTTCCTCCAAACCATCACTGCTTCCAAGCTCGGTTCGCTGATCACAGCCGGTATCGGGCCCATCGTCCTCGCATCGATCTTTTTGCAGCTTTTTGTGGGCGCAGGGCTATTGAAGCTTGACCTTAAGAACAAGGAGGACAAGCAGAAATTCCTGGAAGTGCAGAAGATAATCGCGATCCTGCTCGCTTTTGCTGAAGGATCGGTATATGTGCTTGGCGGCTCGCTCCCTCTTGATACCGGGCTTTTCGGCCTTCCGCACCCTGCGCTCCAATTCATCGTCATTCTCCAGATCGCGCTCGGCTCTGTTATGGTGCTCTATCTGGATGAGATAGTTACAAAATACGGTATCGGCTCGGGCATAAGCCTTTTCATAGCTGCCGGTGTCGCATTCTCAATAATTTATGGGCTTTTATATATTCTTTTCGGGGCAAACGGGGTGGTATCAATACTCGCTACCCCTGGGGCAGAATCGCTCCCAAGGGCAGTGCTCAGGCTCTTGCCATTCTTCTTCATGGTTCTCGTGTTCCTTCTTTGTGTATACTCCGAAGGAGTCAAAGTTGAGATACCTATCGCGTTCGAGCGCGTCCGCGGGATGGTGCCAAAGCTTCCGCTGAAGTTCTTCTACGTTTCGAACATCCCGGTCATATTCGCATCAGCGCTCCTGATGAATGTCCAGCTTTTCTCAGGGGGATTTCTTGGGAATGTAGATTTGCCTTTCATAGGATATGTGGTCAGCAATCAGCTCCATGACGGCATCCTCTATTTCCTTACACCGGTATATGCGCCAAGCGGAACCTATGATACCATGGCGCACTGGAATTTCATAACCAGCGCCGTCACTCCGATTTACCACATCCCGGAATGGGTGCATGCGATAACTTATATCCTGTTTTTGTCCTCAGTTTCGATTCTTTTCGGTATGTTCTGGGTAGAAACTTCAGGCATGGATGCGAAATCCGTGGCTGAACAGCTTTCATCTTCAGGATTGCAGATCCCTGGCTTCAGGCGCGACCCTCGCATGCTTGAAATGATTTTGAACAAGCACATTTTCCCGCTCACTGTTATGGGGTCATTTGCAGTAGGATTGCTCGCTTCAGTAGCTGACCTGACAGGTGCTCTTGGTACTGGTACGGGTATCTTGCTCGCCGTAGGTATCCTGTATAAGATGTATGAGCAGATGGAGCAGATGCAGGTATTTGAAATGAATCCGATGCTTGGAAAGCTGATTCAATAATCGGTGATTTTGCATGATAATAGTGATGGGGCTGCCGGGGGCAGGGAAGAGCACGGTTCTGAAAGGCTTGAAGACAGACTATGTTATCAAGAATTTCGGGGACCTTATGCTTGAGATCGAGACTGAGAAATTCGGCGTGAAGAACCGCGATGACATGAGGAAACTGCCGATCAAAAAACAGAAGATGGCCCAGAAGATGGTTTATGAAAGGCTGGCCAAAGAGAAGGGCAGGTTTGTGCTTGATACGCATTGCTCAATCAGCACCCCAAAAGGCTTTTTTCCAGGGCTTCCTTTTGAATACCTGAAAATGCTGAAAGTGGATGCCCTGGTGCTTATAACCGCTGATGTCGAAGAGGTCGCGGCAAGAAGGGCGAATGACCCTACCCGCATCCGGGACAATGATGATGTCGCATTGCATGACCAGATGAACCGCGCTTACCTTGCTGCGTATTCGGCGTTCACCGGAGCGCCTTCAGTGGTCATCTTTAACCGGCAGGGAAAGCTAGAAGAAGCGGTTGCGAAGCTGCAGGAGATACTGGCGTAAAGATAAGGATTGATAGGATCGTATCCCTAATCATCAAGCTGCTTTCGCCTGCCCAAACATCGTCTTTAGAACGTCAAGATAATTTTTATCTATGTCTTCAAGATGCCTCTTCAGCTGCTCCACAAACACATTCGTTATCTTTGCCCTGAACCTGTGCCTTCCTATATCATCCACGAACAGGTCCATGCGCGTGTAGCCGCGCAAGCCAGACTTCAGTGCAGCCTGGTCAACAAAAGGGATCTCAGATGCGATGCTAGGAGCGCTTAGAAATACGCCAGCGAGGTCTTTGCCAAACACTGGCGTATGATAATGGCCTTCGACATATAAGAATCCAGGCCTTTTCTGCTCTATGCGGTGGTCCATCAATCCTGTTATCTTGTCTTTCGAGCCTTTGCCCTTGTGAATACCAAAGACAGGGATTCCCTTCACCTTCACTTCACCAGAGCCAAGCCATCCTCCATAGAACATATGGATGCGGGGATGGTTCTCCTCAAACCCACCAAGAAGCCGTATGTCCTTCGCAAGATGTGTGCTCTCATCGAAATTCTCGTTCCGCTGCGACTGGTTATAATGGTTGCCGGAAATCACGATGACATCCCCGCCGTTATTCAGCACATCAACAGCATGTTTCAATAGAGGATGCAGCCGGTTCACCTGTTCTTCCACGACAGTGACCGGGTGCGCATAATTCTGCCGCTGCAGGTACTCCATGCGCGCTTTCAATTTCTCTTCCGGAGTGAGATCCATCCGCGCTTCCACACGCCGCATGAACTCTTTCTGGTCGATATAATTTCGGAAAACCGCCTCATTCAGTTTCGATCCGAGCGCTCCCTCGACCATATCCCCTCCGAATACAAGTATGTCCGGAAGGCCCCTCTCTCGTGAATCTTTTATGCACGCATCCAGCAATTCATAGTTGCTGTAATCATCCAGATGGTTCCCTCCCCCGATATGAGTGTCAGAGAACACCTCCACTTTCACCTGATGGAAATCATGCATCTCTTTCTTCGGGGAGAGCGTATCGGCAATCACGTTTTTATCCACGCCATTTGCGATCGTGAGCCGGATCCGGCTGGCGAGTTGCGCATCATTCAGTTCTGAAGGCAGTTTCGAGTGAAGATAACCCCATTCGAGGGCTTTCTGGGATTCACCCTCCTCTTCTTTGGCCGCTTTTCCAACGAACCTGTCAACCCCTCCTTTCAGCCTCTGTTTCAGCCAATCGTTCTCCTTATAATAAGCTGCCTGCGCCTCTTTCTTAAGCTCCTGGTGGCCGATCAGGTCAAATGAGAAGCTTCCATCCTTGTTCGCGGTGATCAGGGTGACGCCCGAATCGAAATGATGCCGGTTCACTGAATCTGTCTGCGGCAATTTGATATCATTGTTCCATGCATCAGAAATCAGTTTCGGGTCAGCGAACGAGCCTTGCTGGAATATCGCAGACACTGAATTCTCCCCGAAATTCTTAGGGCCGAGCCAGCATTTTGTCCCGGGATGATGGGAAAACAGCAGCAAGTCGAGCGGCGGAAGCAGCCGGTATATCTCATTCTTGTTCTGCATATATTCTTTGAGCGCCAGCTCCGTCTTCTTGACTGCACTGGATGTCTGGGAAAGGTTATGCCCAAGGCCTATAGCTATGCCATTCAGATTGAACACATTGATGCGCGAATCGAATATCTCGAGTGCGTACGCTCCCTCGAAAATATCACGGATCAGGTCAAAATACGTCGCACGAACGGATTCATCGAGCATCCGGTTCTGCTCAGGGGTCAGCCTCTCGGTCTTAGTCCTTTTAACTGCCCCGATCTGCCCTGCTTCATCTTTAAGGCTTGTCATCTGCCTGTCTTTTGCCTTCAGCATCCTCTGCACTTTGTTGGATTCCTTCGCGAGCTTCTTGGCTTCTTCTGCTAGCGAGGAATATACATTATCCAGTTCCTTATCGGCGGTTTTTCTCCCGCTTTTCTTCTCAAGTTTCGCAGCGACCTGCCCAAGCCGTTTCTCGATCACTTTCTGCGAGTTCGTTATCGACTCGAGCCGTGAAGCGAGAGATGCCCGCTCAAGCTCAAGCGATTCGATCTTCTGATGCAAGGACTTCGTGTTCTTCAGCTCAGCCACTTTCTCATCTTTCAGGAATTTCATGTTCTCGTAATCTTCCTCCCCCAATACGTATGAAACCCGCGTCTTCCCGTTCACATGCTTCAGCAGCCTTTTCACATGAGGCCTGACAACGACGCTGGCGTCCTCTATGGTATTGATCCCCGGGATCAGGAACCTCATCCTGTCCTGGTTCCTCCTGCTTATGTGCGCTGGCACAGAAGGAAGCAATCCGCCGTTTATCACCAGCATATCCGGAGGCTGCCCTTCTTTGGACATACGCTCGATTATGCGTGCTACGCCGACAGCATTATCCATGCTGAATGCGCGCGTGCCACCATGGAACTCTCCGATCACCATCACTTTCGTCTCTTTGGAGAGCCGCTCAGCCAGTGGCTCGATGCCTTTGAACCTCAGCTTCTTCTTCAAATCCACCCTCTCAAAACCCACAGCAGTTTTTTTCTCCATATCAAGCCACCTCCTTCAAAGAGTTTTCAGTTTCGTGTTTCCAGTAACCGGTTCCAGGTTCCCTGAGCCCTGCAACAAGCGGAAGCTTTGACTTGAAAGCCTTTGGAATCCGCTCCTTAATCCCGTCCGGGCCGTTTACGGCTTTTTTCATATAGATCACGCACCATATCCATTTCTTCTTCATCTTCCTCTTTCAGGCTGGAGAAGACTATTTTCGCGAGCCTACATTCTGAGAGCTGGGTCGTTTTCATGTTGTTCCGGCCGTGCATCTCAGGGATATAATGCCCCTGCGGTTCATCAGGGACTGGCCTGATCCCTTCACGCAAAAGCCCGGACCAGCGCCCTTTTTTTGATATAGGGATCATCGCCTCACCCCCGTACTCTCCGATCTAAAGCGCTCAGCGCAAAGAGTTAAAGCTACGCTTCATATTCTTGAATTTAACGCTTTAAAAAAGATAAAAAAAAGGAGAAAAAGCGAAACCGCGTTCAGCCTTTTTTCACTAATCTCGGATATGCCTGCCAGGCGATTATTACGATTATTGCAGCCACTGCTAAAATTATCAAAGGGCTGATCCCCTTTGAGTAGATATCAAGCTTCTGCACAGAATCATCGTAACCTATCTTCTTCACGATAAGCTGGTAGCTCCCTCCAGAAGGCGCTGTAATATTCACAAATTCGCTGCCATTATACGATAAGCCATTCAGTGAAAGGCTGAACCTTTCGACAGGAGAGCCGTCCGTCCCGTCGTTCACATACATCGCGAGAGATTCTCCCTCAAGCTTAGAGCCAGATGTCGTGA
>Ga0315281_10008630_pt1 | contig 14238 bp, 13 predicted proteins | sample YL17G07_0_MG_FD_204540 | JGI IMG/M metagenome (GOLD analysis project Ga0315281, IMG submission 204540) | Sediment microbial communities from Yellowstone Lake, YNP, Wyoming, USA - YL17G07_0 | ecosystem: Environmental > Aquatic > Freshwater > Lake > Sediment | place: USA: Wyoming | collected...
AGGCTATCTGCGTGGCATCCCGCTGCGGCTGTTCCGTGTGAGTTTTACGGGTGAGCTGGGGTATGAAGTGAATGTTCCAGCCGATTACGGGGCGGATGCCTGGCGCCTGATCCACGACGCGGCGCGCCAGCAAGGGGGCTGCGTCTATGGCACCGAAACGATGCATGTCCTGCGCGCCGAAAAAGGTTTTTTTATTGTGGGGCAGGAAACGGATGGCACGGTGATCCCGGACGATCTTGGCTTTTCCGGATTGGGCCGGGCGAAGCGGGATTTTGTCGGCAAGCGGTCGCTGATGCTGCCGGACATGCTGGCTGCCGGCCGCCGGCAACTGGTGGGCTTGCTGACCGAGGATCCGTCGGTTGTGTTGGAGGAGGGGGCGCAGATCACCGCCATGGCCGAGCCGCGGGCCGGCACGAGGGCGCTGGGGCATGTGACGTCCGCCTATTGGAGCGAGGCGCTGGGTCGTTCGATCGCACTGGCGCTGCTCAGCGATGGGCGGGGACGGGCGGGTGAGAAAATGTTTGTGCCGATGCCGGGGGCCGCTGTGGCGGTGCACGTGGTCTCGCCGGTGTTTTTCGATCCCATGGGGGCGCGGGTGAATGGCTGAAACCTTGATGCGCCGAACTGTGTTCGATCGGCTTTTGCTAGCCTCTCCCACGTCGCGCGTGGCGTTCACGGCACAGGCGCCGTGCGGGCGGTTTCTTTTTTGGGGAGATCGCGCGGCAGCGGACGTGGCGGGGCGTGCCTTTGGTGTGACGTTGCCGATGCAAGCGAGGCGGGCGGCGAGCGATGGCCGGCGTGCCGCGCTGTGGCTGGGGCCGGATGAATGGCTTCTTCTGGCGCCGGAGGATGAGATGGCGGGGATGACGCAGCGCATGGCCGCGGCCCTTGTTGGCGTCGCGCATGCATGGGTGGATGTTGGGCACCGTCAGGCGGCTTTGTGGGTCCGGGGTACGTTGGCGGCGGCGGTGTTGAACGCCGGGTGTCCGCTCGATCTGGATTTTTCCGCGTTTCCGCCCGGCGCCTGCGCGCGCACGCTGTTCGGAAAGTCCGAGATCGTGCTGTGGCGCGTGGAAGAAGATTCCTTTCATGTCGAGATCGCGCGGTCCTTCGTGCCCTATGTGGTCGGGCTGTTGGTGGCGGCAGCGCGCGGGCTTGGCTGAATTCGGCGTCTGGTTGCCGGGGGGCGCGGCGCTTCCTACACTGATCGTTCACATCATTCGCAACGAGGAAAAAAATGGCACGCCTGCAAGGAAAAGTCGCGCTGATCACGGGTGCCGGCACCGGTATCGGCCGCGCCAGCGCTGTGCTGTTCGCCCGCGAGGGCGCCCGGATCGCCGTCGCCGAGATCAACACGGCCGCCGGCGAGGAGACCGCCCGTTTCGTGCGCGATATCGGTGGTGAGGCGATCGCCATCCGCACCGACGTTACCGAGCCCGATTCCGTGCAGCACGCGGTGGCGCAAACCGTCGCACGCTTCGGACGGCTCGATGTTCTCTACAATAATGCCGGAGGGTCCACGACGGCGGACAATGACGCCACCCGCGTGCCGTTGGAGGAATTCTGGCGTGCTATAAAACTTGACCTCTATGGCACGTTTCTGGGTGTGCGGTTCGCAGTGCCGGAAATGATCAAATCCGGGGGTGGTTCCATCATCAATGCGTCTTCCATTGTCGCGCTGATGGGGTTTCCGCGGAAGGATGCCTATACCGCGGCGAAGGGGGGCATTTCGGCGCTGACCCGCTCGATGGCGGTGGAGTTCGCGCCGCACAAGATCCGTGTCAACGCGGTGGCGCCGGGCGTGACGCTGACGGATCGCGTGCGGCGCCTGCTGGTGGAAGATGGCAGCAGCGCCAAGGTCGCCGAGCGCCACCTGCTCGGGATGGTGGAGCCGATGGATGTGGCGCACATGGCGCTGTTCCTGGCTTCTGACGAATCGCGCGTGCTGACCGGTCATATCCTGCCCGTCGATAGTGGACTGACAATTGCTTGAGCGGGGCGATTCGGCGGGCCGCTTGCAATCTTGGGTGGATTCGGGCCAGTTTAGCGGCATACTGGCGGGTATGAATCGCGCGGATGTGGGAGAAAAAATATGAAATTGATGTGGTTCCATCTGATGCCCTATACCGAGCTGCCGGATGATTTCCGGCAGAAGAATTCTTCGGTGTGGGTGGACATCCACTCGTCGCTGTTCGATCCGAAGCGTGCGCATCACATGTACAACGATTTCATGGATGAGCTGGAGTACGCCGCCGATTGCGGATTCGATGCGGTCTGCGTGAACGAGCATCATTCCAACGGCTACGGCTTAATGCCGTCCCCCAACCTGATCGCTTCTTCGCTCGCGCGGCGGACCACCGATACCGCACTCTGCGTGATGGGCAATTCTCTGGCGCTGTACAATCCGCCGACGCGGGTCGCGGAAGAATTCGCCATGATCGACTGCATCTCGGGCGGGCGCCTGATTGCCGGGTTCCCAGTCGGCACGCCGATGGATACGACGTACGCGTACGGCCAGAATCCCTCGATGCTGCGCGAGCGCTATCTGGAGGCGCACGACCTGGTGATGCGGGCGTGGACGGAGAAGGAAACTTTTGCGTTCAACGGCCGCTACAACCAGCAGCGCTACGTGAATATCTGGCCGCGCCCGGTTCAGACACCGCACCCGCCGGTGTGGATCCCTGGCGGGGGCTCGGTGGAGACGTGGCAGTGGTGCGCGCAGATGGATTATGTCTACGCCTATCTGTCCTATTACGGATACAAAGACGGCAAGGCGACGATGGATGGGTTTTGGGGTGAAATGAAAAAACTCGGGAAAGACCGCAACCCAAACCGGGCGGCTTTCTTGCAGTTTGTCGGCGTGGCGGAAACCCGGGAAAAAGCTCTGGAGCTGTACCGTGAACCGGCAGAGTATTTTTACGGGCGCTGCCTGCATGTCGATCCGAGCTGGGCGAGCCCGCCCGGCTACACCACGGAAATGACGATGCGCGCCGGCATGACCAGCCAGGTCGGGCGTGCGGCGGCGAACTCCGCGCGATCGAAGATGCGGGCGACGGAGATGCAGGAGATTGTTGACCTCGGCTACGTCATTATCGGCTCGCCTGAGGACGTGGTGGAGCAACTGACGGAAGTGGCGACGGAGCTGAATGTCGGCCATCTGATGCTGCTGCTGCAATACGGCAACATGGGCAAGGAGCTGGCGAAGTACAACACGAAACTGTTTGCCGAGAAGGTGATGCCGAAACTGCGGCCGCTGTTCGCCCAGTGGGAGGATAAATGGTGGCCGCAGCCGATGACGCAAAAGGAACGTGCGACGGTGGCCGCCTTCTCGCCGGGCCTGGCGGCGGAGTAGGCCCGTGAAGAAAGGCATCAAGGAGATGCTGGCGGAGGCGAATGCCGAGATCACGACGCTCGGAACCGCCGAGGCCATCGCGCTGCATGGCGCGAAGGACGTGGTGTTCGTCGATCTGCGCGATCCGCGCGAGCTGGAACGCGAGGGGAAAATTCCGGGTGCGTTCGCCTGCACGCGTGGGATGCTGGAATTCTGGATCGATCCCGAAAGCCCCTATCACAAGCCAGTTTTCGCCGAGCAGAAACGCTTCGTGTTCTTCTGCGCCGCTGGCTGGCGGTCTGCCCTCGCGGCGAAGACGGCGCAGGACATGGGATTGCAGAACGTCGCCCATATTGAGGGCGGTTTTGCCGCATGGCGCAAGGAAAACGGGCCAGTGGAGGCACCGCAGCCCCGGCGCTGAGCGGTAAGCTCAGGTGTCGGGGACGAGGGTGATGGCACCGGTGACGAAGCCGATCGCGGCTTGCGTATCCGGCGCGAGCGGCTGGGCAACATCGGGATCGATCACGAAGAGATCCGCGTCCAGGCCGCGGACGGCGACTTCGTATTCCATGTGCGTGCCGAGATAGGCGGATTTTTGTATGTGGCAGGCGAGCTCGCCGGGACCGGGCGGGCGGCGCAACAGGCGTAGCGCGCGCGGTCGCACGGCAAGCTGGGCCGGGCCGGGAGGCAGACCACGATGCGGCAGGTCGAGCGTGGTGCCGGCCACGCGGATTGTGGCGCGGTCGCCGTCGCGACGTTCGATATAGACGGGAAGAAAATTAGCGTCGCCGATGAAGCTTGCAATGAAGCGGCTGGCTGGTGCCTCGAAAAGCTCGCGCGGCGTGCCGTCCTGGGCGATGCGCGCGGTGTTCATCACGATGATGCGGTCGGAGACAGCCAGCGCTTCCTCCTGGTCGTGCGTGACGTAGACCACCGTGAGGGCGAGCGATTGCTGCAATCCGCGAATTTCCTCCCGCACGCGGCGACGCAGGCGGGCGTCGAGATTCGAGAGCGGTTCGTCGAACAGCAGGACTTTTGGCTCCAGCACGATGGCGCGGGCAACGGCGACGCGCTGCTGCTGGCCGCCGGATAATTCGCTCGGCAGGCGGTGCTCGAATCCTGCGAGGCCGACCAGGGAAAGTTTTTCCGCGGCCTGTTCCGATGCGCGCGGCTTCTTGATGCCGGCGGCGCGCAGGCCGTAGCTGACATTTTCCAGTACTGTCATGTGCGGGAATAGGGCGTAGGACTGAAACACCATACTGACGTCGCGTTCCGAGGCCGGCATGTGGGTGACGTCCTGACCGTCGATCAGGATCCTTCCGGTGCTCGGCGGTTCCAGCCCGGCGATCATGCGCAAGGTGGTCGTCTTGCCGCAGCCGGAGGGGCCGAGCAGCGTGACCAGCGTGCCGGCAGAAATGGCGAAGCTGATCGCGTCCACGGCGGCGACAGGGCCGTAGAGCTTGCTGACAGCACGAAATTCCACGGCGGGGGCGGCGTGGTTCATGATTGGGCGACGACCAGATCGGTGGCGCCGAGCGGCATGGTGCGGCGGCCGAGGCGGCGTTCGCCCACCAGCATCTGCACGCCCACTAGCACCACCATCATCACCACGATCAGCATGGCTGCATAGACGATCGCCAGCCCGTATTCCCCCACGTCGGCGCGGCCGACGATGTAGACGGTGGCGAGGTTGTATTCGCCGGTCACCAGAAAGATCACCGCGGAGACGGCGGTGACGGCGCGAACAAAGCTATAGCTCATGGCGGTGATGATTGCCGGGCGCAGGATCGGCAGCAGCACTTTTCGCAGTGTGCCAAAAGAGCGCTCGCCCAGGGTGAGCGAGGCTTCATCCAGGCTGCGGTCGATCTGGCTGAGATTGGCGAGGCCGGCGCGGATGCCGACCGGCATGTTGCGGAAGACAAAGGCGATGCAGAGAATAAGCCCGGTGCCCGTAAGCTCGACCGGCGGGACATTGAAGGCGAGGATGTAGCTGACGCCGATTACCGTGCCGGGAATGGCAAAACTCGTCATGGTCAGAAACTCAAAGCTTCGGCGTCCGGGAAAATGCTGGCGGTTCAGCAGCCAGGCGGTGAGGATGCCGAGGGCGGCGGTGATCGGCATGGAGGCCAGCGCGATCTCCATCGTGGTGATGAAGGAGGACCAGGCGGAGCCGGAGAGGAACCAGCCACCGATGCCGCGCTCGATGGAAAACGCGGTGGTGAACCAGCGCCATGTCGGCGTGTTGTCGCGGCCGAGCGATTCGACGAAGCCGCCCACCAGGATGATGCCGTAGATTACGACGGTGAAGGCCAGCCAGGGCAGGACCGCGGCCAGACAGGCGATGCGCAGCCGCGCGGGCAAGGGCGCGGGCAGGCCGGCATCGCCCTTGCCGGCGACGCTGGTGTAATGGCGCCGCCCCAGCCAGGCGTTTTGGGCCACGAACGCCATGAGAGTGAAGCCGAGCAGCACGATGGCCAGCACCGCGGCGCGGCCTTGGTCGTGCGCGGCGCCCACGACCGCGAAAAAAATGTCCGTCGACAGCACGGAAAAATTGCCGCCGATCACCAGCGGGTTGGCGAAATCCGCCATGCTCTCGATGAAGCCGATCAGGAACGCGTTGGCGAGGCCAGGGCGGATCAGGGGCCAGGTGATGGTGCGGAACGCGTGCCAGGGTTTTGCACGCAAGGTCTGGGCGGCTTCTTCCAAGGTTGGGCTGACGCCTTGCAGGACCCCCACCAGCACCAGGAAGGCGATCGGGGTGAAGGCCAGGGTCTGGGCGATGGCGATGCCGGGCAGGCCGTAGATCCAGCGGCTGCGCGGGATGTCCATCACCTGCGCCAGCCAGGTGGTGACGATGCCGGCGCGGCCGAACAGGATGATCAGCGCCAGCGCAATGACGAAGGGCGGCGTGATGATCGGCAGGATCGACAGCGCGCGAATCAGGGGTTTCAGTTTCAGGCGCGTGCGCAGTGCCACCAGGGCGAAGGCGAGGCCGAGCAGCGTGGTGGCGAGGCCGACGAGCACGGCAAGGAAGAACGTGTTCCACGCGACGCCGCAGCCCGTGCCGCCGGTGATGCAGCCGAGCCCCCAGATGCCGGCGTTGAAGAATTTTTCGAAGAATTCCGCGGGGGCGAAACCGCCATGGTTGTCGCGCACGGCGGAGAGCAGCACGCTGGCGGTTGGGTAGGCGACGAACAGCACCATCAGCCCGATCATCAAGGTGAGCGCGCCGGTGACGAAGACATCGCTGTTGCAGGCGCCCCGCCAGGCGCGGCCGTAGGAAAACAGCATCAGCGCGGCGAGCGCCAGGCCGGCCGCGCCCCAGCCCATTGCCGGCTGCGTCGGCGCGTCGCCCAGCAGAGCGCCGAGCCAGGCGTAGGACCAGCCACGGTGGTTGATCGCCATGCCCTGTATGACGAGCCAGACCAGAAGGAACGCGGCGCCCCAGGTCAGCAGACGCGCCCGCTTTGTCCATGCCGCCCAGGTGACGAGCAGCAGCAACGGGATCAGCAGTGCCAGCCACAAGCGGCCACCGGAAAAAATCTGGGCGATGGCGGGCGTGCCTTTGCCGGGTGCGGCAAGCCACGCCGGCAGCCCGCCTTCCACGCCGTACCAGGGCGCTAGAAAGAGTCCGGACCAGGCGATGGCGAGCCAGGCGAGCAGGGAAGGGGCCGGGCGGGTCAAGCGACTATTTCGGCGCGTTCTTTACTTCGTTCGTCCAGCGCCCGAGCAGCCGGGTGCGGGTGGCGGTCGAGCCATATTTCGCAAAATCATAGTCGATCAGTTTTATCTTGGTGATGTCGGGCGCGCCGTCCGGCACCGGGGTCGCGGTGTTCGAGGGCAACTGAAAACTGTTGTATTGCGGGCCCATGCCTTGCGCTGCCGGTGAAAGCGCCCATTCGTAGAATTTCTTTGCCTCCGCCATGTGGCGGGCACCGCTGACGAGGCTCATCGAGCCGATCTCGTAGCCGGTGCCCTCGCACGGGGAGACCACTTTCACCGGACGGTTGCGGCGGAGCACCTGCAGGACATCGTGCTGGAAGGCGATGCCGATCAGGGTTTCGCCCTGGCCGGTGGCGAGTGCCGGTGCGGCGCCGGCCTTGGTGTATTCGTTGATGTTGCGGTGCAGTTTTTTCATGTAGTCGAAGGCCGGTTCCTCGCCCATCAGCTGCACGATGGTGGCGAGCATGGTGTAGGCGGTGCCAGACGAATTGGGATCCGCCATCTGCACTTCGCCCCTGAATTCGGGGCGGATCAGATCGGCCCAGCAGGCGGGCGCGGGAAGTTTTCGACGGGCCAGCTCCTCCGTGTTGTAGCCAAAACCGAGCGCGCCGAGATAAATTCCCACGGTGCGGTAGCCGGAACGCTGCGCCTGGCGCTGCGCCCAGTCGCGCAATCTTGCTAGTGTGGGGGATTGGTACGGCTCGGTCAGGGTTTCTTCGGCGGCTTGCAGATGCGGATCGCCGGTGCCACCCCACCAGACATCGCCGCGCGGGTTTTCCTTTTCCGCTCGGAGGCGGGCATACATTTAGCCGGAACTCAGCCGCGTCATGTCCACGTGGATGCCGGTTTCCTTCTGGAAAGTGGTGGCCATGGCGCGACACCATGACTCGTCCACCGAGCAGTAGAACACCAGCGTACCTTGCGCGTGTGACGGACGGGGGGTGAGGGCGACGAGGCCGAGCAAAAGGGCCAGGGCGGCAAGGCTCGGGGCAAGACTGCGGCGCATGGGCGTTTCTCCTGTTTCTTGCGTGCTTCGGCGGCCAGTATTACCGGCCGCGCGCGTTGGCGAAAGCGGAACCTGGCGGCTCACAGCAGGCCGGCCGCGCGGGCAAAGCGAGAAAGGTTGCGGTGGCCGAGACGGGCATAGGTCAGCGGATTGGCTTGGGCCGGGTCCTGCTCGGCCTCGACGACCAGCCAGCCGGTATAGGCGGGCAGCGCGGCCAGCACGGCGGGAAAATCCACCATGCCGTCGCCGGGCACGGTGAAGACACCCGCCACGACGCTGTCCAGAAAACTTTTTTCGTCCGCCTTCATCCGGGCCATCACATCGGCGCGCACATCCTTGCAATGCACATGCGTGATGCGCGCGGCGTGGATGCGTGCGAGTGCCACCGGGTCCGCGCCGGCGAACGTGGCGTGCCCGGTGTCCAGCAGCAAGGTCACGGCGGGGCCGCAGAAATGCATGAGGCGGTCGATTTCGGCGTGGGTTTCCACCACCGTGCCCATGTGGTGGTGGTAGGCGACAATGAGGCCTTCACGCGCCACGGCCTCGGCGAACGCGGTCAGGCGGCGGGCGAAGCCGGGCCAGTCCGCCTCCGCTAGATGCGGGCGGCGGGAGAGCGGCGTGGCGCGGTCGCCGTGCACGGCGTTCGATGTTTCGGCGCCGATAAAAATCCGGCAGCCCATGGCTTTGAGTAGGTCGATATGCGGGCGGGCGGCGGCGAACTCGGCGTCAGCTGAACGGGTCAGGAGGCGCGTGGAATACCAGCCGGAGATGAGGGCGAGGTGATGCGCGGCGAGCACCGGGCGCAAGGCCTCCGGCGCGCGCGGAAATTTATGGCCGAGCTCGATGCCCGCGTAGCCGGTTTCCCGTGCTTCGGACAGGCAGGTTTCCAATGATGTCGCGCCGCCGAGTTCCGGCAGGTCATCGTTGGACCAGCCGATGGGGTTGATGCCGAGCTGCACTGGCATAGCCTCACTCCCCCAGCATCTGCCGCGCGCGCTGCGTGTCGTAGGCGGCGCGGGCGGCGGTGACTTCGGGGCGCGTCGAAATTTCGGGCACCGCGACGTCCCACCAGTGGCCGCCAGCCTCGGTGCTGGCAGCGGGGTCGGTGTCGATCACGATCACCGTGCTGCGCGCGGCCGTGCGGGCGCGGAGCAAGGCGGATTCCAGATCGGCAATGGACGAAGCGTGCTCGGCGATGGCGCCAAGACTTTCGGCGTGGGCGCGAAAATCGATGTGCGGCAACGTGGAATGGTGTGCATCGGCCAGAAGGTTATTAAAACTGGCGCCGCCGGTGGCGCGTTGCAGGCGGTCGATGCAGCCGAAACCGCCATTGTTCAGCAGCACGATGGTGAGTTTTGTGCCCAGCATCACACTGGTCGCAAGCTCGGAATTCATCATGAGATAGCTGCCGTCGCCGAGCATCACGATCACATCGGCATCTGGCCGCGCCAGTTTGACGCCGATGCCGCCGGCGATTTCGTAGCCCATGCAAGAGAATCCGTATTCGAGGTGGTAGCCGCCGGGGCGCTCGGCCTGCCAGAGCTTGTGCAGTTCTCCCGGCAGGCCGCCGGCCGCGGCCAGCAGAATTGTTTCAGGTGTGGCGGCGCGCTGCACGGCGCCGATCACCTGCGCGTCGGAGGGTAATGCGGTGTTGGTGGGGGCGGTGATCGGTTGGGCCGTGTCGAACCAGGCGCGCCGATCGGTTTCGGCACGCTCGGTCCAGCCGGCGGGGGCGCGGTGGGGGCCGAGCGAAGTGGTAAGCGCGTCCAGCCCCTCCCTTGCGTCGCATACCAGCGGTTGTGCGTGCTGCTTGGCCGCATCGAACGGTTGGATATTCAGGCCGATTAGCCGCCCTGCGGGATAAGAAAAAAGCGTGCGGGAACCGGTGGTGAAATCCGACAGCCGCGTGCCGATGGCGAGGATGACGTCCGCCGCCGCCGCCGCGCGGTTGGCCGCACTGGTGCCGGTGACACCGATGGCGCCGAGATTGAGCGGATGGTCCCACGGGAGCGCGCCCTTGCCGGCCTGGGTTTCTGTCACCGGGATGCCATGCGTGGTGGCGAACGCGGCGAGCGTAGCCGCGGCATCGGCATACAGCACGCCGCCGCCGGCGATGACCAGCGGTGTTTTGGCGGCAAGCAGCAGCGCCACCGCCGCATCCAGCTCGCGCATGTCCGGGCGCGGGCGGCGCGGCTGCCAGAGTTTTGGCACGAAAAAATTTTCGGGATAATGAAAAGCTTCGGTCTGCACGTCCTGGCAGAAGGAAAGCGTGACGGGGCCGCATGCCGCCGGATCGGTGAGCACGGCAAGCGCGCGGGGCAGGCTGGAAAGAATCTGTTCCGGGCGGGTGATGCGGTCGAACAGGCGGGAGACAGGGCGAAAACAATCATTGGCCGAAACCGTCGCGTCGGAAAATTCTTCGAGCTGTTGCAGCACCGGGTCGGGACGGCGGCTCGCAAATATGTCTGACGGCAGCAGCAGCAGCGGCAGGCGGTTGACATGCGCGACCGCGGCGGCGGTGACCATGTTGGTGGCGCCGGGGCCGATCGAGGAGGTGCAGGCCATCATGCGCCGCCGAAAGCTTGCCTTGGCGAACGCGACCGCCGCGAGTGCCATGGCCTGCTCGTTATGGCCGCGATAGGTGGGCAGGCGGTCGCGCTCCGCATAGAGCGCCTCGCCCAGGCCGGCGACGTTGCCGTGGCCGAAGATGGCCCACATGCCGGCAAACAAGGGAAGGCGGGTGCCGTCGATCTCGGTTTGCTGGGCCGCCAGGTAGCGCACCAGTGCCTGCGCGGCCGTGAGACGCAGCGTGGTCATGCGGTTTCTCCGGTGTGTCCCTTGGGGCGGTTTTCTCTGGTGTAGTCTGTGGGATGGCTGGCTGTGCCGCAACATCCGGTTGCGATGTGGGGTGGGGTTGGACAATATCGGTGGCGGCAGGGGGCGGGGAGGCGAAGGCATGCGCATCGCGGTGATCGGGGCAGGGCGGATCGGGCAGATCCATGCGCGCAACATCGCGGCGCATCCGGTTGCGGTGCTGGCGGGTGTCGCGGATGCTGACCCGGATGCGGCGCAGCGCCTGGCCGCTTCCTGCGGTGCGTCGGTCCTGTCGGGGGACGCGGTCTTTGCGGCGGACGCGGTGCTGATCGGCTCGCCCACACCTACGCATGCTGATTACATCGAGCGCGCTGCGTCCCGCAAAATCGCAGTGTTTTGCGAGAAGCCGATCGACCTTGATTCCCATCGCGTGGTTGCGTGTCTGGACGTGGTACGGCGGGCCGGCGTGACTTTGATGGTCGGCTTCAATCGCCGTTTTGATCCGAGTTTTTCCGCGTTGAAGCGTCGTTTGGATGCGGGCGAGATCGGCAACCTAGAAATTCTCACCATCATCAGCAAGGATCCGGCCCCACCGCCGCTGAGCTACGTCGCGCTCTCCGGCGGGATTTTTCGGGACATGATGATCCATGATCTGGACATGGCGCGCTTCCTGCTGGGGGAGGAACCGACGGAACTGCACGCTGCTGCGTCCGTCCTGGTCGATCCGGCGATCGGGGCGGCGGGGGATTTTGACAGCGCCGTGGTCACGCTGCGCACGGCGAGCGGAAAAATCTGTCAGATCGTCAATTCACGGCGAGCGAGCTACGGCTACGACCAGCGGATCGAGGCGCACGGTTCCACGGGCATGCTGCGTGCCGGCAACATGACGGCGACAACGGTCGAAAAAGCGGACGGTGGAGGATTCGCCACAGAGCCCGCGCTGCCGTTTTTTCTGGAGCGCTACGCCGCGGCCTATCGGGCGGAACTGGATGCCTTTGTCAGCGCGCTGCGTGCCGGGGTCGCGCCGCGCCCCGACGGCGATGACGGTTTGCGGGCGCTGCTGCTGGCCGACGCGGCGATAGAGTCGGCGCAAACGGGAAAAATGGTTCGGGTGTAGGAGGCAGGCATGCGGATCGGCATGGTCGGCGACAGTCTGGGACATCTGCCGCTGGATGCGCTGTTGAAGACATCCGCCGAACTCGGGCTGGAGATGCTGGAGTTCGGCTGCGGCAACTGGTCTGTCGCGCCGCATCTCAATCTGGATGCGCTGCTGGACAGCCGGACCGCGCGGCAGGAATTTTTGGCGCGCATACGCGATCATGGGCTGGAGATTTCCGCGCTGAACTGTTCTGGCAATCCGCTGCACCCGGGGGAAGCCGGCGCGCGGCATCGGGAGGTGACGGACAAGACGATTCGGCTGGCGGGGCTGCTGGAAATCTCTCGTGTGGTGCTGATGTCGGGCTGTCCGGGTGGGCCGGGGGATGCCAACGCCAACTGGATCACCACCGCCTGGCCGCCGGAGGCCGCGCGTGTCCTCGTCTGGCAGTGGGACGAAATTTTGCTGCCGTACTGGCGGCGGCTGGTGCGGGAAGCCCAGGATGCGGGTGTGCCGAAACTCTGTCTCGAACTGCATGGCCAGCAGAATGTCTACAATGTGGGCACGATGCTGCGGCTGCGTGACGCGGTGGGGCCGGTCGTGGGGGCCAATTTCGATCCCAGCCACCTGATGTGGATGGGGGCCGACCCGATGGCGGCGATCCGTGCGCTGGGCGATGCGATTTATCACGTGCACGCCAAGGATACCCGCATCGACCCCGCGAATGCCGGGGTGAACAGCCTGATCGATACCACGCCCATGGATGCCTTGGCGCGGCGGTCCTGGGGCTATGTCACGCTTGGTTTTGGGCATGACCTGTCGTGGTGGCGAGAGTTCTGCACGGTGCTGCGGCTGGCGGGGTATGATGACGTGCTCTCGATCGAGCATGAGGATCAGGCGATGGCCCCGGAGGCCGGCATGCGCTGCTCCGTGGAGCTGTTGCGGGCGGCGCTGGGGCGGGCTTAGTGTCCTGCTTGTGAATGCGGAGTGGAGAAAACAATGAGTGCCACGGAAACGGCGACCCTGGGTGGCGGCTGCTTCTGGTGCCTGGAGGCGGTGTTCAAGGATTTGCGCGGGGTGAACTCCGTGATGTCCGGCTATGCCGCAGGCCATGTGAAGAACCCCGACTACCGGCAGGTTTGCTCTGGTATGACCGGGCATGCGGAGGTGGTGCAGGTGGTGTTCGATCCTGCCGTGCTATCCTATGCCGACCTGCTGCGGGTGTTCTTCACCATCCACGACCCGACGACGAAGGACCGCCAGGGGAACGATGTCGGCTCGCAATACCGTTCGATCATCCTGACGCACTCGGATGCCCAGCGCGCCACGGCGGACGCGGTGATGAAGGAAATTGCTGATGCGAAAATCTGGGGCGTAAAACTGGTGACCGAGCTGGAGCCGGCGTCGGTGTTCTACGAGGCGGAGCCGGAGCATCACGATTATTATGCACGCAATCCGTTCGCCGGCTATTGCCGCGTGGTGGTGGCACCAAAAGTGGCAAAATTTCGCAAAATGTTTGCGGAGCGGTTGAAGGCGCCGAGCGCGGCCTGAGCTGCGTTCGCTGGCGGACGTAAGCAGGAGGATCGAATGGATCTGGGTTTCACGGCGGACGAAATAGCCTTCCGCGATGAGCTGCGGCGCTTCTTCCGGACCGAAATTCCGGCGGATCTGCGCCGTAAGGTGGAGCAGGGGCATCCGCTGACGAAGCAGGACATTGTTGCCTCCCAGCGCATCTTGAACGCGCGCGGGCTCGCCGTGCCGCATTGGCCGCAGGAATGGGGCGGGCAGGATTGGACCCCGGTGCAGTTCTATCTGTACCAGGACGAGATGCAGCTGGCTTGCGTGCCGTCGCCGATCGCGTTCAATACGTCCATGGTCGGGCCGGTGATCGCGCAGTTCGGCAGCGAGGACCAGAAAAAGCGCTTTTTGGCCCGCGCGGCTAATTGCGACGATTTCTGGTGCCAGGGATTCTCGGAGCCGGGATCGGGCTCCGATCTTGCCTCGCTGCGCACCTCGGCCAAGCGCGTGGGCGACAAATATATCGTGAATGGCCAAAAAATCTGGACCACCCTGGCGCAATACGCCGACTGGATTTTCTGTCTTGTTCGCACCGACGTGGACGCCAAGAAGCAGGAGGGAATCTCGTTTCTGCTGATCGACATGAAATCGAAGGGCATCACGCAGCGGCCGATCCAGACCATCGATGGCGGCCACGAGGTGAACGAGGTTTTTTTCGACGACGTCGAGGTGCCGGCCGAAAACCTGGTG
>Ga0315281_10008631_pt1 | contig 14236 bp, 6 predicted proteins | sample YL17G07_0_MG_FD_204540 | JGI IMG/M metagenome (GOLD analysis project Ga0315281, IMG submission 204540) | Sediment microbial communities from Yellowstone Lake, YNP, Wyoming, USA - YL17G07_0 | ecosystem: Environmental > Aquatic > Freshwater > Lake > Sediment | place: USA: Wyoming | collected...
AACAGATGTATTTAGGATTTTTAATGAAACTACAGGCGAGGTATATTCGCCGGTTAGATTTAGTGACACTGATATAGTTTTTTCCGGAAGACAAGCACCTATCCAGACAGATATAACGAGAGAACGGGTTTCTTTTATCAGAATTCCACAAGAAATTCTTTTAGTATCAGATGAACTTTTGAATGATGCTAATATTAGAATATTTAAAATAGAATTAGAAAATAGTGGTATAGTAGACAGCCAGGGGTTATTTATAGGCGCTAATTTTGATACATCCATAATCCTTTCAGATACCACTGTTTTTGCGAGAGAAAGATTTTATGAAGATCAATTATTCGATGATATAAGTGCTAATCTTAATCGCCTATCACAAATATCAGAATATTTAGTGGATTATGTAAATGGTGTAATATATGTTGCTGTTTCATCTATACAAGATACAGATATTGGTGATATAAGTTACAAATACAATAATATACAAACTCGAAATAAACATATTTTGGGCGTTAATGATATTTATAGAAGCGCAAGTTCTATAAAACCTAAAGTTAAAAGTTATTCTGTGGGGAATATACAGGATGAATCAGTAAATATTATAGGATTGGAGCAAGTGGGCGAGAGATTTATAAATGGCGATTCATCAAGAGTAATTTTAGTAGGAAGCTATCAAAATGGAAATGATGGTATAACTACGGATGGTATTGCTTTATTTACTTCAAACTCATCTATCTTTACCGCAGATGATTTGCAAAGAACTATTATAGTTGGGTCTAACAATCAAACGCCCATAGAAGAAGTCAGAATTACTGGTGTAGTAAATAATCACCAGGTTACGGTAGATCCGGCTTTTAGTTATACCAATACCGGAAGAGTTTGGGATATAATAGATTTATCAGATGGTGCTTCAAAAGTTATTACACTTGCGAGTGATATATTGTCTGTTAAAAATATTTATTTGGTCGATGAATTGGGCGTGGTAGTTGCATCAGAATTAGATGGTTATTTTGATATTTCTCGCGACAGTATAAGCGGGAATGAAATAATTCTAGGAGATAGTAACCCATTGAGTGTAGGAGATACAGTTATAGTTAATTATAGGCCGGGCAGTATTTTTATAGATTATAGATATCTTCAGGACGAATTATTAGTATCATATGAATACGGCAATAATAGTCTTGATTGGAGTATCAGTAATGCTTTATCAACAGACGAAGAATATTTTGTAACCTATAGATATGGTGCATTACGAGAGCCTTTATTAACTAATTTTGGTTCATTAACGCAGATACCGCAGTTAACAACCTTTTCCCCAAATCTTGATAGAGAGATTTATCGTTCTATAGTTGGCGGAACACTTCAATCATTTATAGAGGGTCCTACAATTCCATCAATAAAAAGATTGGTTAAATCATTTACTGATGTAGATCCAAACATTAGTGAATCGGTATTTGATGAATGGATTTTGGGCAAATATTATATTAATTTAAGAACACCAGAAGTTAGTGAGGATGCTATTTTTGATTTGGGTAAGTTTAATGATGGTATATCTGTGGTAAGCGGACAGAGTGTTAATGTGCCAGCCGTATCACATTTTAGGTTAAGTGAAGGTACAATGGAAGTTTGGGTGAGACCGAGCTGGAAGGGCTTGGCTAATGATGCGACTTTGACTTTTGATGATCTCATTATCGATGGTTATGCCGATATATCAAGAATATTTATAGGATTTGGGAGCAATAATCCTACTGAAATTCCGTTTAATCTAAATACAACTGATACTTCTGTATTTGGTGAACCAACAGAGATAGATTCAGAAACTGGATTTTTTATATGGTTTGATGAATTTGAAAGTGTATGGAATATAAGATGGAGAGAAAATAGAGACGAAGTACATTCGTTTAGTGGGGCTATTATTACTTCTGGAGAGTTTATTAATATAATTAAACCTTTAGGTAATGATGGCTATAGTATAAATGAAATATCCGACTCCATAACCAGCACTATAACTCGCATAGATTTTCAAGCATATATCGATGGTTATGACGCAGCGGTTAATACAGATACTTATGCGTTGGATGGTATATCATTCCTATCCGGAGATTTGCATTATATATTTGATATGGCGGCACAAAATAAGTCAAATAGGGTATCATTATTTAAGGACGGCACCGGATATTTAAATTTTGAAGTATTCGATAATGCTGGCAAATTGGGTCGAGTTGGGAGATTTAATTTATCAAGCGATGTGAGTGATTGGCAAGCTAATGAATCTCATCAGGTAGCAATAGCTTGGAAATTTAACTCTCAGGAAGAACAGGACGAAATGCATTTATTTATAGATGGCTCGGAAATGCCCAATTTATTTAAGTATGGTGGAAATCCCAAAGCTACTAACTCATATGATTTTGGAAATGTTGGCGAAGAGACAGTAATTTCTTCAGCAAGTAGACCTATTGTTGGTGGATTTGATGGCTCTACGGAATCTGGTTCGGATATATTTAGATCGCAGAATTTAGATTTTGAGGCACTTGGTATTCAGGCCGGCGACTTATTATTGATATTAGAAGACACTCCAGATGGTACTGGGGATCCTAACTTTGGCGCTCCATATACAGTAACAGGTGTAGGTGGAAATACTATATCATTAAGCAGTTCATTTACCATAACTCTCGGTAACATTCACTTTGCCATTAATCAAGTTGTAGCTACTGTCGATACTCAAGTTAATTTTCAAGATTTCATAGTTGTTTTGAGAGATGCTGACGGAAATGATACAGAGTTGAGTGGCGTGGATTCAGATACCCCAGATTATTCTATTCGTCGTGGTAGCGACAATTCACATGTAATAGAGATTAATAATGGGGTTCCGTTAGGTGAAACGATTCTTATTCAAACCCTGGGTTTGATTTTTAGAAGATTTAGAGAGCGATTATTCGTATACGATGATACTGATGAAATTAGAACGAATTCGGCCGCCCCAGTTACTCTTGGCGATGTAATGATAACAAAGATAATAGTCCCAAGAACTTTAATTACGGCCGATGGATATGGATTTGAAATCGCCAGTGATACCATAGATGCACAATTAGTAACTTTAATATTAACATCATTTGGTGATCCATGTCAACCAAGTAATATGAGTGCTGGTAGAAAATTAGCAGTTACTCTTTCTGGTAGCAATATAGACTTCGATTTATCAAGTGGTAATGAAGTTATAATTTATGGAGATGCTTTTTCTGGTGCAACACAAGAGACTTTAATATTTACAGAAAGCGGAACTAAAGTTTCGAGCGAGTATTGGAAGGATATAGAGGATATATTTGTTTCTGTAGTTCCAATTGATTTTTCGTTAAATGCGGGTATTATTGAGGTTCAGGAATACAAACCTCTTACCGAATCTGAAAATAATGGAGATTTTGCCGAAGTAGTTCAATATTCAAATGGTCTGCTCAAGTTAGAGATATACGGAACTGGCGGTAATCCATTTATATTGGAGGGCGATTGTTATTATAATATAGATTACCCAACATTTTTAAGAATCAAAATAAATGAATTGCCAGATACTTTTGTAATAGGAAATAATTTTAATAGCGATGGCGAGTTTGACGGTGTTATAGATGAAATAAGAATTTTGGATAACATGATAACAGATACTAGAGTTGGGGAACCATTAGCTTCTGGCGAAACATCTATTACCACTGATTTTAATAATAATGACGAATTCGTTAATGATCACAATACCTTGTTCTTAACTCATTTTAATAATGAGATAGATGATGTTTCTGTGTATAGAGATAGATTTGATTTGGGGTTTGAAGTGGCGGAGAGTGTTAATAGTTCATTTGGATACGCCATAAAGATTAGTGAGAATAAGCCATATATAATAGATAATGCCAATGTTGTATTTAATAATGATGAGGGCTCAATTGAATTCTGGGTAAACCCATTAGATGACTCTCGTAATGATCCAAATTTTCATTATTATATTGATATGTCTTCAGTTATAGTTGAGGAAATAACTTCCTCTACATCCGTAACTGTTATTGGCACACAAAGAATTAGAAGCATAGAGAGTGTCAGACTAGCAACAGATTTATTCAACATAGGAACTGATTATTTTGCTGGTGGATCATTATCTGTATCGGATAGAAAAGTTATTACTTTGGGAACTGCATTGCCAGATCAAAATACTCTGGTTAAAGTTACTTATGTCCCGCTAAATGCCCAAGGAGACAGGGTTAGTGTTTATAGAGATCCCGAAGGTTTTATTAATTTTTTTGTTAGTGCTTCTGGAGTAGAACACCTATTAAGCACACCAATTTCTTGGGACAGGCATACTTGGCACCGTATAATGATAATGTGGACAATTAATTCGGCAGATAATACAGATAGATTAAGACTTTTTGTTGATGGTTCTGAACGAGGCACTATTAAGTATGGAACCGGTTTGATATACGGAACTGGTGTTGTATATGGGCAAGAAGAAGTTAGGCCGGGTGTAAATCGTTTTATAGTAGATAATATAGATCTTATAGATACTTTTGCCAGAATATTCATAGGCACTGATACGCTATCGGTAAGGGGAGCAAGAGCATTAATAGATAATATAAGATTTTCTAATAAAGAAAGGCTAGAGCTAATTAAAATCACCAGTAATGATACTATGGATGTCATATTTACAGCAAATACTGAATTAGTAAGTCCAGTTTTGGAAGATTCAGATACCACAAAAATACTTGACTTCAATAAAGACGAGGGCGATATTGATAAATTAGCAACGCTCATTAATCCCGAAAGTGGCATTTTCAAATTTAATGTGGATGTTATAGATTCATTCAATAAAGTAATAGGAAATAATCAATTAGAGCAGTTATTAAAAGATTTGATAAATACAATAAAACCGGCACATTCTTCGGCTATAATTAAGTTTACTAAATAAGGAGTACGCACATGTCTAATGAGGTTCTAAAGAGAGTTAACTGGTATGACGGACAAAGAGTCGACGAGCCTGACTTTGATACAGAACAAACTGCTTGGCATTCTGGATTGGCAGAAATTACAGATCATGTTTCTGGTAGTGGAATTGAAAAGGAATTTGCTACTCAACCGGTCTTATTTGATTCGGATACTGTACCGGCATCTATACAGAGTTTATTTGATACTATAAATTTTGACGGTGAGCCAATTTACCCAACAGATTCATTTGGCAATACAATTTATTCACAACCATCTGATACTGTAGAGGGCGATCAATTAGAGATCACAATATTTGACGCAGATCTTGATGGAGCAGCTGTTTTAAAAGTTTATATTTTTGGTACCATATTTGGTGACAAATTCGTACAAGAAGTTTTGACCTTTGAACAAAATGAATCTCAAGTAACCAGAAACTATTTTAATCACATAGTGGCATTTATGACCCAAGATTATAAAGGCAACCAAAATACTATAGTAACGGGAATTGCTTGTAGAAATGCCGGAGGAAGATTAAAAATATCAGAAGCTGTTCAAATGACAGTTGTGAGAGATGTTATAATGGCGGAACAATCTCATGAACCCAATATGGATTACTTTCAGTTTAAGCCAGCAACTTTAGCCAAAACACTTAATACTTTGTTGAACGAAATTGCCAGTAGTGATAGTTTGAGTGCGGCTGATCTTGATATAGACTTATTCGCAGCAACAACTACCCGTCTCTTACCCAATAATGACAGTTCTGGATTAATAGTTGGTGAGAAATTTAAAGCTACAACTAATAATATACAAAAGGTACAATTGCTTTTATCTGTACAAGAAAATACTTTAGCAACACCAGGCGAAGAATTTAATTGGTCTGGAGATATAGTAGTGGGTATAAGAAAGTTGCAAACTACTACCACTTGCCCAACAGATATTATACCAGGAAATGCTATTGAGTTTGATCCGGAACCATCTACTTTGGCTGAAGTATCATTCGATCAAGATGGCTTGTCTAATTTGGGTATATCATTAAATGATACGCCACAGATAGTGGACTTTGTATTTACCCAATCATTGTTGGCTAATCCTAATGTTGAGCCGTCAATCATAGTTGGTGATTTTTATATTGTAACTATTCGTCGTTCTGGCAATATAAGTACCGGAGTTATTGTTTTGCAAGAGGCTGCTAATACTACATCAAATCCTACTGAGACTGATGAAATGCGTATGTCGGTATTTTCCACTAATAAATGGATAGATGTACCAGAAAGTGATATGTGGTTTAAAGTATATACTGATGCTATAAGAATTACTAATGGCATAGCTTTTGATGAGGGTATAAGATTAGTATCTCCGAAAATTAAAAAGGATCTCGTAACCGGAAATGATAATCCATTTATAGAAGGTTTTCATAGTTTAATTGATGTTTCATTTAGTACTAAAAATTATATTATAGTGCAAAAGTCTATTGATCTTACAGATATTGAGCCACATCCAGCAACTGGCAATCCTATAGCAGCAAGAATGGAAGATGTGCCGGATATATCAGTGGTATCATTCGGAGATCTAACTTCATTAATAGATGCTGGAAATAAAACAGTGATCTTGGGTTCTATTAAAGATACTAATCCGGTAAGCAACCCAACAATTACAGATACAACTGATTTTCCAGGATTAGTTAGAGAAAATACATTTACTATAATTCAGCCAATATCAGATATATTGCTTAATAATTTAGTTGGTTCCATAATAACACCAAATATAGGACAGCCAACCCTTAAGTACAGAATAATAAAGGTAGAGAATTTTACAGATGCCTATGGGGATGTTAATGGTGATGGTGAGATAGATTTAAATGATGTTATTCGTGCACAAGAATTAGATGGTTATGCTAAAGATTTAATGTCCGGATCTATTCCAACATTAGTACAGCAATTTGCCATTGAAAGTGGCGTAGTTACTATGGAAGAAATATTAAGAGCAGACGTAACTAATGATGGGATTATAGATGTATCAGATCCATCAGGTATACAACAACATATAGTATTGGGATCATCATTTGTTGCTGGTGCTACCTTTAAGAGATCAGTGCTAACAGTAGAGACTTTAGTAGATCCATTATCTACTACCGCTGATATTATTGGACTGGATATATCTTTTAATACGGTGCCTTTTACTCCTATTGTATACAGAATTGATTTCGTAGCTTTGTGGGCACCGAGTAATTTAGTAGTGGAGGATTTGCGAAGATTTGTTCCAAAGACATTCGTGGAATTAATATCCTCTGATCTCATTCAAACAATCCCAAATGGCGGAAAAGACATTTTATTTATTCCTGGGGATGTTATAGTAGGCGGGCAAATACTGGATGCTGTCAAAGATCCTTATAGAATAGATTTGGAGGTCAATACTGTTGTTATTAATTTGCCAGAAGGATCCACGCAAGGTGAAATTGATGTATTCGGTAATTTTATAAAGAAATTGATGTATTTTTCTGATGGAACTTTAGTACAATCTTCAGCTCTTGACGATAATCAGATTAAAGTTGTGGCGGCTATTCAATCCGTTACCAAAGATATAGATGGTGATGATCTTGGAATTATTGACGGCAATGATCCTATAACCCAAACTATTTCAGTTCTTTATACACAAAGTTCGGGTATTTTGAGGATTAGGGCAAATAATATACGTAATATTTCTACCAGACCAGAACTAACTACTAAAATTGTTTTATCTGTTTATTTGAAAAAAGCCGGATTTAGAAATACGGATGTTTCGGTTACTCAAACACAAGTAACGGATTTATTAATACCACTCTAAATAATGGTGTATATATATTTTAAGGGGTAGAATAATGAATAAAATAACTATTCATGATTGTTATATATTAGCAAAAATAAATGGAGGAATATGCGTATCAACAATATATATTAATAATCATATTAAAATGTCATGGGAGTGTCACAAAAAACATCAATGGGCGGCAACATACAATAATATTAAACAGGGGTATTGGTGCCCGAAATGTGCCGGCAATATCAAACTTACGTTAGAAGACGCCTGTAGGTTGGCTGAATTGTATGGTGGCAAATGTTTGTCATCTAAATATGCAAATAATTCCTCAAAAATGTTGTGGGAATGTAAGGTAAAGCATCAATGGAGCGCTACATATGGAAATATACAGCAGGGACACTGGTGCCCATATTGCTGTAAGAAGGCAAAGCACTCACTATATGACTGCCAAAAACTAGCTGAAAAATATAATGGAAGGTGTATGTCAAAGGTATATAAAAATGCTCTTACAAAATTATGTTGGGAATGTGAAGAAAAACACATATGGTATAGTAGATTTAATGATGTTGATCAGGGCCACTGGTGCCCAGAATGTGCTGGGAATAAACACCAAAGGCTTCTGACAGATATTATTAGAGGTATATTCAAAAATAATATGGTTTATTCAGATTATACTGATTTTGATTGGCTAAAAACTACAAAAAACAGAAAACAAGAAATAGATATTTGGGTGCCAGATTTAAAGTTAGCAATAGAATATGATGGAGAACAACATTTTAAGTTAGTAAGGTTTGGCGGCATAATCAAAAGAAGGGCGAAAGAAAATTTAAAAAATGTAAAACGATTAGACAAATTAAAGAATAAAAAAATAAAGACGCATATAAAAGATATACGGCATTTTGTTAGATTTAATTACAAAGAGCCAATAACGATAGAGTATGTGAGAGAAAAATTAGAAAAATACTGTGGAGCAATATAGAATGTTAGATATTAGAACATATACTTGGCTGAATGATAATACTAATTTGAGCTGGGTATATGTAATGAAAGAATTGGTTAAAGCATTTGACCAATTAGGACATAATACTAATATATTATCTACAAATGGCTTAAATGAAACAACTTTTCCAAAAGAAAAGATGATCAAGTCAATATCTGAATTGCAAAAATTTGGCTCAGGAAAAAAAGCTATAGACATTGATTTTACCTATACTGTTCCTCAAAATTTTCCAGAAAGATTTTTGCCCAATTCCAAAGCAAAATGCGCAATTTACAATTATGAAACAACTATTTGGCCAAGAGAATGGAGAAGATTTTATGGTTTAGTGGATTATTATCTTCCAAGTTCTAATTTTTCTGCAGAAGTATTTTATATGAACGGAATACCTAAAGAAAAAATATTTGTTATACCACATGGCGTAGACACTTCTTTATTTAATCCTAGTATACCAGCAATCAAGCTCAAAACTAACAAAAAATTTAAATTTATATCTGTTGTCGCCCCACATATGCGCAAAAATATAGATCTTTTATTAGAAGCATATTGCGAGGCTTTTACTGCCAGCGATGATGTTTGTTTGGTGCTAAAAACTAAATTATTTAAGCATAGTGATGGCGAATATAATGCTCAAAAAAATCCCAAAGGCAGAAAAGGTTTTGAAATAGTAGTTGGAGATATATTTAGACGATTGGTAGAAAAATATGGGAAAAATATGCCGGAAATCGAGCTATTATTAGGTCAAGTGGAGAATGTAGCATCGATTTATAATGCATGTCAGTGTCACATAACTACAACTGGTGCCGAGGGTTATGGACTTCCGATTTTAGAGTCTATGGGTAGTGGGCTAATCAATATATGTCCAAATTATTCCGGACAATTGGATTTTGCCAATACGGATAATTCTCTTTTAATAGATACTAAGTTACGATCGGCCAAACAATTTGAGCAGTACTGGGGTTATAATCCACAATCACAAATAGGTCAACCAAGCAAAAAACATACTATAGAGTTGATGCAAAAGGCAGTTAAAGAATACGATATGCTCATGGCAAGATTCAAGCCTAATATGGAAAAAACTGTAAAAGAGCTTAGTTGGCAAAACGCAGCTCAAAAAATAATAGATGCGACACAGGGCAAGATTGCACATTATAAACCCGGAACTTATAACTGGTGGCCAAAATGAAAGTATCTATAATTATTCCAGTTTATAATCAGCTTAAACTTACCATAAATTGTCTAAATGATGTGCATAGGACTTATGGGGTAGATTATGAAGTTATATTGGTTGATGATTGCTCGATAAAAGATCCGGTTAGTTTTACAATAACTAAAATGTTTCCTACGGTGAAGTTGCTAAAGAATGACACAAATTTAGGATTTGCCCAAAGTATTAATAAAGGTATATCAGTTGCGCTCGGAGATATAGTAGTTCTACTTAACAATGATATAAAGATTTCCAATCCAGCTTGGTTAAGTTTAATGGTCGACAATATGACCCAACGCAATCTATTTCTCACCGCTCCTGCTGGTGGTCGCTTAAATGCTAAATGGGAATATCAGCCGGGAGAAGCTACTAAAACAGGAGACGCCTATACTTATTTGGTAGGTTGGTGTTTGGCTGTTAGAAAGGAAGTATTCGACAGAATAGGAAAAATGCCACAAGATTTCGGGAAAGGATATTGGGAAGATGTTTTATTTGGATTAAGGGCAAAAAAAGCTGGATTCAAAGCAGGAATAACAGAGGGGTTGGGCATTGAGCATTTATATCACCAAACTTTTAAATCAGAAGGTTATGATTTGGCAAAAGAATATAGAGAAAAACGAGAAATATTTCTAGATTTAATAAAGAAAGAGGGATTGAAATGATAGATATTTGTATTACCACATATCGTAATGCCGAAAAACTTAAATTATGTCTCTCAACTTTGGTGGAAAGAACTAAATTTGTAGATTATAAGATTTATATATTAGCTAATGATCCAAACGATGAGGTTAAAAAAATAATTCACGATGCCATGTATATAGATGGTATATTATTTAATGACCGCATAATCCCAATATTTAATGATAATAATGATGGCTCTTTTTCCTCAAATAATAATATTTTGACGGAAGAAGGCGATGGCAAATATATACTATTCTTGAACGATGATACTATGCCATTAAGAGATGATTGGCTACTAAATATGTTAAAAATACTTGAGAGTAATGAAAAGATTGGCGTAGTCGGTTCTCTCTTGTTATATCCTGATCAAAAAACTATACAACATTGTGGTGTATTTTTTAGCAATAGAACAAATAATTTGCCATACCACATGTATTATAGACAAACTATATCTGATGTTGGTAATTTTGTATCACAATATCGTTATTATCAGGCTATTACTGGTGCTTGTATGCTAGTTAGAAGGGAGGATTTTATTAACATTGGCGGATTCTCATTAAATTATTTTTATATGTATGAAGACATTCAATTGTGTTTGGATATAAAGGCAAAATTGAATAAAAATTGTATATATTGTCCAGAATCTATTTTAGTACATGATGAGGGAATAAGTAAAGATGGTAGGCTAAATTCGAAGTTTAAAGAGAATATAGATATATTTAAAAAACAATGCACAGGATTATATTATAATGATTTGGAATTTTATTTATCTAACTCAAATCATATGATATATAAGGGAAAATAGTATTATTTATTTGCTATATATGAATATATAAAGTGGGGCGGCTCAGATGAAAAAAATTAATTTGGATAAGGATATATTAACAGATCTGTATTTTAACGAAGATTATACTGCTGCCGAAATAGGAAAATTATTGAATGTAAGTAGCAGTACTGTTCAAAATTATTTACACAAATATAGTATCAAAATAAAAGGCGCCAAATATTTTCATATGTTACCCAAAATTATTTTTTCTAATAAACAATATGATTTTTTTGATGGATTAATATTTAGTGATGGAAGTGTTGTGGTCAAGAGAAAGAATAATGGGTCAATAATAGGAAATTGTCAAGTTTCTTGTGGGTTTAAATATAAGGAGTTCGCAGAATATATAAATAAGTTCCTAACTATGAACAGTTCTATTGGAATAAAAAAATCAAATGATAAGAGATATATAAACACCTGTATAACATATAGTCTTATGTCACCGTCTAATATTCTATTTACAGAAGAGAGGCAAAGATGGTATCCTAATGGTAAAAAAATAATCCCACCTGATTTTAGATTTTCACCAATATCAATGAATATAGCATATCTTGGAGATGGTCATTTAGATAAAACTGATAAATATATACTTATATCGACGCAAGCATTTGATACAAATAGTTTAGAAAATATTATAATAAAGAAATTACACGATATCAAAATAGAATGTTGGTTGAACAAACAAAATAATATTTATATACCAAAAAGATCTGTTTCAGGTTTTTTAAATTTTATTGGCGATTGTCCAATAGAGTGTTATAAATATAAGTGGAAGAAATAGCAGAATATGGCTAATAATTTTAAAGGCAAAAATATTAGGACCATCACACGCAACGGAATTAGTTGTGTGTCTATGCCAAAGATCGACTCATATATTTTAATGACAGTGGATGTGGAATCGTTAAGTGATTATACTATTACCATTGATGCCTGTAAGATCGGCGGCAGTGGTAAGCTTGATGTTGAGTTTACAGGTAATCATGTATACGGCAATAAAGGCATCATAAATGTCTTTTCTTCTAATTTCTCATCATATAAGATAAAATTGTTTTTAAATACCGCTAGCACAGACATTACACTATTAAGAGTGCAAAGGAGCAATAGTAGCGGAACAGTTTTAATTAAAAGTATTTTATGTGAAAAAACCGTGATAGAAGAACGGCCAAAAGTAAATATAGCACTACAAAATGAAACAGCCAATATAGAAAGTAAGGAACTACTTAATACAATTTTGATATCTAGGGGTAAAAATATGGCAATAATAGGTGGTTCTGGATATCGATGGCGTGGCAAAAACATAAAAACTATATTCAAAGATAACACAAATTGTATTGAGATGCCGTCCCAAGATTCAGTCATTATGGTTCCTATTTCAGCCGTAAGTGAGGCTGAATATTTTATTAATGTTATAGCATCTTGTCATGCTGGTAATGGTTCCTTATTAGTTCATTTCTTTGGTGGAAAAAACTTTGATGGGAAGTGTAAATTAATAAATGTAGTGATGAGGGAGTTAAGAGAATATACTTTTAAAGTCAATGTTCCAAAATTTCCAAATAACTTTCCTATGTATTTAAGATTGTGGAGACCAGATGATTCGATTGGCAAAATTACTATTAAAACAATACAATATTCAACCAATAATCAACGCGGACAGCACTTAAATCCTGAAAAACGAATAATTGCGTCAAAGAAAAAGGTTGTTAAAATATCAAATAGTGTAGTGATTAAGCCCAAAACAGAGGAAACAAGTATGAAGTTTAGACCATATGAGTTAAGAAAAAGTACAGAAATGGCAGATAGGGTTTTGATAACTCAGCCAGAAGATGTGCCTAAAGTCAGTATTATAACACCAACTCGTGAGGGCAGATATTTATTAGAAAGATGCTATAATGCTTTGATAAAAAATACAGATTATCCTAACTGGGAATGGATTATTGGGGATAGTAATTCAATAGATGGCACAAATGAATGGGCAACAACCCTAACAGATTCAAAGGTTAAGTTTATACAAAGAGGAACTACTGATGGCTCTTTTTCCTCTATAAATAATGAATTAGTAAAACATGCAACAGGTGAATATTTATTATTTCTTAATAATGATACTGAACCGCAACCATTTTGGTTATACGAGATGATGTCGAAAATACATAATGATCCCGAAATTGGAATAGTCGGCGCTAGATTGATGTATAGTGCAGATCGAATACAACACGCAGGTATAGCATTTATTCCCCAAGGCCCGGCGAATATAGGTAAGGCTGTTTTAAAATCATTTCCAGAGAATTTTGCTTATAGTGATAGATATTTTCAAGCAGTAACTGGTGCATGTATGCTTATGCGAACAAAAGATTTTGAAGCAATTGGTGGTTTTGATCCCATTTATTATTTTTGCTATGAGGATGTAGATCTTTGTTTGAAAATAGGAAAACAACTTAATAAAAAAATATACTATGCTGCAAATGCTGTAGTTCATCACTTAGAAAGTATTACCCAAAATCAATTTAAGACTTCTGGGATATTACAGCAAGAAGGCATTAGGATTTTTAAAGAAAGATGGATGAAGGGTATAGAGTTGGATTTTACCAAATTTCAGTCTAATAATAAAATAGGATTATGTCACATAGATGTATCCTTTGTTACTTGTGTTAATAATATGAATCAATATAGAAATTATGTCATTGGTTCTTTGTTTAAAAATCGTACAAAGAAAAATTATGAAATAATACCGATACTGAATTTTGGTAATCCACATTCGGCATCACAAGCACTTAATATA
>Ga0315281_10008632_pt1 | contig 14235 bp, 13 predicted proteins | sample YL17G07_0_MG_FD_204540 | JGI IMG/M metagenome (GOLD analysis project Ga0315281, IMG submission 204540) | Sediment microbial communities from Yellowstone Lake, YNP, Wyoming, USA - YL17G07_0 | ecosystem: Environmental > Aquatic > Freshwater > Lake > Sediment | place: USA: Wyoming | collected...
CTCCTGTTACTAAAGACCTCGAGTTGAAGGGGCGGGTAACAGTAGTGGACTCGAAGAACTCTATGGCCGAGATATCCATCGGCGCAGCAGACGGCGTCAAGGAAAGTATGAAATTCCACGTTACTCGTGGTGATGAGTTTATTTGTGATATTCTGATTTTAGATGTTGACACCGAAAAGGCGGTCGGCATCCTGGAGCTTGTGCAACAGCAGCCCAAAGTCGGTGACAGCGTAAGCACCAGTCTATAAGTTTTGAGTTTTGGGTTTTAAGTTTTGAGTTGTTATGAGTCCTGATGGTCAAAGCCGCGGCAGAAAGATAACGCCGCCCGACAACATTTACACGATTATGCTCACGGTAGCATTTTGTGTGGTCCTGGTTGCTGTCGTGCTGGTTGCCTATAAGTGCTATTCCCAGTACGGCACATTTTTTAGTATTCCATAGCAATTTCCCTATTGACGGGGTTGCTCTTATTATATAAAAATAGCCAACTGGCAAATCAAGAAAGGAGTCGAAAGTGCTGCTGGACACATTCTTAGGCTGGTTCAGTATGGATATGGGTATCGACCTGGGTACCTGCACTACTTTGGTTTGTGTCCGCGATAAAGGCATCGTCCTCAATGAACCTTCCGTAGTTGCAGTTCGCAAAGGAACCAATATAGTTCTAAACAACGGCGAAGCCGTCGGCCTGGTTGCACGCGAAATGCTCGGCAAGACCCCCGGCTCAATTAGCGCAATAAGACCTTTGAAGGACGGTGTAATCAGCGACTTCGAAATCACCGAGGCAATGCTGGGCTACTTTATCCGCAAAGTGCACGGCCGGGGCAGCTTAATCAGACCCCGGGTAGTAATTGCCGTGCCCAGCGGTATAACCGCTGTTGAACGTCGTGCGGTCATCGATAGCGCCGAACGTGCAGGAGCACGCAAGGTGTATCTGGTTGACGAGCCGATGGCCGCCGGGATAGGAGCCGGACTGCCAATTACTGAGCCTACCGCTTCGATGATTGTCGATATCGGCGGAGGAACCACAGAAGTAGCTATAATGAGTCTGGCCGACCTCGCTACCTCCCAGTCAATCCGCGTCGCCGGCGATGATATGGATGAAGCGGTAATCAATCATCTTAAGAAAACTTACAACCTGCTTATCGGAGAGTCGAGGGCTGAAAAGGTCAAGATACAAATCGGTTCAGCCGCTCCGCTGGAAGAAGAATTGACGATGGAGATAGCCGGCAGAGACACCATTTCAGGCCTGCCGAGAAAAATCGTCATAACAAGCGAGGAAATCCGCGAAGCCCTCCGCGACCCCATCGCCGCAATCATAGATGCGGTTACCGGAACTCTGGAAAAGGCCGAGCCGGAACTGGCCGCCGACCTGATTGACAACGGCGTACACATCTGCGGCGGCGGGTCACTATTGCGGGGAATGGATACGGTTCTGGCGAACGCAACTGGCCTGAAGGTCGAAAGAGTCGAGGACCCGCTGACCTGTGTGGCACGTGGCACCAGCGTCTATCTCGAAAATCTGGAATTGTGGAAAGATACGATGGACCACGATGAATACGGCTGGGACTAAGTAAAAAGTGCATAAGTGCACAAGTCATAAGTGCATAAGTTGCTTCTGGTCTTGCGCCCTTATGCTCTTGTGTGCCTATATTATGGCAAGGAAGCAAGTCAGAGTATCCAGAGCAATGTTATTTACCTGGTTTATGTTAGCCGGGCTTATTTTCCTCTTCGCCCCTCAGAACTTGACAAACAAATTTCAGCTCGCTTTTACCCGCACTTTTCGCTGGCCCTTAAGTATCGGCAGAAACATCTCCCTCGCGGCACGCATACAACAGCCGTCTAATGCCCCTGCCAACAACAAAGAAGCTCAGTACCAAAACTATATTGTCAACCTCGAAGCAAAGTTAAAACAAGAACACCAAAAAGTTGAAGATCTCTCGGGATTACGTAATCGACTGCCGCTGGAAGGTGCAAAGCTGATGCTGGCTGATGTCATTACAAGCTCCATCGACCGACTGCACAGCGAGCTTACCATTAACCGCGGAGCCGAAGACGGCCTGGCCAAAGGCCAATTCGTCCTGGCCGACAACAGCATCATCGGAATCATATCTGAGACATCCTCCCGCACCGCCCGCCTAAAGTTATTTACAGACCCAACATCCAAAATAGCAATAAAAGTTGGGAAACTAAATGTAGAGAGGGTAATGCAGGGTAACGGCAATGATTCAGCCAAGATTCAGTTGCTCCAGATGGAGCACAAAGTCAAGGTCGGCGATGGTATCTATGCCAGCAAGAAAGTCGGCTTTCTGGATGCCCCGATGATTATAGGAAAGGTCGCACAATGTAAACGGGACGACCAAAATCCATCGCTGTGGGACATAACGGTGAAACCCGCCTGTGACATCGAAAGATTAACCAGCGTAGCCGTAATAATAATAAATCCGCAATAGTATTATTGAAAAATCATTGGTGAGTGGTGAGTAGTTAATTAACCAACTCAAACTGACCGGTTTTATTGTCATGCTGAGCCGAAGGCGAAGCATCTGGCCATAGTAGAAGAAAAAGCTATTTGTTCGATGGCCAGATTCTTCGCTTCGTTTCGCTCAGAATGACAGGTTGCTATAATATCTTACAAATAAAAGGTTTATAATTACTAATGCCATTGTATCGGTCAGTTTGAGTAACCAATTAGCCATTTAACTACAGTGATAGATTAAGGACATCTAAATGCGATGGTTACGATTTGCAGTCTTGATTCTTTTTGCCGCCGTCCTGCAGGCAAGTTTATTTGCCGACTTGAATGTCAAGCCGGATTTGCTGTCAATTCTTCTGGTGTTTTTCGCTATTTACTACAATATCCCGGAGGCGATTATAACCTCTTTCACGATTGGCTTTGCAGCCGACCTGATTGGTCCGGCAATGGGCCCGCAAATGATTAGCTATGGGCTGTTCGGCACAGCTCTGGCATATCTGCACCGCGTTATCGCTATCAAAAATATGCCCCATCAAGCGATTGCAATATTTGTTACCGCATTTTTAGCCGATGCTGCGGCTAATTTTTTGGCCTCTCTGAAGGGCCAGCCAATCGCACCAAACATACACACCGTTCTTTTAGGAATATCTCTGTACTCAAGCGTCGTGGGACCGTTTTTATTCTTGCCTTCTGGCTGGTGGATGCGTATGAAAACAAACCGCATTCGACGACGTCTGGCCCGTGAATCGTGAATCGTACCACGAAACACAAATCACGAACCACGAACCGACTAAAATATGTATGATAAGCGAATCAGAATTTTTATACTCGTAATCGCAGCGTTTCTATTAGTCTGCCTGCTTCGCCTGACACAAATGCAGTTGCTGCCTAACTGGTCCGTTCAGGATGAAATTGCGGAACTAAAACGCCAGAGAGGTCTATCCTGGCAGCTTAAAACTCTGAGAGGTCGAATACTCGACCGAAAAGGCAAAGTTTTAGCCGCCGACCAGCCACAATTCCAACTCTGTATAGATTACAAACTCACTTGTTTTTTAGACCAGCGCGTTCGTCAGGCAAAACTACTCAAAGCAGCCGCAAAAAATAACCCAAATCCCTCTTTTGACATTAAAAAAGACCTTCAAGCAAAGCTCGAAGATTTGCAGCGGGTAATTGATAAATGTACATATTTTGGGCTAAAGCGCACGGATATCGAATCCGGAATCGCACAGATAAACAACAAAATATGGAATCTGCGTGAATACCTCGCCTGGAAAAGAAATTTCCCGGATAAAGATTTTAAACTGGCCGTCCCCGACCCCAATGAGCGACTCTTACTGGTTGATAAAGTTGATATCGCCGAAATGCACGATAGTTGGCCGCTGCTCGATTTGAAAACCGACGATGACATCTTTACTGCTCAATTAGAGTTTGCGGATATTGCCGGCGTCCAGATTCTGCCAAAGGGGCAAAGGTTCTGCAGTTACGGAACAGTTGCCGCCCAGACAATTGGCTGGGTCGGCCCGGCAACACAAGAGGGTGATAAAGCCCTCTTCGCAGATGACAAATTATCGAGCTATCTGGACGGAGAAGTTTGCGGACGGGAAGATGGTGTCGAGTACGTTTGCGAAGCCATCCTTCGCGGCAGACGAGGCGAGCTCGTTTATGACATAGACCGCGAGCTTGTAAATCGGACCGAAACCCAGTTCGGAAAAGATGTCTCGCTGACCATAGACATCGAGCTTCAAAAAAGAATAGAAGAGTATCTCGCCAATGGCCAGCTAAACCCCAATTACAAGGCACCCACAGCCGCGGTGGTGATTGACGTCGCAACGGGTGATATTCTTGCCCTGGTCTCGATGCCGGTCTTCGATTTGAACAAGATTAGGGCTAATTTCGCCGCTCTGGCCGCTGACCCCAATGAGCCGCTCCGCAACCGGGCGATAAATAAGCAGTATCCGCCCGGCTCATCAGTAAAACCGCTGATTCTTATTGCCGGGCTCGAATCCGGTAAAATCACTGCCGACCAGGTTACAAGCTGCCCGGCTCAAAAAGCCCCAACGGGCTGGCCGAGCTGCTGGATATACAATAGATACTCTATCGGCCACGACAATGAGGGACTAAATAACGCTCACAACGCCACTAAAGGCAGTTGCAACATCTATTTTTCACGCCTCGCCGACAGAATCGACCCTTCGGTTTTGCAGCAATGGCTCTTCAAATTCGGCTACGGCCACATTACGTCGCTCGTCGCTCGTGAATCGTATCTCGAACCACAAACCACAAATCACGAGTCACGAGAGCTAAGACAAGCCCAGGGCATAATCTCCAGCGCCTCACCAAAAGGCAAAATCTCACAGTTTGAGCAATTACCGCCGCTCACAGAAAGCGAAAGAAGGTGGTTTGGCATAGGCCAGGGTAACCTGCGGGTTACGCCTCTGCAGGTGGCAAATGCAATGGCTGCAATCGCCCGCGGCGGAGTATTCAAACATCTCCGGCTGTTTCTGGATGACCCCAATAACTCAAAATCCGAAATCCAAAATCCAAAACCTGAAATCGACCTGGGTATATCGCCCCAGACGCTGGCCATAGTCTATGATGGTATGTATGCTGTGGTCAATGAGCCGGGTGGAACCGCCTACAAGGAATTTGCTAATAGCGGCCTTGCCTCGCAGGATGTAAAAGTTTATGGCAAAACCGGCTCAACGGAAAAACCTGACAATGCCTGGTTTGCAGGTTTTGCTACTGATAGCGCAAATCGCAAAATTGCTATCGCCCTTATTGTCGAAGGCGGCCAGCACGGCTCAAGTGATGCTGCACCCTTGGCGCGCGACATCATCCAGTTCTGCATCGATGCCGAATACATCGGTAAAACCAATCCAACAACCGAATAAAACCAACCAGCATCAGAAAAATAAACAAAATTCTTCTGGTAATTTCCCACCAACAATCTATTATATTATGTAAGCATCCTATAACATAAAATTGAAAGGGAAACAAAATGCGGTGTCCAAAATGCAAAACGGAAAATCCGGATAACGCTGCATCCTGCTGGTCCTGCAACTGCGCACTGCCGGGTGTTGCTGAGTCGGGCCCGGCCCAGCAGGCCAAGACAAGCGGTCTGGCAACCGCATCGCTTGTGCTCGGCATCCTCGCGCCTTTCACCTGCTTTATAACAGCAATACCAGCGATAGTCTTGGGCATCGTGGCATTAGTGAAAATCGGCAAAAGCGCAGGCCAGTTAAAAGGCAGCGGCCTTGCCATCGCAGGAATAGTCATCCCTCCTGTTTCGCTGCCTATCATTGCGTTCTTGATGGGAATCCTGATGCCGGCACTTTTCAAGGCCAGGCAGGTATCTTTACGAATGGTATGCGCTAATAATATGTCCAACCTCGCAAAGGCAATGCTTATCTACGCCAACGATTATAATAATATGTTCCCGACCCCATCTAAGTGGTGTGATTTGCTTGTTGAAAACCAGAACGTTTCCAAACAGACATTTGCCTGTCCGGCTGCATTAATAAAGTATCGCTCTGTTGACCAATGCAATTACGCTATGAATAAAAACGTAGAAAAGTTAGGAATAAACGCTCCGCCCAGTATGGTCATACTATTTGAGAGCAGCCCCGGCTGGAACCAGGCCGGAGGACCAGAAATTTTATCTACTGACAACCATCAGGGCGAAGGCTGCAACGTTATATATGTGGATGGCTACGTAGAATTCATTAAGACAGAATACTTGAACAATCTCAAATGGGGCGGAAAGGAAAACGAAATAGCACATCCTGAACCGATACCAAAATAGTAGCGGTCGGGGGCACTACCGCAATCTAAGAAACCGCTATACTAATCGGATTGTCCAGCTTATTAAGGACATCCTGAAGTATCTTGAAGAATTTATCGTTATCCGGCCAGATAATCCTTTCATCAACTGGCATAGGTTTATCGAGTTCGTCAAGAAACCTGGCCAAAACCGGTTCGTCCAGCTTCTTAGCCGAAAGCCCCAGTCCAAGCTTCTGGATATAATGTGCGTTGACTATCTGCTCATACTGACCGGCTAGAGGCAAAACCAGCATCTTCTTTTTCAGATACATACTCTCGCTTATCAATGAAAAGCCGGCTGAAGCTATAACCCCTCGCGAGTTTGCCAAGTCAGCTAAAAAACCCTCTATCGAGCGCTTTTTGAAAATACAGTTCTTATACTCGGCGTCTTTGTTGAAGCCATAAACATAAAACCTTTGGCTGCCGAACTTACCAAGCACGAAGCGCAATTGCTCCTCGCCTGTCCCGGTGGTGGAATATACGATAATATGCTCCCCCTCCACCGGTCGCAGAGCACATACAATCGGCCTTACAATAGGCGGTGCTAAGATAGCGGAATCAATCCTCAAAGGCGCCCTGAAGAAATTTATAATAATATAAGCGACCGCTCCTATGTAGTGACATCTGGTTACCACGCTGGCAGTCAGCCGTGAAAACCGGTTCTTTGCCGGATGCTCGAGATCGCAAAGTGTAAGCATATGCTCGTTGTCGATGCTGATAAATGGCACTTTTTTTCGCCAGGCCCACCAGGCACTAAAAGGCTCGAAATCCGAGATAACCAGGTCCGGCTCAAACGGCTCGATATGCTTCTTGAAAAGCTCCTTGTTCTGCCTGTGCCCTTTAGGAAACTTCACAAGATTTTTTTTCACAGTCCTTATCGGGTCCACATACCCCTTATCGTATGCGTAAGACAGACCAAATACCTCTTTCACATCCGCCAACGGCGGACCAAAATACTGTTTCAAATAAAGAAGTGAGTTTTTGGACCCAACAAACATCACATTGTGGCCGGCATCAATCAGCCGCTGCCCTACCAAGTGTGAGCGGGTACTATGTCCAAATCCTTCACCGCAAACAGCATAGACTATTTTAGCCATAAAATATTCCCGCACCAATTGTGCGGACAAAAGCGTCTGTTGAACCAAATTTGGGTAATGTGCCTTAAGGAACGTTCAATTGGTGCGGGGCTCTCATCGTGCGTCCCTCGTCCATTCTTCATAGCAGCCCCGACTTGTCGGGGGCTACTGCGAAGGATGAATCTCTCGGCCCTCGTCTTTTCATCGCACTACTCACCACTCACTACTCACCAATCACCACCCCCTCGTTTTTCCAGGTAGGTCAGGGCTTTCTCAACTATTTCAGCCGCCACTGGGGCAGCCACAGCCCCGCCGGTATATCCTTTTCCCAGCCGTTTGTTTGGCTTGCGAATCGAAACCAAAACAATAATAGCCGGGTCTTCAACCGGTGCACCGGCTACAAAGGAAGCGATGTAATCATCTTCCGAATAGCCCTTTTGGTCGCTTCTTGCGATGTTAGCAGTGCCGGTCTTGCCAAACACCTGCCATTTCTCTAACTTGGCTCGCTTACCCGTTCCTTCGTTGACTACGCCGACCATAGCGTCGGTAACAATCCATCTGGCAACTTCGGGCTTGATAACATAACCAACAGGCGGCGTGGGCTGTTTCAGTTTAATAATCTGCCCCTCATTTCCCACCATTGCTTTAACCAAATAAGGCCGAACTGCATGCCCGCCGTTGGCAAGTATGCAGAAAGCCCGAAGCAGTTGGATAGCAGTTACAGAAATCTCCTGACCAAAAGGCACGCGGGTCACACTGTATCCTGTCCATTCCCTGGCAGGTCGCAACAGCCCATCGGCCTCGCCGGGCAGGTCTATCCCCGCTTTCCTGCCGAAGCCAAAAAGGGCCAATCCCTCGTAAAGTCTATCTCTGCCGACTCTTTGTCCAATCTTGGCCATTCCTATATTGCTGGAGTTTATCAGAATTTCTCGCACAGTCAAATCGCCGAAACCTTGACGGTATTCGCCGATTCGCCCAAAGCCCTTGCCTGAATAGCTCCCGTTTTCGCAGAATATTTTTTCAACCTTGTTCACAACCCCTGCATCGACCGCAATCGCTGCCACGACCGGCTTTATAATACTGCCCGGCTCAAACTGGTCGGTTATCGCCCGATTTCGGAAATTATTTGGGTCGGTTGAGCGAGCATCGGCAGGGTCAAAATCCGGCAGTGAAACCAGAGCTAAAATCGCTCCGCTCTTTGGCTCTGCCACAATCGCTATGGCCGACTCGGCCTGGTAGTCTTTGTATTGCTTTATAAGTGCCTCTCTCGCAAACTCCTGGATGGTGGTATCCAGTGTTAAAATAATACCCACGCCATCAGCCAAAATGCCGTTTTGCTGTTTTGGCCGAACGGGCCGACGATACACATCAGCAAGGAACACGTCCTCTGCCGCAGAACCTCTAATCTCTTTGTCATACTGTAACTCAATGCCCCCTAAACCCCGATTGTCAACACTGGTAAAACCGACAACGTGAGCGGCCAAGTATCCCATCGGATAGAGTCGCAGCCAATCCGACCACACACCGACACCGTAGATTTTACCGGCGGCACTACATTGGTTTACGTCGGCATCTGCCTTTATCTTCACAAAGCCCGGATTCTTACCATCCATTATAAGTTTGCAAATCTCATGCGCACCCATATCCACAATCGAAGCAAGGTCAGTTGATGTGCTTTTGGGGTCCTTTATGACTCGCGGCTCGGCAAAAATGGTGTGAATTTTATTACTGGCGGCAAGCACTCTCCCGCGGCAATCGAGAATCACGCCTCGCTGAGGCTTCAAAGGCAGCAGTCCCTCCTGCTGTTTGAGACAAACGTCAAGAAAATACCCGTTTTTGAAATACTGCAGATAAAAGCACCGCCCCGCCAGTGCTGCAAAAGCCCCAATCACAAGCGACAAAAAAAAAATGGCAACTCGAACGCTTCTCAATGTCCGTTGTTCATAGTTCATTGTTCGTAGCTCGCCGCTCATTGTTCATAGTTCGTGGTCTGTTTCAATGAACTACGAACACAAAACTACGAACTTATTCGCCGAGACGTTCTGAGATGGCGGCCGGATTTATCAAACTCTCCAACTGTAATTGTTTCTGCCAGAGCTGCTGTTTTAACCGGCTTTCCTCGGTATTTATGCTCCAGAGTTTATAGAAAACGCGATTGCCGGCGCCACGTAGATAAGCAGCAAAAATCAAAATGGCCGCAAAACAAAAAACGACAAAGACAAAACGGAATGGGAACCTCATAATTTTACTTGTGGCAGATATTGTAGGGTGGACTTTAGCCCACCAATTTTCTATCGAGCCGGCAGTTTCAGCCGCATCCCAACGACAAGATTATCCTCGTCCTTCAAAATATCAGCGTTTAGCTCACTTATCGCTTTGTAACGGCTGCCGTTTCCAAGCTGCTCGGCAGCAATCCGCCATAGGTTATCGCCTTCCCGCACAACATACTCCCCGCTCTGCTTCGGCTTGGGGCTGTCAATTGAAAGATGCTTCTGGCCGATAGATTTAACCTTTTCAAATATCGTAGAGGAAAAAATTCCTGCGGTTTTGTTATTATCTGCCGACAAAGCCAACAGGGCTGGAATAGTAAGCCTTTGGCCGGAATAAATCTCATCCGGCGACTTCAAGAGATTCTTATTGGCCTCAAATATCCTGGTGATGCTGGCTTTTTTGTTGCCTTCCTGCTCGCCGTAGAACTTTTTGGCTATCGCAGCCAGATTATCACCCTCGCTGACAATATATGTCTTCGGCCAGTCCGGCTTGACAGAACCGGCCTTGTTGACACCGGCCCTTTCATCAGCAATCGGGCCTAAAACGGACCGTTTGACTTGCTCAGTAGTCTGCGGAGGCGAAACATCTGTGGTTTTTCCAGCCAGAATATCCCTGACAACCGAATCGCCGGTGGGCAAGGGAACTATGGCGCGAATATCCTCTTTGTTTGCTGAGGGCGGCGGAGCTTCCTCAACAGTTTGGGTCCCGGCCGACTCTGTCAGGGCGAGAGATTCCTGGGCTTTGCGCTCCTTGGCCCCAAGACCCGGCGGATTATTCTGCAAACCGACCATCTTCGTAGTCAGCTCATTATTGTCTTTGTCACGGTGAAAGCTCGGCAGCCCGTTAATTATGAATGCAATTATAAATATAAAGACCAAACCCAACAATAATCCAATCTTGGCATCGGAAGTCATAACAAATCTCCATATTTTCTTATCTTAACAAACCGTGTTAATCCGTGTAACCTGTCCGCCGTAGCATTGGCGAAGGCGGAATCTGTGTCTAAAAATATGTTACTGCCTTTGCGCGATTCTCAACTTTGCGCTTCTTGCTCGCGGATTTTCCGCAATCTCTTCCCCTGACGGCACAATCGGCTTTTTCGTAATAATCCTGTAAATGCCCTCCCTTTGGTTTTGCTTGAAACTATTCTTAACCAATCGGTCCTCCAAGCTGTGAAAACTAATGACCGCTATATAACCATTTCTCTTCAGCAGTTCCGGCGCCGAACCAAGTAATCTCTCTAAATTCTCCAGCTCACAATTAACCGCAATTCTCAGTGCCTGAAAGGTCCTGGTTGCCGGGTGTATCTTACTTTTCCGTCTTTGCCCCGGCTGCCCCAGTGCCTTACAAACTACTGCCGCCAGCTCGCCAGTCGTGGTTATCGGCTTCTCTTTGCGATGTTGCACAATAAATCGAGCAATCCGGCGAGACGCTCTGTCCTCGCCGAATTTGTAAATCAAATCGGCTATAGATTTTTCGTCTGATTTACCAATTATATCGGCAGCAGTGGTCTTTAATCTTTTGTCAATTCTCATATCCAGCGGCATATTCTGCTGGAAGCTAAGTCCCATCTCGAAGTCAGCTAACTGCGCCGAGCAAAGACCCAAATCTGCCAGTATAAAATCAACCCTGTCTATGCCCTGCTCGTGAACCTGTTCGCTGATTTGAGAAAAATTCGAATGAAGCACAATGACCTTGCAGGAAAGGTCTTTTAATCTGTTTTTGGCCCTTTGGATGGCGTTCGTATCAACATCTAAGCCGATGATAATTCCCCTGGGGCCTAAATTTTGGCCGAACAGATAACTATGACCTCCGTGCCCAATGGTTGCATCAACCATCACCCCATCCGGCGGTAAGATTATCTGTTCGGCTAACGTTCCGGCAAGAACCGGAATATGTTCTGCTGTCAAACCATTCACTTCGGTAACAATTGTCTTGTCATTCCCGCGAAGGCGGGAATCCATATATTTTTGCTACAGAGACCACAGATACCCACTATCGCCTGCCGGTTTTATCCGCCCTCCGCGTGGCGGATTGCATAAGCCCAAACCTATTATAGCTCGGCACTTACGGCAAACCGCCCGCCTGTCTTTATGTGGCACGGGCTTCCAGCCCGTGAAAACACGGCCAGGATGGCCGTGCCACAAGACACGGCGGAGTTAGCTTACGGCTACCGTCTCGTTCTGAAGTTTCTTAACAGCGGGCGAAAATGTAACCTCGGAAAAAGCGATGTCGCTTCTTTTCAACTGTTCCAGCCGTTCAGTAAGAGCTGCCACCGATGCGAAGGTTTGCTCATCGACCTCCCTTTCGCCGTTAAGACTTCTTGCTACAACCTGCCAATGGTTTGTCTCAAGCATTTTGCCTCCATTCCAGCTTAAAGTTCTTCGTCCTGTTTCTGTAAAACAACCTGCCGCGCCTGTGCCATTTGTTTTTGATACTGCGGCATATGGTCTGAAAGATACTGCTCCCAATTGTCGCTGTTCCACAGCTCAATATGGTCTCTGACGCCAATCAGGGTGATGTTTTCTTTCAACCCTGCTCTTTTCCGCAATCGCTCATTCAACAGCAGCCGCCCCTGGGCATCCAGCTCTACCTTGCTGGCAAGGGCAAAGCTCATTCGCTCAAACGCTACTGCCTCATCGGGTGCGGTCGTGCCGGGCGTAACTGCAAGGGTTATATGCTCGAAGCATTTCTCAGGATACAGGCAGAGTATCCCATTTGTGCCTAAGACCAGGTAGAAATTGCTGCCGTGCTCGTCGGCGTCAATCTGGCTGCGTAGCTTATTTGATACGAGGACCCTGCCCTTCTCATCTACAACGTGCGGATATTCGCCTGTTAATAACAGCATGGTATTCGTCCCACTCAATAATCCAACACTGGGAAATTCTACCACTTCTTCCCACATCGTCAACATACAAACAGATTATTTTGAAAATTTTTGAAAATTTTTTTTATAGGACTCCTACCGACCTGAGGTAATCTACGTGGGCAACAGATTTTATGAAATGACCTGCTTTTTTTAGGACCTGTTTTTCGCGGCATCCCCCCACCATTTTTCACAACACCTTGTGAGTTTAACAATTTCCGCCTTTGTTTGGCAGCTTACAGATGCAAAGATGCTTGTGAAAGAACATCGGCTTGAATATAATCATAAAAAGCCGCATAGGTCGCTGGGCTATATGACTCCTGCGGCGTTCGCAACTGAATATAGACAACTCTCTAATCGCAGTTGGTGCATAGAAATAGAATAGGGTCAGATAAGAGGTAATATATGCGTCTATATCTTATAAACCCATGCAATCCGTTAGTGAGCATGGTCAAGGTCAAAGAAAGCCGCTGGAACAAGTACCGCGTCTGGAAGCCGCTTGGCCTTCTGGTTTTAGCCGGCCTGACTCCTCCCGAGTGGGACATCACGGTGGTTGACGAGAACCTCGGCGTGCCCGACTACACGGCTATGCTGCGCCCTGACCTGGTGGGCATCACAGCCTTCACTTCACAGGCGGGCCGCGCTTACAAAGTGGCTGCCGAGTTCCATACCTCTGGCGTGCCCGTGGTGATGGGTGGCATCCATGCTACTATGCGCCCGGCGGAGGCGTCGGAACGGGTGGACGCCGTGGTAACAGGCGAAGCGGAGAGCATCTGGGTCCAGGTTTTGGAAGACGCTAAGCTGGGCGCCCTGAAGCGGGTCTATACTGGTACCCGTCTGGAAATGGACAAGGTCCCGCTTGCCCGGCACGACCTGCTGCCGACCGGCTATCGCTTTGGGTCTATCCAGACCACGCGAGGTTGCCCGCTCAACTGCAGCTTTTGCAGCGTCACTACCTTCAACGGAAGGGCATACCGGCGCCGCCCCATTGAGAACGTAGTGCAGGAGTTCAAATTGATTCGAGAGAAATATGTCCTCATCGTGGACGACAACTTCATCGGCACCCGTAAGGACCATATCGCTCGCACCAAGGACCTCCTCCGGGCCATAATCCAGGCAAATCTTGGTAAGAAGTGGATTGCCCAGGTGACAATCAACATGGCGGATGACGAAGAACTGCTTAGACTGGCGGCGAAGGCCGGCTGCAGCGGTGTCTTCATTGGCTTCGAGTCGCCGAACGCTGAAGGGCTGATAGAGGTTCACAAGGAATTCAACATCCGGAAAGACCGTGACTTCCAGACATCCGTCCGGCGAATACAGCGGCACGGCATCATAGTCGTTGGCTCGTTCATCATGGGTTTGGACGTTGATGAGCCGGGAATCGGACAGCAGATTGCCGATACAGCCAATCGCTGCGGCCTGGACGCCCTCAACACGCTGTTTCTAACGCCGCTGCCCGGCACACGCCTGTGGGACAAGATGGAATCGGAACGCCGCATCGCCGCCGACACTTTCCCGGAAGATTGGAAATATTACACGCTGACTCTTCCGGTGGCCCGTTACAATCACCTGTCCTGGGCGGACATCATCAGAGAGATGGAGTCCTGCAACCGGCGTTTCTATTCCCTGTCGCGCATCCTCCGCCGCGTGTGGCGAAACTTCTGGCGACGGCGCGAGCCTCTTATCACGTTAGTGGGCAATCTTTCCTTTAGGAACAACATTGGCCTGGA
>Ga0315281_10008633_pt1 | contig 14234 bp, 11 predicted proteins | sample YL17G07_0_MG_FD_204540 | JGI IMG/M metagenome (GOLD analysis project Ga0315281, IMG submission 204540) | Sediment microbial communities from Yellowstone Lake, YNP, Wyoming, USA - YL17G07_0 | ecosystem: Environmental > Aquatic > Freshwater > Lake > Sediment | place: USA: Wyoming | collected...
GGCCGCGGTCTCGGGGCACAGCGCCTGCCACCCGTACCTCTCGATGCCCCGGGACGCCGTGGTCCGGGAGATGGCCCGGTGGCTCCGGCGCATCCACTCCCTGCCGAAGGCGGGATGCCCGTTCGTCCGCCGGCTGGACGAGAAGATCGCGGACGCGGCCGCCTCGGCGAAGCGCCGTTCCGGCGAGGAGCGGGAACGGCTCGCGCGGTTCCTCGCGCTCCCGCGCCCGGCCGAGGACCTCGTGGTCGTGCACGGCGACTACTGCGAGCCGAACATCATCTTCGCCGGGGCGGAGGTCGCCGGGTTCATCGACCTCGGGTTCGCGGGGGTGTCGGACCGGTACAGCGACTTCTGCCAGGCGGCCTACAGCCTGAACCGGAACGGCGACGGAGCGCTCACCGGCTTCTTCTTCGCCGAGTACGGCCCGCCGGCGCTCGACGAGGCCAAGCTCGAGTACTACATGGAACTCGAGGGCTGGCTCGGATGAGCCCGGGCCTGATGCCTTCGTGCTGGCCGGGGAACCGCCCGAGGGGGGAAAGGCGGACATAGCCTCCGCGCGCCCCCGGTTCGCCCCGGCGGACCGGGGCGTATGATGAACGCCAGGACTTGAGTCATGGTCCTGCTGGTCAACACCAACCGCATCCGTCCACCGATCGCCCCGGTGGGACTCGAGCACGTGGCCTCGTCCCTCCTCGCCGCCGGCGAGCGGGCCGCCATTCTCGACCTCGGGCTGGCCGAGGACTGGAAGCGCGCCCTGCGGGCCCGGCTCTCGGGCACCGAGCCGGAGCTGATCGGGCTCTCGTTCCGCAACTCCGATGACAGCTTCTGGCCGAGCGCGACCTGGTTCGTTCCGCTCCTGCTCGACATCGTCCTCGAGGTGCGCCGGCTCTCGCACGCCCCGGTCGTCGTCGGCGGCGCCGGGTTTTCGCTCTTCCCCGACGACATCCTCGCCTACACGGGCGCCGACTACGGGGTCGCGGGTGATGGCGAGGGCGCCATCGAGGCGCTCCTGGCGGCTCTGCGGGCGGGAGGGCCCCGTCCCGGCCGCGACGCGCTCGCGGGGGTCCCGGGGCTCGTCTGGCGCGACGGCCGGACGATCCGGCGGAACGCCCCGCACTGGCCGCCTTACCCGGACATCCCCGTGCGCCGCGACCTCGTGGACAACCGGGAGTATCTCCGGCTCGGGGCGCAGGTGGGGCTCGAGACCAAGCGCGGGTGTCCCCGCCGGTGCGTGTTCTGCGCCGACTGCCTCGCGAAGGGGAGCGCGTCCCGGCTCCGCCCGCCGGAGCGGGTGGCGGACGAGGCGGAAGCCCTCCTCGCGCAGGGAGTGGACGTCATCCACCTGTGCGACGCCGAGTTCAACCAGCCGCTCGGCCACGCGCTCGGCGTCTGCGAGGCGCTGTCGCGGCGCGGGCTCGGCGGGAAGTTCCGGTGGTACGCGTACCTCGCGGTGACGCCGTTCCTTCCAGAGCTGGCCGCGGCGATGCGCCGGGCGGGTTGCCTGGGCATCAACTTCACCGGGATCTCGGGGTCGGATTCCATCCTCGAGATGCTCAACCAGCCGCACCGGGTCGCCGACCTCGAGGCGGCGGTCCGGATCTCCCGCGACCACGGGATCGCGGTCATGGTCGATCTTCTGCTCGGGGGGCCCGGCGAGACTCCGGCGACGGTCGCGGATGGCATCGCGGCGCTGAAGCGGATCGGCCCCGACTGCGCCGGCGCCGCCCTCGGAGTCCGGCTCTACCCGGGCCTCCCCATCACGGACGCGGTGGCGCGGGAGCACCCCCTCGATGAGCACCCCGGGGTCCAGCGCCGGTACGAGGGGCCCGTGGACCTGGTCAAGCCGACGTTCTACATTTCTCCCGCGCTGGGGCCCCGCCCCGCGGCGCTCATCCGCGATGCGATCGCGGGTGATCATAGATTTTTCCCGCCAAGCGATCTCAAGGAAGCCTTCGTGCTCGAGATGCGCGGGTACAACTACAACGAGAACGTGCCCCTCCAGCGCGCGATCGAGGCCGGCGCCCGCGGCGCCTACTGGGACATCCTGCGTGGGCTGAAGTAGGGCCCGATCCCCCGGCGGTCCGGCATGATGGCGGACCCCGGATCGCCTATCATGGCCGGTGATGGCCGAGACCCGGGTCAACCTCCGGCACCTCCTCGAGGATCTGCGCGACGCCTACCCGATCCCGGCCGAGGAGGTCATCGTCACCGAGCTGGCGGCGAACGCCCTGGACTCCGGCTCGAAGTCCCTGCGGTTCCTGGTGGCGCCCGCCGACCGGACGCTGACCCTCATGGACGACGGCCGGGGCATGGGCCGCGCCGATCTCGTCCGGTACCACGACATCGCCGCCACCACCAAGATCCGGGGCAAGGGGATCGGGTTCGCGGGCGTGGGCGTCAAGCTCGCCCTGCTCGCGGCGGACATGGTCGTGACCGAGACCAGGCGGGGACGGCACCACGCGGCGACCCGGTAGTCGCTGGAAACTCCCCAGCGCGCGCCCTGGAAGAAGGTCAAGCCGGACGGACTGGTGGCGGGGACCGGCACCGCGGTTACGATCATGCTCGGGGAGCGGCCCACGGAACTTCTTAGTCCCGACTTCCTCGAGGCGACCATCCGCCGCCACTTCCGCCCCCTCCTGGACGAGACGCTCTCGGCGCGGGTGCTCGACTCGCTGTATCGCGGGCGGGTGGTGTTCACCGTGAATGGGATCCCGGTTGCCCCCGCCGGGGACGGCGGGGCGGAACAGCGCCAGTTCAACGTCCGCCTCGGGACGCGCGGACGGCTCCCCGCCGGAGCCCGAGTCGCCTGCGGAGGCCCCGGCCGCCGAGACCGGCCCCGAGCCGGAACCCGTGACCGCGATCCCGGAGCCGGACGCCCTGGCTGGCCGGCGCGAGGCCGGGAGCCCGCGGGCGGCCGGGCTGGCCGTCGCCTACGAGGACCGGCCCGACCGCGAAGAGCCCGCGTGGATCGCGGGCGGTTCCCTGCGCATCAACCGCGCGCATCCCGCGTTCCGGCGCGCCGTACAGGAGCGCGCGGAGGGCTACCATCTCGCCGTGGCCGCGGCGTGGGCGATCGCGCAGGTGCTCGGCGAGACCGCGGACCGGCACCGGTTCATGAGCCGGTTCCTGCGCAACTGGGGCTCTTCGGGGTGACCGCCCGGCGCCGAATCCTCCGCCGGGACTGACGGCTGGTATCACCGCCGGGCGGGCGGGCGGCGCTACCGGATGTCGAAGGCGAAGAGGCGGACTGCGGGGGCGCCCCAGGTGGATTCGACGACGAGCCGGACGGAGGAGGCCGCCCCCGTGAGGGGGACCCGGACGAGCCGCTGGTAACTGTCGGACACGGGGAAGGTCCGGAGGCCCTCGGAAGTGCGGCACTCAAGACGAAACGACTTGACCAGCGTCTCCGGCGGGCCCCAGGGAGGGTCCGAGAACCGGCGCAGGGGAGGCATGTTGGCGCCGCGGCGCAGGCCCCGGCGGTTGAGGTCGCTGTCGAAGACGATCCGGGCCTCGCGGACTTCCGTCTCAGCCGGGAACGCGAGCTCGACCCACCCGCCGGGGGAGCACGACCAGTCGTGGCCGCCCGTCTCGTCGGGCCGGTCCTGCCCATCGCGCAACGGCTCGGGGTCGCCCTCGCTGGCCGTCAGGGCCGCGGATTTCGTGAGGTCAGGGATTGCGCGCCGGTGCCACGGGAGCCAGCAGTCGTCGTCCATGAGTGCGGCCTGGAGGTCCGCAATCCGGGTCGCGCCCACGCCCCGGGGGTCGAGGCCGTGCCGGACCGCGATTCCCGCGGCGGTGCCCACTGCCTGCCCCATGACCGAGGTCGTGCCCATGACCCGGGTCGCGCTCATGGCCGCGTGCGTGGCGCTGATGTTGCGCCCGGCGCAGAACAGGTTGCCGATATTGCGCGAATACAGGCTCCGGTACGGGATTCCGAACGGGCTCGGAGCGGGGTGAAAGATCGTGCCGCTCCCCAAGTGGTGGAACCCCGCGGGGAAGTGGTCGTCCATGGTCCAGCCGCCGTAGGCGACGAGGTCGTCGAACTTCCCCTCCGCCTCGACGTCGTGCTGGGTGATGACGTGGTCGCCCACGTACCGGCGGCTCTCGCGCTTGCCCGGCAGGAATCCGACCCAGTCCAGGACCCAGTTCTCGGCCCCGTGGTCGCCCCGATTCTTGACATGGTCCCAGACCCCGAACGCGATCCGGAGCAGTTCCTCCCGGCACTCCTCCGCGTCGTGGATCGAGTCCCGGTCGCCCCCGACCTCGATCCACCACCAGTTCGTGCCCGCGACCTCGTGCTCGCGGCCGTTGAGGTCCGCGTCGGTCTCGTAGGTATTGGCCCAGGGCGGGGGATTGAACGGCTGGGGCTTGTCGGTCTCGCGCGCCTGGAGCAGGCACGTGAGCCCCATCGTCTTCGCGTCCGCGACCTCGGGGGCGATGGGCTCCCCGTACTCGGACCGGGCCTCGCGCCCGATCCGGAACTCGGCGCCCGAGAGCGGGGCCAGAAGGCCGTCGCCCGAGCAGTCGGCGAAGAGCGACGCCTCGACCGTGTGCCAGGTCTCGGCCGTCGTCTGCCAGCCGCGCACGGCCCGAATCCGGTTCCCGTCCATGGACAGGGCATTGACGGAGCAGTTCAGGAGGAGCGTGATCCCGGGCTGGTACTGGGCCTTGCCGTAGAGAACGCTGTCCCAGATGGACCAGGCGGGCTCCGCGTTCCGGAAGTAGTTCTCGAGCATGAGCTCCTCGAGGATCCCGGTCTCGCGCCGGTTGGGCCCGTGCGCGCCCGAGATCTCCATCCGGACCTCGGAGGAGGCGTTGCCGCCGAGGACGGGCCGGTCGTGGACGAGGACGACCTTCGCGCCGCGGCGGGCGGCGGCCAGGGCCGCGATCAGCCCCGCCATCCCCCCGCCGACGACGCAGAGATCAGTTCGATGCGCTTGTTCCCTCACGTCCCCCATCCTACCGCGCTCACCTCGCGGGGGGCCCGTCCAGGAGGAAGCTCCTCCACGACACCGCTGGGAGGTCCAGTCGCGCCGCCGTGTCCAGCCCCGCGTCGGAGCAGACCACGAGCGGGCGATAGGCCGGGAACCGGCGGACGAACTCGAAGAGGCCCGCGAGATCCCCCGCTCCGAACCGGCCGGTCTTGACTTCGACCGCCCACGCGCCCCACGACCCGTCGATCACGGCGTCCACCTCGTACGGCTCTTCCCGCCAGTATCCGACCCGCTGTCCCGCGTTCCACGCGAAGGCGAGGCATGCGTTCTCCACCCAGGCGCCGAACCGGGCCGGCTCCCGTTCCCGGTCCGGGACGCCCCGGTCGTCGGTGACCGCGAGGAACGCGTTGTTCAGCACGACGAGCTTCGGCGGCGCCGCCCGTTGCCGCGCGGCCCGGACCGAGTGTTTGCCCAGCGCCGCGACGAGGAAGGCATCCTCGAGCAGGCGGAGGTAGTGGGCGATGGTCTCCAGCGCCCCGCGTCCTTCCAGGCGGCCCTGGAGTTTCTGCAGCGAGACGATCTGGGCGGGGGATGCCGCGGACGTCGCGAACACCTGGCGGAGGAGCGCGGGCCGCCGGACGGGCGCGAGCGCGAGCAGGTCCCGGCCGATCGCGGGTTCCACGATGGCGTCCCGCACATAGGCCGCCCACCGGGCGGGATCGTGCCTCAGCCTGATCGTGCCCGGGTACAGTCCCCGCTGAACCGCGAGGTCGGCCGCCTGATTCCGTTTCAAGCCGAACACGGCCGCCGCCGTGGCCGCCGGCCAGTGCGTGAGCGTGATCCGCTCGAAGCGCCCCGCGAGGCTCTCCCGGGAACCCTGCGCCAGCCGGAGTGCCGAGGACCCGGTGACCAGCGCGTGAATCCGTACCCGCCGGCGCTGGAGGCGGTCCCACTCGCCCTTGAGCCGCCCGGCCCAGTCCCCGAACCCCTGCGCCTCGTCGAGCAGGACGACGGCGCGCCCGTGGGTCGAGGCCGCCCGCTCCGCGCGCTCCCACAAACGTTCCCAGAACCCCGGGAGTGCGGCCTCCGGCCCGTCCGCCGCGGCGTAGACCGCCCGTGGACCGAGCAGGTGCTCGAGCTCGAGCAACAGCGTCGTTTTGCCCACCTGCCGGGGCCCCGTCAGGATCTGGATGCGTCCCGGCGGCAGCTCCTTCAGCCGGCGGTGGAGCAGGGCGAGGCACGCGGGGTAGTCGAGATGGAACTCAGGCGAAGTCATACTTGAATGATTATTCGATTATACCTTAATGTCAAGCCCCCTGCCGGCCTATCCGGCTTCGAAGCCGGACAAACGCCCGCGAAAGCCCTCCCGCGCGACTCCTCCCCCCCTCGGGGGCCATGTCTCCGTGATGACAATGGTTTCCGCGCCATGACGGCCAATCTTGCCCGGACGGGGCAACCTGCCTACGATGGCGGAATGAGTTTCGGCCGCGGCATCGCCGCCGCGCTCCTCGCGGCGCTGGCCCTTCTCGAGCCCGCGTTCTCCGCCGACCCGGTCTGGACGACCAAGACGCGCGGTCAGGCTCGGCAAGATCCTGAACGTGCACCGCATGATCGTCGGGAGCTTCGGGAAACTGCTCGACAGCTACCTGCTCAACATCCGCGTCGTCGATGTCGAGACCGGCGGGGTCATCTACGCCGACCGGGCGACCGGACGCACCGTCGAGGAGCTCCAGAACGCGATCGGGGGCCTCGCCAAGAGGCTGGCCAAGGCTCTGAAATAGGCTACTGAGCCGGCGCGGCGGCGAGCCGGCGCCAGCCCTTGGCTTCCGGAATCCCGGGGGCCAGCTCGAGCGCCTTGCGGTAGAGCTCCACGGCCTCGTCCGGGCGGCCCTCGCGCCGGGCGAGGTCGCCGCGGGACCCCAGCACGAGCGCGGCCACCTGCCGCCGGGCGTCCGCGTAGAACGCCTTCGGGTCCGTCGGCACCTCGGCCAGCTCGTTCATCGCCCCGTCGAGGTCGCGGGCCGCGTCCGCCAGCCGTCCCGCGTTCATGGCCGCCACCGCCTTCTGCTGGCGGGCCCAGGCGAGGTTCACCCGGTTCGGCGCGGCCGTGTCGTAGATCGAGAGGCACCGCAGAAGGATCCGCTCCGCCTCGTCCGCCCGGCCCAGGTAGATGATCGCGGCGCCGTACGAGGGAAGGTTCACGCTGTCCACCATCCCTTCCTCGACGAAGGGCCGGAGCGTCCGGGCCGCGCCGGCCCAGTCCCCGGCCCCGAACCGGAGGAATCCGAGCTGGTTGACGAAGTAGCCGGTGCGGGGGGCGGCGGCCAGGACGCGCTCGAACGCCCGGGACGCCTCCCGGGTGCGCCCCCCGTCGCGCAGGAGCCGCGCCGCCCGGATCGCGGTCTCGGCCCCCGGCAGGAACCACACCGCGTCCGCGGGGGGATCGAGCGGCCGCGCGCGCAGGCCGAAGAGGCAGATGCCGCCGCCGCGCGCGTCGATCCGGTCGGGCCCCCGCTTGACCTCGAGCCACCGGCGGCAGAAAGTCTGGTAGAGCCGGAGCATCCGGTCGTCCCACGGGAACGACGCGGCGAAGTAGCTTGCGCGCTCGACGCTGACGACGTTGTACCAGACGAGGCCGGCGCCCAGCTGGCGGAACCTGCGCTCGAGCCGGGCCTCGTCGGCGGAGGTCCGCACCATCAGCCACACGAGCGGCGTCTCGCCGATGAAGCCGTTGCAGACCGCGCGGGCCGGGAGCCGGTAGGTTCGCTCCTCGCCGACGGAGAGCAGGCGGCGCGGCGCGGTCCCCGCCAGGGAGCGCACGGCGGAATCGTAGGTCGTGAGGTCCGCGGCCCGGACGGCACCGGCGGGAAGGCAGGCGTCGAGCCACGGCGCCGACCGCGCCGACGGGGAGCGCCAGATCGCGACGAGGGCGACGAAGGCGGCGAGAGCGGCGGCGGTCCGGGCGGCGCGGCCCGCGAGCCGGCTCAGGGCCGCTGGCGTAAGGGCGGCCGCGAGCCAGGCCGCGGGCACGAGGAGCCGGGCCATGTGGCCGAACGCGAGCGTGGTGAGCGATCCCAGCACGATCACGCCCGCGGGGCGCGCCCGCCCGGCGGCAAGGAGGAGGCCGAGCCCGAGGAAGGGGAGGGGGAAGTCGCGCCACCACGACGACAGCCACGCCCGGATCAGGCCGTGCGGCCGGAAGGTTTCGGGCATCCACGCTCCCGTCGCGTCGACCGCCGCGTTGTTGGCGGCGCTCCAGCCCGGCGAGGGGAAGACCCGCCACAGCAGGGGGTAGACCGGGTTCGCGGTGGAGAGCCAGCTCTTCGCGAGCCACGGCGCCGCCGGGAGGACGAGCAGTGCGGCCGCCAGAGCGACCGCCGTGGTTCCGGCGGATGCCGGAACCACGCGCCGCCGGGCAAGGAGGAGCCAGGCGACGGCGAGCGGCGCGTTCGTGATCTTGACGGCGACGGCGGCGCCGAGCAGGGCGGCGCCCGCCGGCGATCCCTCCTCGAGCCAGAGGATCGCCCCGGCGACCAGGCAGGCCGCGGCCCCGAGGTCGTTCTTGGTGACGGTCGTGAGCCAGAAGAACCCCGGGGCGGAAAGCGCGAGCAGGGGGCCGAGCCAGCCGCTCCGGCGGTCGCCGCGCCCCAGCGCGCGGCCGGCCACGACCGCGCACCCGGCCGCGAAGGCGCCGAGGAGGAGCCAGCGCGCGAGCCGGTCCTCGCCGAGGGCCAGCGGGATTGCGTGGGCCAGGTCGAAGGGCAGTGAGAGATGGAAGGTCCAGGGGACCCAGTCCAGCGGAGAGCGGCCGGCGAGCAGGCACTGCGCGGGGAAGCCGAGATGGTAGGCAAGGGAGTCCTGGTCCACGCGGGGCGACGGGAGCCAGGCGATCGCGGGCAGCAACGCGAACGCGGCCGCGGCGATGCCGCCGCGCGGGAGCGAGACGGCGGCGCGTACGGCGAGGGCGAGGGGCGAGGGCAGGCCGGCGCGGGCCGCGAGGGCGAGGGCCGGCAGGACGGCCAGGACGACGGGCTTCGCGAAGAGCCCGGTCAGCGCGACTCCGAGGAGGGCGGTTCCCAGCGCGACCAGTCCCAGCAGAAAGCCGAAGCCCCACCGGTCGAGCGACCCCAGGGGCCGGTGCCGAAGCCACGCCGCCGGCGAGGCGCCCGCGCGTGCGAGGAGGTCCCACAGCACGGCGGCGGCGGCCGCCAGCGCGAGGAACGTCGCGGCGCCGCGGATGAGCCCCGCCAGGCTGACGGACGGAAGGACCAGCATGTTCCCCTGCATGATAGGGGAAGGACCGCTGCGGTAGAATACGTCCCACCATGCGCCGACGCGCCGCTTTCCCGGTCTCCCTGCTCCTGGCCGCCCTGGCCGCGGGACCGGCCTGCGCAGTTTCGCCAAGTGCGGGGTCCGCTTCGGACCCGCTGGGGCTGGACGCGGGGGAAGCCAACGACGAGGCCGCGTTCCAGGCCTGGGCCAAGGACCCGCGGGGGGCGGCCCGGCATCCGGCGGCCAAGTTCGAGTGGTTCGTCCACAGCGACCGCCGCTACCGCGTGGATTACTTCAGCTTCGTGACCAAGCAGGCGGGGCTCAAGGGCCCTGCGGCCCAGGCGCTCAAGGCGCTCGCCGAGACCGTGCTCGCCCGCGCCCCGATGATGACCTCGCCGCCCGGCACGCGCGACCTCCAGGCCAAGGACAAGAGGCTGGCCGCGAAGCTCGCCGCGCAGGGGAAGGACTTCTTCCGGCTCATGCCGCGCGCCGCCCGGGTCCGGGTCTACCAGATCGCGGAGAAGTTCGAGCTCGCGCGGCTCGCGACCCTGAACATCGTCCGGATGGGCCAGTCCGAGATCACGGACGTCTGGGTGGACCAGGAGCGGGCCGTCGAGGCGCACAACGAGGAAGGCTACCTGGTCGGCATGCTCAAGGGCCGGGAGCCCGCGACCGAGCGCGCGATCCTCGAGGACTTCAAGCTGACCGTGACCTTCATGCTCACCTACGCCGGACCGCCGCCGTACGTGCACGGCGACGCGGCGCGCAACAAGGTCCGCGCCGAGAAGCGGAAGGCGCGGGCGGCCCTCCTCAAGAACCTCGAACCGATCACGTTCTAGATGCCCGACAAGGCGGATTACCGCGGGACCCTGAACCTGCCGCGGACGGGGTTCCCGATGAAAGCGGACCTCGTCAAGCGCGAGCCGGATTTCCTCGCGGCCTGGGAACGGATGAAGCTCTACGAGTCGATGCGCGCCGCGCGCTCCGGCGCCCCCAAGTTCGTCCTGCACGACGGCCCGCCGTATTCCAACGGCAACTCCCACATGGGCCACCTGCTCAACAACGTCCTCAAGGACGCCGTGGTGCGGTACAAGTTCCTGCGCGGGTTCGACGTGCCGTTCGTGCCCGGCTGGGACAACCACGGCCAGGCCATCGAGATCAACTACCTCAAGACCTCGGGGATCAACCCGCGGGACGTGGACCCGATCGTGCTCCGGCGCGCGTGCGCGGACTACGCGATGAAGTGGGTCAGGGTCCAGCGGGACCAGCGGAAGCGGACGGGCGCGCTCGGGGACTGGGAGCGGCCGTACGTGACCATGGACAAGTCGCTCGAGGCGGTCGAGATCGACGCGGTGGGGAAGCTCATTCGCGACGGCTACATCTTTCGCGGCAGGAAGCCGGTCTTCTGGTGCCCGACCTGCGAGACCGCGCTCGCCGAGAACTCGGTCGAGTACGGGCCCCACGTCGCGCCGTCGGTCTACGTCCGGTTGCGGGTGAAGTCGTGGCCCCCCGGGTTCCCGGCCGGGAAGCGCCCGGCGGGCCCGAAGCCCGTCTCCGTCGTCGTCTGGACGACGATGCCGTGGACCCTGCCCGCCAACGCCGCGGTCGCGTTCCACCCGGACTTCACCTACGACCTCGTCGAGACGGATGACGAGGTCCTGGTCCTGGCCAGCAAGCTCGCGGCGGGCGTGGTGGCGCTCGCGGGAGGAGGTGCCGCGAAGACCCTGGCCACGCTGGACGGCCGCTCGTTCGAGGGGCTCGTCTGCGACCACCCGTTCGTGAACCGGACCTCGGTGGGCGTCCTCGCGGACTACGTGACGCTCGAGGCGGGAACCGGGATCGTGCACCTCGCCCCCGGCCATGGCAACGAGGACTACCGGACGGCCATGGAGTACCGGCTCCCCGTGCTCGCGCCCGTGGATTCGAAGGGCCGGTTCACGGCCGAGTTCCCTGAGTTCGAGGGCCAGGAGGTCTTCGAGGCGAATCCCGGGCTCGTGGCCGTGCTCAAGCAGAAAGGAGCGCTGATCCACGAGGGCGTCCTCGAGCACTCGTACCCCTTCTGCTGGCGATGCAAGAACCCGGTCATCTTCCGGGCCACCGAGCAGTGGTTCATCTCGCTCGAGCACCTGCGTCTCAAGAGCCGCTCCGTCGAGGCGGCGAAGCGCGTGGATTGGACGCCGGCGTCCGGCGCGGTCCGGATGGCGAACATGATCGATACCCGGCCCGACTGGTGCATCTCGCGCCAGCGCTCGTGGGGGGTCCCGATACCCGTCTTCTACTGCACGGCCTGCGGCGCCGTGCTCGCGACGGAGGAGAGCCTGCGCGCCGTCCGCGACTGGGTGGCGCAGGAGGGCACGGACGTGTGGTGGGTTCGGGACGCGGCGGGGCTCCTGCCGGCGGGGACGAGGTGCACGGGGTGCGGGGGCCGGAAGTTCCGGAAGGAGACCGACACGCTCGACCCGTGGTTCGACTCCGGCGTCACGCACACGTCGGTCGTGAAGGCGAACCCCGACCTCCACTTCCCGGCGGACCTCTACGTCGAGGCGACCGACCAGTTCCGGGGCTGGTTCCAGAGCTCGCTCCTGACCTCGGTCGCCCTGCACGGCACGGCGCCATACAAGGCCGTGCTCGTCCACGGCTGGGTCCTCGATCCGGTGGGCGAGAAGATGAGCAAGTCGGTCGGCAACGTCGTCAGCCTCGAGGACGCGATCAACCGCTGGGGTGCCGACGTCATGCGGGTCTGGGGCCTCTCCGAGCACTTCCACGACGACATGCGGTTGTCGGCGGAGGCCATGGACCGGATCGTCGAGGCCTACCGGAAACTGCGCAACACTCTCCGGTACCTGCTCGGCAACCTCGGGGACTGGACGGGGGACGCGCCCCCCGCCGGGGCCTTCCGCGAGGTGGACCGGTGGATGCGCCTGCGGCTCGCGGTGCTCGTCCGCGAGGTCACGGCCGACATGGACGCCTACCGGTTCCATCACGCGTTCCAGAAGCTCTACCGGTTCTGCGTCGTGGACCTCTCGGCCTTCTATCTCGACCTGCTCAAGGACCGGCTCTACGGCTCGGCCGCCGGCGACCCCGCGCGGCGGGCGGCGCAGGCGGTGCTGGCCGAGACGCTCGCCGCGCTGGTGCGGCTCATGGCCCCGTTCATCCCGTTCACGGCCGAGGACGCGTGGACGCACCTGTCGGAGGGGATGAAGGGCGGGGTCGCGGCCGTCCAGCTCACGGAGTGGCCCGGGGCCCCCGAGGTCGCCGACGAGGGGACGCTGGCTCCCCGGTGGGAGTCGTTCATGCGGCTCCGCGAGCCGGTGCTCAAGGCGCTGGAGGCGGCCCGGAGTTCGGGTACGATCGAGAAGCCGCTGGAGTCGTGCGTGCGGCTCGAGGCGTCCGGTCCGTGGCTCGGGCTCCTGCGGTCTCTGGAGGCCGGCCTTCCCGAACTGCTCATCGTCTCCCAGGTCGAGGTCGCGGAACTCGCGCCCGGGGGCGATGGCGCGGTGACCGGCCCCGACGGGCGCCTGAAGGTGACCGTCACGAAGCCCCGGGGCGCGAAGTGCGCCCGGTGCTGGCTCGTCCGGCCCGACGTCGGGTCTAGCGGGTCGCATCCGGACCTGTGCGGCCGGTGCGAATCGGTGGTAGAAGGGAGGAAGCCATGAGCGAGGAGGAACAGAAGGCCCCGGCGCCGCCCGAGGAACGGGCGTCGCCGCCGGGGATCGACGGGAAACAGCTGAGCGTCCTCAACGAGAACCTGGCCAAGCTGTCCCTGCGGCTCGAGCAGATGAACCTGGCCGAGCTCGTGGAGGTGACGCAGAAGCCGGTCAAGCTCATGTGGATGAACTTCCTGGGCGGGCTCACGCGGGGCGTGGGGTTGTTCCTGGGCGCGGGCGTCATGGGGGCGATCACCCTGGCCTTCGTCACGTGGATGGTTTACTACATGCTCGACGCGTTCAACTGGATTCCCGTGATCGGGCAGTTCACGCATGCCGTCGGCGACATCCTGAAGCAGTTCCTCCAGTCTCACCCGAAGAAGTGAGCCTGCGGCGCCGGATCATCCCGGTCCTCGCCACGGCGGCGGCGGTGGTCGTCCTCGACGTCGTCACCAAGCGGCTCGTGGAGCGTTCGTTCCGGCTCGGCGAGTGCGTTACGCTCGTGGACGCCGCGGTTTCCTTCCGGCTCTGCCTCGTCCACAACCCCGGCGTGGCTTTCGGCCTCTTCGCCGAATTCGCGTGGCGCTGGCGCCTGCCGTTCTTCATGCTCACCGCGGCGGCGGCGGGCTGGATCCTGTGGAAGGTCTTCGAGGAGGCGGGCCACCTGGCCCTGGGGCGGATCTCGCTGGGTCTCATCATCGGCGGCGCCGCCGGGAACGGGGTGGACCGGGTCCGGTACGGCGAGGTCGTTGACTTCCTGGACTTCTGGTTCGGCCGGTACCATTTCCCGACCTTCAACGCCGCCGACTCAGGGATAACAGTGGGTACAGTACTGCTTCTGTTCGCATTGTGGCGAGCGAAGGCGCTCTAGTGCGTACGGACGTACGCACCCGAGTTTCGGCGTGACGCCGGACACCCGGACGGGTGTCTGCGGGTTTCGGGGGACTCCGAAACCCGCTGAAACTCGGCAGGCGTCGTAGGGCATGCACCCGGTCATCGTCACCATCCTCGGGGTCCCGCTCTACGCGTACGGCTTCATGGTCGCGCTCTCGTTCATCGCCGGGCTCTGGATCTCGGCCCGGCGCGCGGCGCGGTTCGGCTCCGCCGCGGAGGCGGTCTACGACAGCGCGGTTCCCGTCCTCGCCGCGGGGCTGATCGGCGCCAAGATCGCGTACCTGATCACGAACGGCGCCGGTCCCGTCGGAAGCGTCGCGGACCTCGTCGGGATCCTGCGCGGCGGATTCGTCTACTACGGCGGCGTGCTCGGCGGGGCCGCGGGAGCGAGCTGGTGGCTCAAGCGCCACGGCTGGCCCGTCCTCGCCTACGGCGACGTGTGCGCGCCGGGCATGGGGTTCTCGCTCGCCGTCGGACGCGCCGGCTG
>Ga0315281_10008634_pt1 | contig 14229 bp, 15 predicted proteins | sample YL17G07_0_MG_FD_204540 | JGI IMG/M metagenome (GOLD analysis project Ga0315281, IMG submission 204540) | Sediment microbial communities from Yellowstone Lake, YNP, Wyoming, USA - YL17G07_0 | ecosystem: Environmental > Aquatic > Freshwater > Lake > Sediment | place: USA: Wyoming | collected...
GTTTCCAGTAGAAGATGAACCAGCCGGTCTTCTCGTCGCGGACTCTCGTGCAGGAAACTAAGCCGTGGTCGTAGAGTTTGTACATGATCTTCCTAACCGTGTTCAGTCTCACTGTGGACTCGTTTGTGAGCATTTCGTCGGTGGCTTCGCTCTTCTTCTTGAGTATGTTTACGACCGTTACTGCATCGTCGCCGCCGAATAGACGGGCGACCTTCATCAGCTCTTCATCCAAGATTGCCATGTCAGAGCCCCAAACGAGCTAGATACCTATCCTTTAGTGGCGTTCCATTTAATCTTCTTCCAAAATGAACTGACAAGTGGGAACCTTTTCAGCCTCGGGACTTTACTCTACTATCGGTAGGCATTATACTTTGGCCGAGCAGATTGTGGTCCTTCGCTTGGGGCACAGGATCCCACGCGACTTGAGGGTCACGACGCATGTGTGTCTTACAGCCAGAGCCTTCGGAGCAGACGGGCTCATCCTAGCAGATGTCGTGGACACAGCTCTCGAGAAGACGATTCTGGACGTGCGTCAGCGATTCGGTGGCAATTTCTGGATTCGGATGGGCGAACCCTGGAGGAAGACCGTGAAAGAGTGGAGATCAAAGGGTGGGGAGATTGCTCATCTTACGGCATACGGAATGCCGCTTCCAGAAGCGATGGAGGCGATCAGAGCTTCGCCTAGCCCCAAGCTTGTGGTCGTTGGTGCAGAGAAGGTGCCGGGGGAAGTATTCGAAGTCGCTACTTGGAATGTGGCGGTGACGAATCAGCCCATAAGCGAAGTAAGCGCCCTTGCCCTATTCCTTGACAGGTACTTCGAAGGCAAGCAGTTCTCGATGGAGTTCGAGAACGCAGAAATGAAGATCGTTCCCTCAGCACGGGGAAAGAAAGTTGTGAACCTGACCAAGCGTGGCGACTAGTTCAGCCTCAGGCTTGCAGTTCTGGTACGTCTTTTCCTCCTTTCTTCCGAATCTTTGCCACATCAGCGAGCGTAACTTCCTTTGTCGCACCAGGTGCAGGCTTTGGGACAGGAGGTTCGCTTGTCAGCACCAGCAACTTGACCCGTAGGACATGCTCGAGTGCTTTTGCCAAGCGCATGTCTGGGCCAATCTTGCCAAGCTCTATCTTCTGGATGACAGAAAGGCGCTCCTTCACCTTCATCGCCAAGTCTTCTTGACTCAATCCGAGTTTTCTTCGTGCTTTCTGCATTATCTGAGGATAGTTGTCAGCGATGTCGAGTTCCTGGACTTCTCTTAGAGCTCGCCTGTCAGCTAGTTTCGGCGCGACAGGACGCGGTCCGACGACGAGCATGGCCCTCGCCACCGGAATCGGAGATCCCAAAGGGATAGGCTTCGGTTCCTGGTACGGGGTTCCCAAGCTCGCGCATGCCGCGCACGCGGTCATTATTGCGCCCTCGACGACGATGCGATTTGGCTTTCCCTGGATCTGGCGCCCGCAGATGTCACAGTTCAAAATGCGCCCCGACCGCGCAGAATGAGTCATGTCCACGCTTAAATGGTTTGACCGTTCTAGTCGAAGCGTGTCACTTGATGCTGAAAGCGACTTGGCGAGATCTCAGGAAACTCAGAGGTATCGCGAACTATCAGTTTGGAAGCCATCTGGGTAGTGTGCTTTTCAAAGGCCGAGTAGAGATCACAAGATCAGGCAAGACCGACAAGATACGCCTGATCTTTCGCGATGGCAAACTGATCTCAACCCTGCGAGCGAAAGACGGGTTTCTGGCCCTCACACCTGACGGCGCCAAGATGATTCTAGCGTCTATGAAAAAGCCGCCCAGAGTTGTCATCGCCCGTAGCGATGTCGCCGAATTCATCAAAGCTGGAAGAAATGTCTTCGCGAAGCATGTGGTGACTGCCGATTCTTCAATCAGGCCTCAAGATGAGGCCATAGTGGTCGATGAGAAACGGCAACTCTTGGCTGTGGGGCGTGCCGTTTTGGCTGGGTGGGAGATGACTCAGTTCAAGAGAGGAATAGCCGTGAAGACTAGGCGAGGCGTCGGAGCAGACGCAATAGACTTATCCCATCAACCCTGATGACCAACTCTCGTTGGTTGACTCAGCCATGGCATACAAGGCGTACAAGGCTGTGAAGGGCGCGCCTCAGGGCAGAGATGCGAAACGAATGATGCAGAAGATGGGCATGAAAGTCGACGAGATCGAAGGAGTAACCGAAGTGTTGATACGCACTGCCACTCGCGAGATCCTCATAGAAGAGCCCGCCGTCACGTCAGTTGTCGTTCAAGGGCAGAAGATGTATCAGATTACAGGCGGATCCACACATGAAAGGACCCCGTCAACTGAAGCCGCCCCGCCTGAAGTTCCCGAAGAAGATGTCAAACTGGTAGCGGAACAGACCGGAAAGACGTTGGATGAAGCTCGGGCCGCGCTGAAAGAATCCGGCGGAGATCTTGCAGAAGCGATCCTTAGGATCAAACAGAAGGCTAGACCCTAGCCAATGTGTCGACACATCCAGCCGCACAGGCCTGTCAGATGTGTGCTTTAGAGCACACATCCAAGACAAGAGAGGATCTCTATTGTGGCGCCGACTGAGTCTAAGCCAGTCTATTGGGGCCCCGCGAAGTCCATGCACAATTATTCCTTGTGAAGGTTAGAATTCTAACACCCACGCGATGTGTAGACGACGAAAAACCACTTCTAGGGTGGTTCAAATTTGTTCACGCATCTTTGCGCAAATCAAGAGAGAAACCCAATTATGGTTATTAGTCTGCGCATCCGCATACGCGAACCACGTGACGATAGTATGAGCGTCTCAGAAAAAGAGAACGTAGGAATGGTTCAGGCTGCAAAGACAACTGAGATCCCTGAAGGATCGATGAAAGGTGTGATAGTTACAGGCAAGCAAGTTCTGATCGCTCATGTAGGCGGACGGTTCTATGCAATAGCCGCGATCTGCTCCCACATGTCCGGTTACTTGCCAGTAGGTAGGCTTGATGGGAACGTGGTGACTTGTCCTATACATGAAGCGCAGTTTGATGTCACTAGCGGAAAGGTCGTCAAGAATGTGTCCACAGTGATAAGACTGGCGTCACATAGCATAGCGAAGGATCTTCAGACATTTGAAGTCAAAGTTGCAGGCGACGATGTTCTAGTGAAAGTCTAGACGCTGATGCAGGTTCTGTTCTTCGTTACCGGCTGCTTTGGGTGTGCACTAAGGATGGCACGCACAGAGTGAGATGCTTGGCCTTTCGCTCTGTTAGTAATGGTGCCAATGATTCTTCAGAATCAGCATGAATGAAGCAAACAGAGCTATGAAGAACACAGCCAAACGTTATGACTTGCAAGGCAATGTTCAGAATGCTTCACAAAGACGACATGGATGCGCAAGAATGGAAGACAGTCTATGAAGATGAGCTTAGGAAGATACAAGCACGCGGAGATGAGAGACGCGCGATCGAGGCAAGCACGGGCAAGGTAATCACTGAATACAGCTTTGCCGCCGCAACGATGACGATGCAAGGGGAAGACCATTAGGTCGGCCAGATTCTCCAATCTGGATCTACTCCTGTTTTGCTGCTTTGGAGTGAGAAGAGAAGGATATGTCCGTCCTGCGGTCTGCCGGACATTCACGAAGATCTGCCGGGTGTGTGGCGTTGCTACGCCTGTGATTATGTTCAGGCGGGTGACTCACTGCCCGAAAACTCGCTGGCTGGTAACCTACTTACTCAATGGTAGATCTTAGAGAAGGTTTGTCCATAGCCCGTTTCTGGTCTTCGTTCATGCCGCTATTCTCGTGTGCCTAAGTCGCGTCCCCGAAGGACGACCTGACGCCGGCGCTAGGTGATACGACGATCTACAGCCATTCCAAATGATCTTTAGCGAGGGTTCCGAACCGAGAAGAGATGTTCGAAACTCACGATGTCAGGGGCAATGGTGTTTGTGCACGTGATAGCTCTGCATGACGTCGCCTTGGCCTTTGGAAGCCACATCATGTATCTGCCTAAGCGTCTAGTCAGTAGCTGTGGGAATGAATAATGAGATTCTTGATTCGGATGCATTTTCCTGTTGATTTAGGAAACGAGCTGGTCAGTGATCCTAACTTTCCGAAGAAGCTTGAAGGCGTATTGAACGCTATCAAGCCTGAAGCGGTCTACTTCGCTCCGACGGAGGGCGAACGCGGTGTGTACATGGTAGTCAATATTGCCAGTGCGGACATGATTGCGGGAATTTCCGAACCGCTCTGGCAGATGTTCAAGTGCAAGCTCGAGCTGATACCGGTAATGGTGTTAGACGATCTAAAGAAAGCGCTTCAGAACCTGAAGAAGTAGACTAGTGAATCCTCTACAGGGTACCGTCCGGTCACAATACAAGGCACCGAGATTGAACCTTCAGACTACGATGCATTCGTATAGATGATTCGGCCACTTCCCCATCAGCAGTCACGCATTTGTCGTATCTCGTCAGCGAATTACTTGCCTGCGCCGAGAACACAATCCATGCCAAGTGCAAGCCCAAGCCAATCCTTTACTTTCGTCCAACGCAAAAATGGCAGCTAAGCTGCTATTGCTTGCTTTTCCATTCGGCGCTTTATTCTCTTCAATCTGAAGAAGTCTTCGCGCTCGCGTTCCTCCAGATGCATCTGAATGTATCTGATCGATTGGAGAACCCGCGGGATGATTACATAGTCGAGTGAGTTAACACGCCTCTTGGTTGAGGCTATGGCCTGCGCAAGCTTTCGCGTGGATGCTTCTGCACTTGATAATTCCGCAATCGCCCTCAACGCTTCCCCCATCTTCATAGTAGCCTCATCCAGCTTTGCTGAGGTTGCGAGCAGATTGTACGGGACCGTCTTGATCGCTGACGTTCTGATCTGCAGTTGGGGCAGGGTAACCCCGATCACGTTCCGAGTTCTTGTGTCAAGGTCGAAGCGGTCCTCGACGCCAACTGCGAACTGCTCAAGTCTCGCGAGGCCGTGTACCATCTGAGCTTCTATGAAAAGAGCGTATGCCTCTTGAAGAAGCGCATGTGAACGCTCTCTAAGCAGGGATATCTGACGTACGTTCTCGAAGAACTCGATCATCAGCGCGTCCAGTTTCTCTCTAAGCAGGTCTCTTCCTCGCTCCGCGATGTCTCGCCGTTTTCTGAGGGCGAGCAATTCCATTCTTGTCGGGTGAATGCCCGAAATGACTTCTGACATCAGGCGGTGCCCTTGTTCCTGTGAGTTGGATGATATCTCGCGATCGTAGATGGATCAATTCGCTTGAGCTCGACTTCAGGCAACATCGAGAGGAGATCCCAGCCGAGGTCCAGGGTTTGTTCGATGTCTCTGTTCTCGTACTCTCCTTGATTGACGAAGCGCCTCTCGAAAGCGTCGGCGAAGTTCAGATAGAGCTTGTCTCTCGACGAGAGTGCCTCTTCTCCAATGACGGCGACAAGGTCTCGGAACGCTCGCCCCTCAGCATACGAATAGTAAAGTTGGTCCGACACTTCACGGTGGTCCTCGCGTGTGCGGTCTTTGCCTATTCCTTCTCTCATGAGACGTGACAGCGATGGAGAGACGTCTATAGGAGGGTAGATGCCGCGCCTGTGAAGGCCTCTGTCAACGATCAGTTGCCCCTCCGTAATGTAACCTGTCAGGTCAGCGATCGGGTGGGTGATGTCATCGTGCGGCATGGTCAGAATCGGCATCTGTGTAATCGAGCCCTTGCCCGTATGCGTCCTTCCAGCCCGCTCGTAGATTGTGGAAAGGTCAGTGTACATGTAGCCAGGATAACCACGTCTTCCGGGCACTTCCTCACGAGCCGCTGAAATCTCACGTAGCGCTTCCGCGTAATTCGTCATATCAGTTAGTATGACCAGCACGTGCATGCCAAGCTTGAACGCAAAGAATTCCGCAGCTGTAAGCGCGACTCTAGGTGTGATGATTCTCTCTATCGCAGGGTCATCCGCCAAGTTCACGAACATCGTCACATGTTCGAAAGCGCCTTGCTTCTCGAAGTCCTCGCGGAAAAATCGAGCTTCGTCGGCGGTGATGCCGATGGCAGCGAACACCGTCGTGAAGGTTTCTCCCGTACCTCGAACTCGAGCCTGTCTGGCTACTTGCGCGGCCACCGCGTTGTGCGGAAGTCCCGCGCCTGAGAAGAAGGGTAGCTTCTGTCCTCTAACAAGCGTATTCATTCCGTCTATGGCCGAAACTCCGGTTTGGATGAACTCTCTTGGGTAGGTTCTTGCGCACGGGTTGATCGGCGCGCCATGAACATCCAAGTAATCTTCAGGAATGATGTTTGGGCCCCCATCGATTGGTGTTCCGCTACCGTCGAATACTCTTCCAAGCATGTCGGATGAGACTGGGAGTTTGATGGTCTCGCCTGCAAACCTGACAGCCGTTCCCTTGACATCTAGGCCCGAGGTGCCTTCGAAGACCTGAACCACAGCCATCTTGTCGCTTACTTCTAGGACCTGCCCCCTGCGCTCGGTACCGTCGGGAGCGACGACCCTGACGAGCTCGTCGAAACCAACATCTTTCACAGCCTCCACGAACAGTAGCGGTCCCGAAATTCGTGTGATCGTCCTATACTCTCGAAGAACCAAACTCATGCTTATGGCGCCTCCGGACCGCGAGTCTCGGCGGCCAGTTTGCTGAATTGGTCATCCAAGTTTCCTTCGATCCTTTTCGCGACTTCGCCGAACCGTTCTGAAGGTTCGATCTTACATCGCCCGATCTCCTGCCTAACTGGGAGATCGAGGATTCGCTGGAGTGACACGCCATCCTCCACAGCCCTCTCCATCTTCTTGTGAAAGTTCAGGATTAGGCGGATCATGTCTGTTGTTTTCTCAGGTGAGCAGTAGCTGTCGACGGGATGGAGTGCGCTTTGGATGAGAAAGTCCTCCTTGATCATGCGGGCAGCTTCGAGGGTTGCCCGCTGGCCCTCCGATAGTGCATCCGGGCCGACGAGCATGACGATCTCTCTCAGCTCCTCATCTCTCTGCAAGAGAGACATCGCATCTCGTCGAAGATTCCTCCAGGGCTGCTTGGTCTTCTGCTCATACCATTCCTCGACTGAATCGAGGTAGAGCGAGTAGCTCGTCAACCAATCGATAGCAGGGAAATGGCGTCTCTCGGCGAGCGACTTGCTCAGAGCCCAGAAGACTTTCGTGATTCGAAGCGTGTTCTGCGTCACAGGCTCGGAGAAGTCTCCGCCGCTTGGTGAGACCGCGCCGACGGCTGATATTGAGCCGTCTCTCGATTCACTGCCTAGGAGTTCAACTCTGCCTGCGCGTTCGTAGAACTCCGCCAGCTTCGAAGCCAAATAGGCGGGGTATCCTTCCTCGCCAGGCATCTCCTCCAATCTACCGGAAATCTCTCTGAGCGCCTCTGCCCATCGAGAAGTGGAATCAGCCATCAAAGCGACGTCGTATCCCATATCTCTGAAGTACTCTGCCATCGTGATGCCCGTGTAGACGCTCGCCTCTCTTGCCGCGATTGGCATGTTCGATGTATTCGCAACCAGTATCGTCCGGGCCATAAGCGGCTGTCCGCTTCTAGGGTCCTTCAGCTCCGGAAACGTCTCAAGTACTTCAGTCATCTCGTTGCCGCGCTCTCCGCATCCGACATAGACTATGATTTCGGCATCGGCCCACTTCGCAAGCTGCTGCTGCATCACCGTGTTTGAACCAACTACACCTCCAAATCCTGCAACGAAATTGTGAGTAATTGGAACAGTGAAGTCATAGACCGGCTGGGGTTTTTCATGCAGTCTGACGCTTTTTACTTCGTCGAACACAATGCTTTCCGAAAGTCTGAGGATCTCCTTGATTCGACTCAGATATCTGCAGTCTGCTCGTTCTTGCTCGATGATGGCCAACAGTCTCTTCAATCTGAGCGGAGGAATTCGGCCACTCTCTAGGTACGTCCAGTAGTACACGCCACCCTTCCGCTGAAGTTTGTCCAGAGCCAGCCCGCTGTCGTCCAGTATCTCCCTCAGCAGCTCCTTCTTGATCGGAATCGAATCAAGGTAGTTAGTCTTCCAACGCCTTGTCCTCTTCAACAAGCGGTGAAGGAGCCGCGTGCGCTTTGCGTAGGGAAGCGGTCTTATGGCCTTGGTGAACTCCACTAGCTGCTTCTTTCCTTGGACCCAGACTCGGAACCTGACCTTTCCTCCTAGTTTCCTTTCTTCGATTCTATGAAAGATTCCCAGACGCAAGAGGAGATACGCAAGGCCGTTAGCGAATGTCTTGCTGTCTGTGGGAATCGATAATTCATCTCTGGTGCCTAGCGAACCGTCTCCATGGAAGACGCCTCTCAGGAACGATCTCACAATGTCTTGATCGCCGACTTGAACGAGCGTAGGCACTTTTACAGTACTGTACTTTGGCTCTCCGATCTTGTGCTCTGCGAGAGCTGAGACCAATCTGACCGCAGCTATGTTGTAGATCCTATACTCACGACCCTCTGCGCAGAACCGGCCGCGAACCCTGAAGATTGTCTCGGCCAGCTTCTTGAAGCGTGTCAGGACCACCCTGTCATGATTCCTGAAACCAACATACGTCGGACGTAGAGTCCCGTCGGTCACGAACAACCCTAAGAGCTCCGCCAGTTGCGGGCTCATTCTCTTAGGGACGTGAACGCTGTTGCGCGTGCTCTTGCCCTTGATTCTTCTAATCGGAAAACTGTTCGGCTTGATGGCGCTGAATTCTAGTAGACGCTTCACCAAACATAGTGGCGGAGAGTCGTATTCCCGGGCATAGCGAAAGACCTTCATAGTGTTCGTTCCGAGCTTTGCCGCCACTCTCGGGTAGGTGTCCTTGTGAAGTGTCAGTAGCGACGCCACTGCGTGCCGCGTCTTTCGATCTGCTACGTATAGTAGCTTCAGATCCTCGTCAGGGAGGAGTCCGAAGGCAGTGATTGGAGTTCGTTTCCCGCGTATGTCGATGCGCCTAGGCACAAGAACGCGGTCCCCCGGCGTGAGCTCGGCTGCCGGCTTCAGCGCTAAAGTCAGATCAGGACTCAGGATCCTGAACTTGTGCTCAGGCGTTGTCTTGATCCTTCGCCCCGTCCTCGTCGTCAGCTCGACCATCCTCGGAGAGACAGACGAGTACAGGAAAGACGGGGCTACGGTCTTGAATGATTCATCGGACAATGTGACGATCCTTGGCATCGATTCAGATACAACGGTGTGCTCCATCCCGCCGTCGCCTATGCTGACCTTCCCGTTGAGCTGACACTCCTCGAACAGCTCCTCAATTTCGACCAACCTGCCGTCTGCCAGCAAGATCGTCGTGTCGGGAGCGATGCACTTGCCTGTACCGAACCCTCCGGGGATGGCGGCGGTTCCTCCTTTTGCTATTGGGAAGAGGAAGTCCATTATTCGTTGGCCTGTTACGAGCGGCACGACTGAAGAGAGCCTGGATTTGACCGGACGCGCTTTTCTAACCGGCCATGTGTGCATGAGCTGAAGCTTCACAAGTCCATTCTGCGTGTCGACTTCAGCGACATCATCCGTAACTCGGTACTCACTCTCTTTCTCGATTGTCTTGACTGAACCGGCGACGTTGGGAGGCACAAGAATGCGCTGGGTGACAAGGACGCTTTCTGAGACCTCGCCCAAAATATCGCCCCCCGTGACCTTCTGGCCGACCTTGACCTTCGGCACGAAACGCCAAGTCTTCTTCCGATCGAGTGCGGGTGAGCTGACACCACGTGTGATGAAAGTTCCCGCGATCTCTCTCAGTGTTGGTAGTGGCCGCTGTATTCCGTCGTAGATTTGATTGATCATCCCCGGGCCTAGTTCGACGGAGAGTGGCTTACCGGTTCTTTCCACATGCTCGCCGGGCTTTATGCCCGCGGTCTCCTCGTAGACTTGAACGGTCGCCCTTTCACCTTCGAGTCGTACGACTTCGCCGATGAGACCTATCTCGCCGACCTTGACGAGCTCGTACATCTGGGCGCCTAGCATATCATGGGCTACAACGACGGGACCGGTAATCCTCTCGATGATTCCTGGCTTGTACAAATCGATCGACCGAGCTAGACGCCATGTCCTACTGGAACGGTGTTGCTACGATTTGAATCACAATTAAGCATTTCCAGAATTGGGCTCATGCAAGGATGCACTGCTACGAAGGCAAAACCGACAATCCAAAGCATGCCAACAAATGTCCCTTGTAGCCAGAGGAGATCTCAGTGCCTGCTGGCAGGAGTACTTTGATTCAGCTCTCTTGCTTATACTCGCGGCTTAGCGATCTTTCAAACGATTCGGACAATGATATCGCTCAATGAGATGAAGAGGAACAGCGAGCAGCTCGTGGAGTGCACCGTCAAAATCGAGCAAATGCTAACGCAATTGACCGCGGCGGAATGCTGAGTCAATTAGAGCAGGAAGCGTCCGTTCTCCATCAGTTTCCTATCGTCCACCCATAAGGTGGCATTCTTCAGGATCGCGTCAACGTGAGTTCGTGATTCCCAATCCGCCCCGGTATCATCAGGATACGGATCACCGAAGGCGACATGAACGCATGGGAACTTCTCATCTTGAAGTAGGTTACCGACGAGCTTTGTCAGTGATGTGTTTGTCCCGATCGCGAACTCTCCTAGTCTGGTACTGTTCTTGTCCGTCTCGAGGTATCTTACGATCTCTCCCTGTAATTCGCCGTTGGAGCATTCGATTGAGGAAAGGTCGGCACGTGAATCTCGTACAGCTATCGTAACGGGTGATCCCTCCAAGACGCCATACTTGTCGCTGAACCAGTCGCCCAACTCGTCAGCTACTACTGTTCCTTCTGCTTTCCAGGCGGCTGTGAACAACTCGCCCTCAGGCAGGTTACCCCAATCTCCTTTCTTCCGGTAGATCCCGTCACAGACTTTCCATCTCCACCGGGGGCAGAATTCCACGGCCAAGTCTGATCCGGCTGGGCTCGTGACGCGCGCTCTCTCAGCTGTTGCTATTTGTTGGTGAAGCTGCTTGGTGAGTTCAGATATTTTCTCATAATCAGCGCACATGCCTTCTTCCATCAGTTGCTCGTTCACAGACGGCATGTGCCCGTGTCTTGCGTACTGCTTGGCGAGTTTGATGAAGGGCATTCTCAAGCCTAGCTCGCCGCCTATGCTTCGTGCAGCGTAGAATGTCACGTTCGCCGATTGAATGGATTCCTCCAAAGGCTTCGGAAGCGATGTCAACGGGCGCTTGCCAAAGTCCTCCAAGAATGCAATCTTCACGTTCCCTGGAGTGACTCTCTCAGCTGCCTCCTTGAGCGCTTCCCCGACCTTGCGTGTAAACGAGTCCGTCACTATGAACACGTGTTCGCCTCGCTTAACGCCCATACAGACCTCCACAGCCACACGTGCGCCTTCATCCACTGTGCCCAAGAGAGAATCACAAACTCTCGATGAACAGAGTCAGCGTATTAACGCTTCGCGAGAGGACGAGTGTTGTTCGTCAGCTTGGTCGCAGAGTTATATCTCATGACCGCTGAGACTCGTTTGAAATGAGGACTTCGCCGGGTTGATTCCATTCAAGTTCCTTGATGATGTAATGAGTCTGAAACGGGTTCCGAGGAGCGGCTGGATAACATACAGAGTCAGCAAGCATGATGTGGAATCTGTCTCTTCACATTCCTACTCGGTCGCCGTGATTGCGCTGATAATGTCCGAGATTATCCGGCTGAGGGATCGGGAAGTGGACGTGGAGAAGGTGCTGAAGATGGCGCTCCTTCATGACCTATCAGAATCCATGACCTTCGACATCAGCAAAGCCTACCTCCGGTACCTCGGTAGAAAGGGGGCGAAACTCAAGACGCATCTTGAGCGGAAGGCGATCTCGCGCGTTCTAGCGGATCTCAACAACGAGCGGCTCGCCAAGACATTCAGAATCACTATCGAGGAGTATGCTTCGGTAAGGTCGCTTGAGGCGAGGATCGTTCATTGCGCTGATGCCTTGGATCTTCTTCTTCAGGTGATCGAATACGAGAGAATGGGATACTCTAAAGCCACTCTCGATCCGATTTGGAAGGAAACCCGATCGAAGCTGATGGAGTATAGGTTCCCGCTCGCTAATGAGTGGTCACGCCAACTTCAGCGAGTCAGAACAGGGCTCCATAGCAAGCGTAGACACGCGAAGTCAAGGTTCGTTCCTGTCAAATGACACGGATGTAGTCGTTTAGGACCTGAATGACTCCAACCTCAGGCTCAAGCGCCCACATCCCAAACTGGTTTATTTCCGGGTCGACAACTAGGGCAATGACAAACGGCGAGAACTGCAGTAACTTGCCATGTGTGGCTAAGTCAGTCTCTGACATGAATATGCCGTAACCAGGATGAGAGTGATACCAACCCACAATCCTGCCATCAAGCCTACCTCTCACTATGTCGTCTGCAACCTTAGCTAGCTTCTCAGCTGAAAGCACGCATGATGTTTCCGAATCATTGTCTCCTCCCACAACGATGTCGTTGACCCATAACCCGTCGTCGAGAAGGGATCCGATGAGTAGCCCGATACGCTCGTATGGGCGCCTTACATCGGCCGAGATTCGATCTAGCACAATGCTCGCGATGTTGATGTTGAACAAGCTGTTCGCCATCCCGGGCTGCCTTGCACTATGCCGCTCTAGAAATAAGCCTTGACGCTCGCAACATGCGTTCTAGTGGCGGAACGAGCACGGCGAGTTGAAGATTCAACAACTTGTCCAAGCCTTAGAACAGCATGTTCGAAGGCTTGGATTCATATCAAAGGCGCCGCAGTATGCGGCAACGATGCAACCGACGATGGAGGTGAATTGAATGAGTGAAACCCAAGAGAAGCGGCTATTTGGACTTGTCCTGATCCTTGTCGTGGTCGTGGCCGTTCTAGCCGGTTTTGCAATCTATGCATCATACATGAAACTAGGAGTCGTGCTACCGCCACCTAGCTCTGAACAGAAGACGATCTCGGTAGGCGGTACTGGAACCATCTCGATGAGCCCTGACATCGGCTGGTTCACAGCCTCCGTAGTAACCCAAGCCGCGACTGCAGCTCAGGCTGAACAGCAGAACAACGATGCGATGTCGAAAGTCATTTCCGCACTTAAGAGCGCTGGAATTGCCGAGAAAGACATACAGACAGTTGAGTTCTCGCTAAATCCGATCTATCAAGATTCAAAGGAACCTGGAACGCCACCGATACTCGTCGGCTATTCTGTAAGGCAATCGATCCGTGTGACCGTCAACGACGTGACCGCGGTCGGCAAGATGCTTGACCTTGCGATCTCGAACGGAGCAAACGAGATGAGCGGAATCTACTTTGGACTATCCGACGCCAAAGCACAACAGGCACAATCACAGGCACTCGACTTGGCTGTGAAAGACGCTAACGATAAGGCCAGAACAATCGCGAATGCGATGGGTGTGACACTAGTCGGCCCTGTCTCCGTCAGCTTAGGCGGCTACTATCAACCTGTTCAAATGAGTGTCAAAGCTGGAGCAGAGTCAGCCCCCATCATGCCAGGACAGCTACAATACACAGTCAACGTCCAGATCGCTTACGCATTCAGCTAGCCGAAAATCAACCCCCTGATTTCTAATTTTCCACCCGTTCTTGCAACTGTTCCGGCGGGCGACCTCGCAGAGGGCAACCTTCATAATACATCGGTGCCTAAAACAACCCTGAGGCATATTCGATGCCAGTAGCCTTTGTTTTCATGAACATAGACGGAGGCGGCGAACAAGAAGTTCTACAGCAACTTCGAACCATTCCAAATGTTACAGAAGCACACTTGGTCTACGGGGTATACGACCTCGTTGCGAGAATTGAGGCGGAAACCATGGACAAACTGAAAGAGATCGTGACTTGGAAGGTACGAAGACTCGACAAGGTAAGATCAACCCTGACGACAATCGTAATGGAATCCGGCTGACTCAACCTTCGCTCAAAGAACCAACCGAAACAAACAAGTGACGACGCCTAGCCAAGTAACGAGTTCACGGCTCATAGGTTCAGATTCGACTCCGTGAACCTTGAACCACCCGTTGGACTCGAGCTCTTCTATTGACGCCTGAAGACCATGGTTGCGTGTGAAGCGAAATGCTCCCAGTGGAACCTGTACCAGATGATGACTTCTGTGTGGCCGCTGGCGTCGACTACACAGGTAACGATCCTCGCGCTCACGTCGCCGTTAGGAAGATGGTAGTTGATCGACAGTTCTCCAAGCGCATGTGGGGCACAGACAATCGAAAGTGCTTTTCGTAGGTTTCAAGCAAATCTGCACTGTAAGCTAGACA